>Ga0307939_1001780_pt1 | contig 10687 bp, 10 predicted proteins | sample OrgLakmetagen122_FD_201844 | JGI IMG/M metagenome (GOLD analysis project Ga0307939, IMG submission 201844) | Saline water microbial communities from Organic Lake, Antarctica - #122 | ecosystem: Environmental > Aquatic > Non-marine Saline and Alkaline > Saline | place: Antarctica: Organic Lake... | reverse complement strand
GGGCGCAGCATCGCCAGCATGCTGGCGGGGCAGGGGGTCGGGCTGGGCGTCAATCTGGATGTGGCGCCATCGGCGATCCTGCTGCCCACGGAGGCGGTCGCGTGGCTGGCCGAGACGCTGTCGGAGGCGCCTGCGGAAATCGAGGCGAAGCCGGAGATATTCAGCGCCCCCAAGGGCTTGCCCGAGACGTTCCTTGTCGCCCTCGATGCGCGGCTGGCCACGATGACGGGTCTGGCGCGGCTCGCCTATCTGGTCGGCGTGACCTACGACACCGGCGCGCAGGGGCATATGCTGGGCTTTGTCGGGGCCGACAGGGGCGCCCACGGCGCGCTGGCCCGCGCGGTGTCCGAGGTGCTGATCTTTTCCGGGCTGGAGGCCGCAGCGCTTGACGTGGCGTTCTTCGACGCTTTAGATCCGGTCGCCGCACGGCTGGCAAGCTGCGGGCTGCGCTTCGATCTGCCCAAACCGCCCGAGCGCGCGCCGCGCCCCGCCCCCGGATCGGACCCGGATAAACCGCCTGTTCTGAGGTAGCCGGCGCGGCTCAGTAGCCATGCGCGCGGTCCACCAGATGCAGGAACGGCGCGCCGGCCTCGCCGCGCCGGATATTCTCGGCGACCACTTGCGCGGCGGTTTCGGGCCGTGTCTCGGACGCGATATGCGGGGTCACCGTGACACCGGGATGCGCCCAGAACGGATGTTCGGGGGGCAGTGGCTCTTCGCGGAAAACGTCCAGCGTGGCATGCGCGACTTGGCCCCGGTCGAGCGCCGCGATCAGCGCCTCGTCGTCGATCAGCGGCCCACGCCCGGGATTGACGATCATCGACCCCTCGGGCAACAGCGCGAGCGTTCCTGCATCGAGCAGGTTCTCGGTCTCGTCCGTCAGCGGCAGAAGAAGCACAAGGATATCCGCGGCTTGCAGGGCCGCCTGCAGGCCGTCCTCGCCCGAGAGGCAGGTGATGCCGGGGATGTCCTTGGCCCGGCGGCTCCATCCAGTCACCGGGAAACCCAGATGCGCCAGCATCTGCGCGCAGGCCGTCCCGAGCGCGCCGAGGCCCAGCATCGTCACGCGCCGGTGGGTGGCCAGCGGCGGCGCCTCCGCGCGCCATTCGCCGTCCTGACCCAGGATATGACGATCCATCCCCAGATGATGGCGCAGGACATGGCCGGTCACCCATTCCACCATGCCTTGCGTCAGGCCATGATCGACCATCCGGGCCAGCGGGATCTTCAGCGTCGGGTTGCCGACGATATTCTCGACCCCCGCCCAAAGGTTGAGCACCGCCTTGGCGCGGGTATAGGGCGTGAAATCCTGCACCTCGCTGTTGGGGGCATAGACGATGTAATCGACATCTTCCGGCGCGGCACTGGTCGTGAGGGTGGCGTCGACACCGGCCGCGGCAAGCGCCTGTTTCAGCGGTGTCTCGTAGGTGCGCCAGTGATCGGGGCGCGCGGCGAAAAGGACATTGACGGACATGGGCTTACCTCGGTCTGTGGACATTCGCGCTCTGCACAAGGCCGAAGCCGATCATCAGGACAAGCATGGCGGACCCGCCATAGCTGACCAGTGGAAGCGGCACGCCCACCACCGGCAAAAGTCCCATGACCATCGCCATGTTGACCGCGAAGAAAAGAAAGAACGTCACTCCGATACCAAGGATCAGCAGCGAAGAAAACCTGTCGCGATTGGCAAGTGCTGCGAGGATGCAGAACACCAGGATCAGTGCATAGAGACCCAGTATCGATATGCCGCCGATGAACCCGAATTCCTCGGCCAGCGTCACGAAGATGAAATCGGTGTGCTTTTCGGGCAGGAAGTTCAGCCGCGATTGTGTACCCTGCATGAAGCCGCGCCCGGTCCAGCCGCCCGACCCGAGGGCGATCTTGGACTGGGTGATGTGATAGCCCGCGCCAAGCGGATCTGTCTGGGGGTCGAGAAAGGTGTCGATGCGGCGGAACTGGTAGTTTTCCAGAAGCTGCCAGTCGGTGCCACGGCTTTGAATGACCACCGCGACAAGCGTCGCGCCACCGAGGATCACGACCGCGAAATAGGCCCAGTGCACGCCCGCCACGAACATCAGCATGCCGCCGGCCAGCAACAGAAGGATCGAGGTGCCGAGATCGGGCTGGCGCAGCACCATGGCAACCGGCGTGAGAATGAAGGCGATCGGGATCAGCACCCAGACCGGACGCGACACCCGCGACACCGGCAGCCAGTCGTAATAGGCCGCCATCACCATCACCAGCGTGATCTTGACCAGCTCCGAGGGTTGCAGCCGCACCCCGCCAAGATCGAGCCAGCGTTGCGCGCCCTTGCCCTCGACCCCGACGAAGATCACCGCGACGAGCAGCGCCACCGAGACCAGATAGGCCAGCAGCGAGACGTTGCGCCAGAACCATGTCGGCACCATGGCTATGGCGAACATCATGCACAGACCAAACGCGAAGCGCTTCATCTGCGGCTCTGTCCAGATTGCGAGATTGCCGCCCGCCACCGAATAAAGCATCAGGAAGCCGATGCTGGCGACCGTGATCAGCAGCACGACGAGCGGCCAGTCGAGAAACAGGATCTTTCTCGGCCCGGTCGGTGTCGTCTTGACGGTATGTTCGAGATAGCTCATGCGCGGTCGCTCTCGACGCGGATCGGGCGCGTACGCTGTTGCCGCAACTCTTCCTGCTGGATCCGGATGCGCGGCCGGTCCGCCTCGGGATAGGCTTCCAGTGGCGGATCGCCGTCATAAAGCGCCTGAAGCGTGATGTCGCGCCCGATCGGTGCCGCCGCGGTCGAGCCGCCGCCGCCATGTTCGACCACCACGGCCACCGCGTATTTCGGGGCATCATACGGCGCGAAATCGACGAACAGGGCATGGTCGCGCTGCGTGCGCGGCAGATCCTGGTTTCGGACCACCCCGGTCGCGCGCTCGCCCGACGAGATGTTGCGCACCTGGCTGGTGCCGGTTTTTCCGGCCATCTTGAAGGCCTCCTCGACGATCCGGCTGCGATAGGCGGTGCCGCGATTGCTGTTGCACACGGCATACATCGCGCGGCGCACCTCGCGCAGGTGGTTTTCGTTCAGCCCCAGATCGTCGCCGCGCCCTGTGGGCTGCTCGACCCCGTCGACGGATTTCACCAGACGCGGCAATATCTGCCGCGAGGTCGCCAGCCGCGCGGTCATCACCGCAAGTTGCAAGGGCGAGGTCAGCACGAACCCCTGTCCGATGGAGGCGTTGACGCTGTCGCCCACCATCCACGCCTCGCCGCGATTGGCCAGCTTCCACTGGCGCGTCGGTGTCAGCCCGCTCGCCACGCTGGACATCGGCAGATCGAACTCGGTGCCGAGGCCCAGCCGTCCGGCCATGGACGAGATATTCTCGATCCCGGTACGTTGTGCCAGTTCGTAGAAATAGACGTCGCAGCTTTCGCGCAGGGCCTGATGCAGGTCCATGTTGCCATGCCCGCCGCGCTTCCAGCAGTGAAAGCGGCGTCCGCTGATATCCTTGTGGCCGGGGCACCAGACGGTTTCGGCAAAGTCGATCTCGCCGACCTCGAGCGCGGCAAGCGCGGTGACCATCTTGAAGGTGGATCCGGGCGGATAGATGCCCTGCACCGCCTTGTTGGGCAGCGGGCGGTATGGATTTTCCAGAAGCGCGCGGTAATTGGCAGAGGATATGCCGCGCACGAAGAGGTTCGGATCATAGCTCGGTGCCGAGGCGCTGACCAGCAGATCGCCGCTGTCGCAGTCGATCACCACCGCGGCCGCGCTCTCGCTTCCAAGGCGGGCATGGGTGTAGGTCTGCAGCATGTTGTCGAGCGTCAGCTGCAGGTCTTTGCCGGGCTCGCCCTCTTGCCGGTCGAGCTCGCGCATCACCCGGCCGGCGGCGTTGACCTCGACCCGGCGGGTGCCGGCGGTGCCGCGCAGCAGGTTCTCCTGCCGGGCCTCCAGCCCGAGCTTTCCGATCTGGAACCGGGGCAGGCGCAACAAGGCCTCGGGCGCGTCGATCGTTTCCAGATCTCTCTCGTTCGCCGCGCCGACATAGCCGACCACATGGGCATGATCGCCGCGCAGCGGGTAGTGGCGCGACAGACCGACCTCGGGCATGACGCCGGGCAGGGCGGGGGCGTTCACGGCGATCCGGCTGATCGCCTCCCAGCTGACGCGGTCGGCGATCGTCACGGCGGTATCGCCGCGCAGCTCGCGCAGTTCGCGCCGTGCCCGTTCCAGCGCGCCCTCGTCAAGCTCCAGCAGGCGGGCGAGCCTTGCGATGACCGCATCCACGTCGCCGGCCTGTTCACGGATCATGGTGATGCGGTACGAGGGCACATTCTCGGCGATGACCCGCCCCTTGCGATCGAAGAGGCGTCCGCGCGCCGGCGGCAGAAGCTGGATGTTGATGCGATTCTCATCGGCCAGCAGGCGGAACTGATCGGCCTCTTCCAGTTGCAGATGCCGCATCCGCAGCACCAGCGCGGTCATCACCCCGGCCTGCACGCCGCCCATGATCAGGCCGCGCCGGGTGATCAGGCGCTGGCTTTCGGCGGTGTCGCGGGTCGGGCGTCTCATATGCGGCCCCGCGCGGGATCGAGATCACCGGGCGCGCGCTTGCGCACGCCGAGCAAGCCATGCGCCACCAGCGCCACCAGCGGATAGACCAGCAGCGTCGCGGCCAGCTGCATCAGGCTGAGCCCGAGCGGCGCCTGATCGACCACGAACACGGTGAGGATGACCCGGTAGGTCAGCGTCATGACCACGAGGGTGCTGCTCACCGCCGCCCATTCCGACAGGAATGTCAGGTCGCGCAGTGCGGGGGCGCGGTTGCGCAGCGTCTCCACCCCCAGCACGGTGACCGCGGCCCACAGACCCGGCGGACGTTGCAGCAAAAGATCCATGCCAAGCGCCAGAGCCGCGACCAGAAATATCGGCACGTAATCGGGGCGCCGCGCCGCAAAGGCGAATGTCAGCGCCAGAAAGAGGTCCGGCCCGGCCCAGCCTTGCGGAATGGTGCTGATCGGCAGCAGGAGCCAGAACACGATCGCGGCGCTCAAACCGGCGTAAAGCGCGCGCATCAGCCAGGCCCGGGGCAGGAACGTGTCACTCATCGCCGGCCCTCGCGGCGTTGGCCTGATCGGCGGCCCGCGCGCCGGGCCCTGCCGCCGGGGCGATCAGGGCGCCGGGATCGTCGATCCGGTCGTTGCCGTAGCTGCGCAGCACGCGCAGGAATTCCAGCCGCTCGTAATCCGCGGCGATCTGCACGCGGATGCGCCCGCCCCGGTCCTCGATCACCTGACCGACCAGAAGGCCGGCGGGAAACACCCCGCCATCGCCGGTGGTCAGCACCCGGTCCCCGGGGCGCACCTGATCGGGGGTCTCGATGAAATCCAGCAGCGGGCTTGGGGAATTGTCGCCGATGACGAGCGCGCGTTGTCCCGAGGGCTGGGTGGAAACCGGGATGCGGCTCGACGTGTCGGTCAGCAGCAGCACCCGCGCGGTGTTGCGCCCGACCCCCGAGATGCGCCCGACAAGGCCCAGCCCGTCCATCGCCGCCCAGCCATCCATGATGCCGTCGCGCGATCCCACGTTGATCAGCACCGATTGCCGGAACGGCGAGCCGCTATCGGCCATGACCACGCCCGTCACATAGGTCAGCCTGGGATCAAGCTGCACATTGTTGAGATCGAGCAGCCGTGCGTTTTCCTGTTCCAGCTGCAATGCCGCCTCTTTCCAGGCCTTCATCTGCTGCAATTCGCGGCGCAGATCCTGATTCTGCTGGTACATGCGCTGATAGCTCTGGAAATCGCGCAGGATGTTGACCGCCCCGGTCACCGGGGCCATCGCCCAGTCGAACGAGGGCACGACCCGGTCCACGACCTGTGCGCGAAACCGCTCGACCCGCGGGCTGTCGATCCGCCACAGCAGGAACAGGCCCAGCAGGCACAGGACCAGAACCCCCAGAAGCATACGCTTGAGCGGGCCACTGTAATCTTCGCTCTGTCCGCGATCGCGTGCCACAGACCCCTCGTTTCCGTTCAGATGATGGGCGGGTCAGCTTTCATAGTCAATCGCATGGCGCAGCTGCTTTTCAAACTCAAGCGTCTTGCCGGTGCCAAGCGCCACGCAATGCAGGCTGTTATCGGCGATCGACACCGCCAGCCCCGTCTGTTCGCGCAGCGCCAGATCGAGATCGCCAAGCAGCGCGCCCCCGCCGGTCAGCATCACGCCGCGATCCACGATATCGGCGGCGAGATCCGGCGGCGTCGCCTCCAGCGCGGTCATCACCGCCTCGGTGATCTGCTGCACCGTCTCGGCCAGCGCCTCGGCCACCTGCGCCTGGCTGATCTCGGTTTCCTTGGGCACGCCGTTCAACAGATCACGCCCGCGCACCTGAATGGACGTGCCGCGCCCGTCATCGGGCATCCGCGCGGTGCCGATCGTCGTCTTGATGCGTTCCGCCGTCGCCTCGCCGATCAGCAGGTTCTGCTGCCGGCGCAGGTAGTTGATGATCGCTTCGTCCATCCGGTCGCCGCCCACCCGGACCGAGCGCGCGTAGACGATGTCGCCAAGGCTCAGCACCGCCACCTCGCAGGTGCCGCCGCCGATATCGACGACCATGTTGCCCGTGGGGTCGGTGATCGGCATGCCCGCGCCGATGGCCGCGGCGATCGGCTCGGCGATGAGGCCGGCACGACGCGCGCCCGCCGACAGCACCGATTGACGGATCGCGCGCTTTTCCACCGGCGTCGCGCCATGCGGCACGCAGACGATGATCTTGGGCTTGGAGAAGGTCGCGCGCTTGGCCACCTTGCGGATGAAATGCTTGATCATCGCCTCGGCGGTGTCGAAATCGGCGATCACCCCTTCGCGCATCGGACGGATCGCCTCGATGCTGCCCGGCGTGCGCCCCAGCATCAGCTTGGCGTCCTCGCCCACGGCGAGCACCTTACGCACGCCGTCCTTGACGTGATAGGCCACGACAGAGGGCTCGTTCAGGATGATACCGCGCCCCTTGACATAGACCAGCGTGTTCGCCGTCCCCAGATCGATCGCCATGTCCGATGAAAAGAGGCTGGGAATTCTGTCAAAGATCGCCATTCACGGTTGCGCCCTGTCGCCAAATGAAAATATCCCCCCGCGACTCAACGCGTCGGGGCTGCAAGCCGTTATAGGTGCCGGTCGGCACCGGCGAAAGGGGCTGTTTGGGATCGGTCAGCATCAAACTGCCGTCGGCGCGCTTCCGCGATGCTGAATGCTCACCCGTCAAGAGGCCCGTTGAGCTGATCGAGACGCGCGCGCACCGACAATCCATGCGCCTGCAGGCTTTCCGACCGGGCCAGCGTCTCGGCGGCGGGGCCGATGTCACGCAGCGCCTCCGGCGTCATCTTGGCCAGCGTGGTGCGCTTGAGAAAATTCATCACCGACAGCCCGGACGAGAATCGCGCCGACCGCGCCGTCGGCAGCACATGGTTGGGCCCGCCGACATAATCGCCGATGGCTTCGGGCGTCCACGCCCCCAGAAAGATCGCCCCGGCATGGGTGATCCCGGCCGACAGCGCGTCGGGGTCGTCGACACAGAGTTCCAGATGTTCCGGCGCGATTCGGTTCGACAGCGCGGCGGCGGCGCCTAGATCCGGCACGGTGATGATCGCGCCGAAGTCGCGCCAGCTCGCGCCCGCGATGTCGCGCCGTTCCAGCGTTTCCAGATGACGCTCGATCGCGGCGCCCACATCGGCGGCAAGCTGCGCATCGTCGGTGATCAATATCGCCTGCGCGCTTTCGTCATGTTCGGCCTGGCTCAGCATGTCGAGCGCGATCCAGTCGGGGTTCTGTCCGCGATCGGCGATGACGAGGATCTCCGAGGGGCCGGCGATCATGTCGATCCCGACACGGCCAAAGACCCGGCGCTTGGCCGCGGCGACAAAGGCGTTGCCGGGGCCGGTGATCATGTCCACCGGCGCGATGGTCTCGGTGCCGTAAGCCAGCGCCGCGATCGCCTGCGCGCCGCCGACGCGGTAGATCTCGTCGACGCCGGCGATCTTTGCTGCCAGCAGGACCGCTGGATTGGCCTTTCCATCGGGCGTCGGCACGGTGATCGCAAGACGCGTCACCCCGGCCACCTTGGCGGGGATCGCGTTCATCAGAACCGAGGACGGGTACGAGGCCAGCCCGCCGGGCACATAAAGCCCCGCCGCACTCACCGGGGTCCACCGCCAGCCAAGCGTCGCGCCGCTGTCCTCGGTCCAGCTTGCATCCTCGGGCATCTGGCGCGCGTGATAGTCCCGGATGCGCGCCGCCGCCAGTTCCAGCGCCGCACGCTCGGCCTCCGGCACCTGCGCCACCAGCGCGTCCAGTTCGGCGGGCGAGAACCGCAAACCCTGCGGGGTCAGATCCAGCCGGTCGAATTTCGCCGTCAGCTCGATCAGCGCCGCATCCCCGCGGCGGCGCACATCCGCGATGATGCCCGCGACGACGTCGTCCACATCCGGGGTGTCCTCGCGCTTGGCCCCCAGCAGGGCGGCGAACCGGGTTTCGAAATCGGGTGATGTGGCGTCGAGAAAAACGGGCATGGCGGCTCCTTTCGCGGGGACATAGCGGCGGCATGGGGGTGCCTCAAGCCCCGGGTTTCTTCTTGGCAGAAATACCCGAAAAGACCGACCTGCACCGCGTGCGCGTCAGGTATCGTGGTGCGGCACCTTGCCGGAGGCGGCGAGATAGGGGCGCGTCACATCCTTCAGCGTCACCTCGAGCGCCTCGATCTCCAGCCGGATCGCGCCATCGCCGGCCAGCGTCAGCATGACATCACCCGCGCCGTCGCCCGACGGCTCGAACCCGACCGACAGCAGCGACAGAACCGTGTCCGCGTCATCGCGGTCGATCCCCTGACTGGCCACCCGCAGCACGTTGTCGATCACCAGCAGCGACCTCACCCGCTCGGGGGCATGCTGCGCGCGGACCGGATCCTCCCACCGGAAACGGTTGAGCAGCAGCGCGAATCGCCGCTCGCCCGCGCGCCACGTCATCTCGCTGATCGGAAATACCGAATCCTGCGCGAGCCCGGAGATGACCTGCAGGTCGTCGGCATCGAACGCCCCGAGATAGAGCGGCACCTCGCGCCCGTCCTCGAAACGCGCATCATCGGTCATTGGTCGCTGATCCTCTCGATTTTCGCACCGACATTGCGAAGCTTTTGCTCGACGCTCTCATAGCCGCGATCGAGGTGATAGACCCGGTGAACCGTCGTCTCGCCCTCGGCCGCCAGCCCGGCGAGGATCAGCGATACCGACGCGCGCAGATCGGTCGCCATCACCGGCGCGCCGCGCAAACGCTCCACTCCGGTCACCGTGGCGGTGCCGCCCTGCACGTCGATCTTCGCGCCCATCCGCATCAGTTCGGGCGCGTGCATGAAGCGGTTCTCGAAAATGCGCTCTTCCAGAACGGAAGTGCCTTCGGCGGTGCACATCAGCGCCATCATCTGTGCCTGCAGATCGGTGGGAAAGCCCGGAAACGGCGCGGTCACCACATCGACCGCGCGCACCGGTCCGTCGCCGCGCGTGACCTTCAGCCCGCCTTCGGTTTCCTCGACGGCGATGCCCGCCCTGTCGAGGGCGTCGCAGAACGCCTGCACCAGTTCGATCCGCCCGCCAAGGCATTCGACCGCGCCGCCGCAGATCGCCGGCGCGATCATGTAGGTGCCCAGCTCGATCCGGTCGGGCACCACCGCATGCGTCGCCCCGCCCAGCCGGTCGACCCCCTGCACCGTGATCGTGCCGGTCTCCTCGCCCTCGATCTGCGCGCCCATCTTGCGCAGGCAGCGCGCGAGATCGGCGATCTCCGGCTCGCGCGCGGCGTTCTTCAGAACCGTCGTGCCGCGCGCCAGTGTCGCCGCCATCAGCGCGTTTTCCGTGGCCCCGACCGAGACCAGCGGAAACTCGAACGTGCCGCCGCGAAGCCCGCCGGGTGCCTTCGCGTGCACATAGCCGTCGCGCAGGTCGAGCTCGGCGCCCATGGCCTCGAGCGCCCGCAGATGCAGATCGACGGGCCGCGCGCCGATGGCACAGCCGCCGGGCAGCGACACGATGGCATGCCCGTCGCGCGCCAGCAGCGGCCCCAGCACGAGGATCGAGGCGCGCATCTTGCGCACGATGTCATACTCGGCCACATGCGTGTCGAGCGCGTGCGACGACAGCGCCAGAACCTTGCCGCCCTGCATCTGCGCGACCTCTGCGCCAAGCGATTGCAGCAGCGTGCCCATCATCGCGATATCCGACAGCCGCGGCGCGTTGGTCAGCGTCAGCGGCTCGTCGCTGAGCAGGGTCGCCGGCATCAGTGTCAGGCAGGCATTCTTGGCCCCGGCGATCGGGATCTGACCGTTGAGGGGGCCGTTGCCGGTGACGACGATCGAATCCATCCGTGCTATTCCTTGTCCGTCTCGGTGGCGGTGTCGGTGTCTGTGGCGGCGTCGCGACCCGCATCCGCCTCGTCCCGCCCCCGGATCTGCGCCTTACGCCGTGCAAGATTGGCCTTCAATGCCGATTTCAGCCGGTCCTCGCGACTTCGGCCCTTGTCGGGGCCCGTGTCGGACCCCTGGTCGGGGCGTGCGGTCGGTGTGGTTTTCCTGTCCATCGGCTTTCTCTTACATGAGAGGCGAAAAACCGTCCAGTTCCCCCTTGCACGCGTTATGGTTAGTGTCTAACCACC
>Ga0307939_1001775_pt1 | contig 10707 bp, 5 predicted proteins | sample OrgLakmetagen122_FD_201844 | JGI IMG/M metagenome (GOLD analysis project Ga0307939, IMG submission 201844) | Saline water microbial communities from Organic Lake, Antarctica - #122 | ecosystem: Environmental > Aquatic > Non-marine Saline and Alkaline > Saline | place: Antarctica: Organic Lake... | reverse complement strand
CTGCGAAGCACCGGGTTTGACTGCTAATTTTGCGCTAGCAAAAATATGAATCAATCCGCGCAGCGCACCCCGCAGAGACGGAACGAAGTGGAGTCAATCCCACTCTGTCCGCCATTCCACCCCGTCGAGTATTTCAAGACTGCATCGGCCCAAAGGTTTCGGGAGTGGGCTGTTGGTTCTGCCGGCGAGTATCAGCGAATATCACTTCTGGGAAACGTCGAGCATGGCGGTGAACTTCTCAACGACTTCTGCTCCGGCCTTTTGTTTGTAGAAAGCGGCGATTGATGATTTACCCATGGATTCCATGTAGATTCCGGCGAGGGCGTTTGCCGCTTGATTATCCGGAATGAGCCTCGCAACCAGTCGTGCTAGCAATGCATGGTCTTCAAGCGCCAAGTCCTCCAAGGAGACGGCTACTGCCTTTCCGCTGTCGATAGCTTTAAAAGTTAGAATCCCGTTACCCTTGGCTTCCAATAGGTTCACTTTCGAACTTGTGATAGAGAGGTCCATTGGTAGTGGCTCCATCTCTCCCACGGCATCAATGCTAGCGAGGGCTTGAAGAAGGAAGCTACCCAAGAGCTTGCGATAGGATTCGGACATACCCTCCTGCTCGGCTGTGGTCTCGGATTCGCCAGCGTCAGCGGCGCTGAGGTGGAGCTCCCAAGGAGTGAGTTTAAAATCTTTGATGGTGATGCCCTTTTCGGAGCCTTCGCTGTTTCGTTCGAAACGGATTACATTGCGGCCTTTCTTCAGCTCGACTGCTACTGGCTCAGTGGTGTCCCACAGGCCAACAGTGTGTGGCAGTGGCATCTCGATTGATTGGTCACCGCCGTTAACCGTTCCCACCAAGCTCAATTTCCAAGTCGGTGTCGCGACCCGTGCGGTGAGGGCGTATTTGCCATCATCCGGCGCTTGGAAGGTGTATTCAAAGTGCTGCTTTCCACCGCGGCTGTAGTGCAGCTGCATGCCGCCAAGAACGCTGGGCATGAAGGTGATTTGCCGGTTGCTGCCGGTTGGGTCGCTAGTGGCTGTGGCGGGGATGGTGATCACGTCGTTGTCGGCCACGCGGATCTTGCGGTCCTCTTCGGTGACATCGACTTTTACGATATCGATTTTTTCCTTGGTGTCGCTTGCCTCGGCTATGTCCTCTCCAACCGCCTCAAGTGTTTTGGTCTGGGCCGCTTCGATAAGAGAAAGCTGAGTGTAGAGTGCGATGCCGCTCCAGAATTCTGGCTTATCTTTTGAACGGAAGCCGAAGGTTTTCTTTTCGCCCATTAGTTCGCCGATCCAGTAGGCGCGTTGAACTTGGAGATAGTGCTGGCCGGTTGCCCTGGCTTGTGTGGTGGCGAGGAAGTCGAGGTCGTCTTTGTAAAGTGTCTTGGTCCAGCCTTGGCCCCAGCCGGCACCCAAACAGATGACCCAGCCGTCAGGCGTCCAGTGCCCCAGAGCAGCGTGACCTTTTTGCGGCCGTGCTGTCGTTGGAATGCCGAAGGCGCGCAGTATGAAGCGGCCGATGAAAGCGCGACGACCGCAGATGCCGCCATTCATGAGGATATTTTGGAAGAACTGTAGTTCGTCCTTATCATATTTAACGTCCTGCGAGCCGTAGGGTATATCGCTGCGGACGAGAGCGACGTAGCGCCAGCGGTAATCGTCGGTAGTGATATGGTCGGGTCGGAAGTTGCGTAGCATTTCACGGCCCCAGACAAGAGTTTCGTCCGGCTCGTCTCCGTCGACAACCATGCGGTAATCCCAGACCGTCAGTTTAGCGAAGGCTGGGTCGAGTTCCTTGGCAAGAAAGGCCTTTTCAAATTGAAGATAGCGTTTGACTGGATCTACATTGGCGGGCGCATCTGTGGCGGCGATGGGGCTGCGTTGTTTGATTGGCACGGCGTGCTCCAAGCTGATGGCGAGGGCTAGTCGCTGGAGGGTGCCCTCACTAGCCTTGTCGCTGGCCTTTTGGATATCGTGGTAAATTTGTATGGCCTGACCGTATTCACCTTTTTTTGCCCCGTCCGCGACGGCTATCTGTTTTAGCAGGTTGTCGTTGGCGAGAATTTGATCGAGAAATTCCTGTTGCTCTCGGCCCTGCTCACCAAAGGCAGCCAAGGCCGCAGGAGTCGCCTTTTTCAAAAAGACATATTTCGCTAGCGGTCCGTCCAGCTTATCGCTCGAAAGCAGGGTGTTGAGCCCAAGGTTATCGATCGCCTTGATGGTCCGCGCTTTGGCGTCGGCGAGCGCCAGCTTGGCAGCTTTTAGCGCCTGATCCGCTTTTGGTTTATCGCTTTCCGCCTCGTCGAGGCGCGCTTGGCGCTCCTCAAGTGCTTTTAGCCCCGCCTGCTTGCCTTCTTCAGCTTTGGCGAGCTCTTCTTTCGCTGCCTCGCGTTCGGCGTCGGTCTTCGCGTTTTTTAATTTCTCTTTAGAATTGGCGATCGCTTTTTCGGCGCCGCCGATCCACTTGCCTTTGGCATGGTCGACAAGAGCTTTGGCCTGGCCATACTTGGCTTGACGCTCCTGTTGGTTCTTGAGCTCGGCATTCGCCTCAGTCTCGGCTTTGCGCGCTTCCTGATACTCTGACTTTTTACGCTGGTCTGGAGTCGAAATGGCCTTCTCTAAATTTTCCTCTAAGGCCTTGAGCTCGTCCTCATACTGCGACTTAAGCTTAGTGCCGCTAGCGGAAAGGTAGGACCATCCGCTCGAGATGCTCAAGGTCGTGACGATCAGGGCCGTTAGTGAAGTGATGATTAATTTGGATTTCATGAGTCGATGAGTTTTGGTTAGTAATATAACGTCGACCACTAGCTCTTTATGTCACGAAAATTCAGGCGGCGTAGATCTCGGAATTGATAAACCCACAGAAGTGCCAGCCCATCAGTTGGGCGATACGACGGCAGTTATCCGCAGGTCGTGCTGGTGATGTGCCTGGGAATCAGGAAAATTTGAACCCACCGAAGGCGGACGGTGCGTTTGGATTGCGACGTGAGGCGAAGAAATTGATACCTTTACAGGTCTGCGACATCAACGGGAACCCTACAACCAAGGCTAATGGAGGGAATACCAAGGAGCCGATGCAGAACATAAGGAATATTTTCCCACTGAGCTTCGGCGCTTTTTGGAGGTCCTCGTAGCTCGCCATGATGCGATTCCAGTCTTTAGGCAATGCGGCGATCGCTATGAATATCCAGTAGAGGTTGAAAAATGGAATGAACAACAATCCGACGGCTTTCCCCGGAGTTGTGCGCGGTTCACCAGCGCTCAGGCATTTCCAAGCACGGTAGATGTTGATGTAGAAGAAAATCGCCGAAATCAATAAGCAGAGCATGCCGATTCCCATGAAAATGGTTCCTGTGAGAATTTGTCCTGAGGCAGCGGCCGCCACTGCGTCTTGCTCTGCGCCTGCTGCTTGCGCGTCAAACGCTGCCTTAGCGCTCACCGAGAAAACAAAAGCCGACAAAATAATGCAGATAAAGCCACCCAAAAGAGTCCACAACCAAAAAGCGAAGCTAGCGGGCTTGGTAGGTAGATACGGGTATACGCTTTCAACCACTTCTGGCTCTGGCTCTGATTCTAAAGGACCTGCGGTTTCGAGAGGTGCGCTGGCGTTCGGTTCCGCCGGAGTAGCGTCCTCGGGAATCAGTCCTTCAACCTGCGAGGCCGGAGCCCACTCAGGCATTCCCTCTGCCCAGATCAAGGTATCTGCTGTTACGCTTCCTTCTTGAACGAATGCTACTAGCTGTTCATCTGTGAAGGGTCCCATTTCTTGGTCATTGCTGTGGACGAACCATTGATTGCTCATAGAAGGAACCTTATTAGCTGCAAGTCCTTAATTTCCAAGCATTTTCATAGCGCAGATATAGGAATTATTTAATTCCACCCTCCGGCGGTTTGATACACGAGTTTCTTTCGGGCGGGGAGTTTTGCGATGCATCTCAGAAAAGCTGAACTAAAAGTGCTGAGATTGAGATCGCCATAATTTCTCATTGGCGTTCGATAGAGCCCTTCTTCGAAAAGGGTGTGCTATCGCCCTGAAATTTACCTAGCCTAAATCCCAAGCCGATTATGAAAACGATTGTCACCATCGTCAGCACCCTCATGGAAAACCGCACGAGCCGGGTCAACCTACTCGCGTTGATGAAGCTGCTCGTTGTCTTGGGTCTGCTGATTTCCGCCTACAGCATCATCTTCCACTACTTGATGGAGCGCGAAGGCCAGCATCACAGCTGGATCACAGGCATCTATTGGACGCTGACAGTGATGTCCACGCTAGGCTTCGGCGATATCACCTTTGCATCCGATGCTGGACGGGCCTTCTCGATCATTGTGATGGTGTCCGGCGTTGTCTTTCTGTTGGTGATTCTTCCGTTTACCTTTATCGAATTTTTCTACGCCCCTTGGATGAAGGCTCAGCAGAGTGCCAAGGCGCCGGTCCAGCTGCCACCGGGCACCTCCGGTCATGTGATTCTAACAAACTACGGCCCGGTCTCCGCGATGTTGATCCGGATGCTTGAGGAAAACGGTATCAACTATGTGGTGCTTGTCCCTACCGTCACGAAGGCACTGGAGTTGCGGGAACAAAATATTCCCATCGTTGTCGGCGACCCGACTGATACGGAGACCTACCGCCGCATCGGCGTTGAGCAGGCGGCAATGGTGGTCACGACCCTTGGCGATATCATGAACACCAACGTGACTTTCACAGTGCGTGAACTTTCAGACAGCGTGCCCATCGTCGCCTCTTCCACGGTGAAGCAAAGTTGCGATGCGCTGGAGCTAGCAGGCGTGACTCACATTCTGCGGCTTGAGGAAATGATGGGCCAGGCCCTCGCACGGCGGGTCATCGGAAATGATGCTGAAGCGCACGTGATCGGAGATTTGGATGGCTTGCTCATCGCGGAGGCCAATCCAGCGAAAACCTCGTTGGTCGGCAAGACCCTCGCTGAGAGCAATCTCCGTGCTGATACTGGGGTGAATGTAGTTGGAATCTGGATTCATGGGCATTTCGAGCCGGTGGATCCGACAACCAAGATCGGTTTGAACACCGTTCTGGTATTGGCGGGCGCCGAAAGTCACTTTGAGAAATACAGCGAGATCTACGGCCAGCAGAGCGATTCGATGAAGCGGGGCAATGTTGTGATCGCAGGCGGTGGGCGTGTTGGGCGAGCGACTTCCCGGGCGCTTACCGAAGCAGGTATCCCGTGGATTATCATTGAGAAAAATGCCGAGCGAGTCAGCCAAATCGAGAACACCATCATCGGCGATGCCTCCGATTTCGATATCCTTGTAAAGGCCGGGTTGCAAGAAGCTGGGTCGGTCATTGTCACGACGCATGATGACGATATCAACGTGTTCCTGACGATCTTCTACCGCCGCTTACGCCACAGCATTCAGATCATCAGTCGCTGCACACACGAGTCCAAAGCACGTCGCCTCCACCGTGCCGGCGCGGACCTCACGCTGTCCTATGCATCGATGGGAGCGAACACGATTTTCAACCACCTGCGTGGCAGCGACACAGTGCTACTGGCAGAGGGAGTCAATATCTTCCGGGTAAAGGTTCCGTCCTCACTTGCCAATAAATCGCTGGCGGACTCCGCGGTAAGATCCCGGACCGAGTGTTCCATCATCGCGGTTGAAATCGATGGCGAGCGCCAGATCAATCCGGACCCGTTCAAGGATTTGCCGGAAAACGGCGAGTTGGTATTGATCGGATCACTAGTTGCCGAGAAAAAGTTCCGTGAGGTCTTCAAGCTGCCGGCTGGAATTTAATATTTTGATGATGAAATGAACGATGCATTGATCGAGATCATATGCTTTTCTTTCAAAGAGCGCTCGATCGGGTTTCTGTGAGCATTGAGGAGAGTGGTGTTTCAGTTGCCCAGGATCTTATTCCAGCGACGCTGTATTCCCTCTGACTACTTGGTGAGAGCGAGAGCTTCTTCGGGCGAGAGCGCGGAGGAATAGATGCTGAATTGATGGATACGGCCCTTCCATGAACGATCGTGTCCCCATTCGTTACCCATAACGAATTGGCATTCTTCCCAGTTGGAAAAATAGCCCTTGATCTGTTGGATAGGTTGGGATTGCCCATCGATGTAAAAATTCAATTGCCCGGGCCGGTAGGTGATCACGACCTTAAGGAGCTGGCCCTGTTTTAATTCGCAGAGGACCACTTGGGGATTGTTGCCGTTTTCTCCGGTGTCTGTCGTACGCAGGCGCAGCACGAGCTTATCCTGCTCCTGGCCGAGCGTGAAATTCCGCTTCACGCTGCCGAGCGAGTTGGAGATAATGCGGGCAGGCCCCGATTGTTCGAGCTTGTGGGTTTCAAAATGAATTACCAAGGACAACTCATTGGTCGCCTTGCAGGAATCAAGCAGTGGTTTGTTCAACCCCTCGATCAGCGTTCGCCCACCTGTCATCTCCAGAATCCCGTCGTTTTCCTTATTTTCTCCATCGTGGGAGAATTTTAAACCCGATGCAGGTCGCCCGTCACCGCCTATCAGGGTTCCCTGCCGCTGGCCGTTCCATGCAACCACCAGTTGCGGAGCTGCTTCATTTTCCTCGCCAGATTCGGGCGCTGGGGAGTTTTTAGTTTCTTCGACCTTCGACCGGGCGTTGCCCGTAGGTGCAGCTCCTAGTTCTTGATTCTTGATCCTCGTGACTTCTTTTCTAACCAGCAATGCCTGCTCGATTTCGCCCTCTTGGGTCATTTTTTTTTGGAGGTCCTCAAGGTAGGAAAGATACTTTTCGCTAAGTTCGCTGATCGACTGCTGCCTGACATCGCTGACGTTGTTTCTAGCAACAGTATAGATTTTCCGGAATCTGAGGATTGCCTTATTGGAGTCGCTGTCTTTTTGAATAGGAACGACTCCGGTCTTTTTGAAATTCGCCAGTTCGGCGTTGATCGCAAGTAAACCATCAAGATCGCCTGCCTCCTGGAGTTTTTTAGCCGCGGCCGCCAAGGCTTTGAGATATTTGTCTCCGAGTTCCTCTATAGAATCAGAGTATTGCTCTTCAAGTGCAGCCAGATCCTTCTCGTAGAGTTCTCTTTCCGCTTCTGCAGGGTTCGCAAACAACTGGACGATTGAAGCAAAAGTCACCAAAACAATGAGGCTCATGAGTGAAGAGGTGAACTTGCGCGGCTTGCGTTTCATGACTGCTGGGAATTTGATTTTCTCAATAGGCCGGAGAATACATTAAAGCCCCATCGCGTGAAGGGGAAAAGGAGACGGTGGGTAAAGCTGAAACTCTAAAATGGTAGTGTTTCAGGAAACGGCCTTGTTCAGATGTTCAGAGCTGACCCTAGTTTTCAAACCTGATTGAAATCACGCCATGAACTGCCTGATGGCTCCGGTTTGTGGGAGCTTCTTGCGTGCCATTTCGAGGTCGAGGTCGCCGTAGTGTTCGATGGGGTTTCCGTGGGCGTTGAGGAGGGTGGTATACCAGTTGCTGAGGGTTTTGTGGCCTTCGTTACCGAGGTAGGGGAGGCGGATGTAGCGGCCTGCGATGTCGAGGTTGCAGTTGTTTCCGGACATGATCAGGAACGGAGATTCCTTGCCGACTCCGTGGTGAGTTTCTCCGTTTTCGGGGAAATACATGACCATGGTGTTATCGAACATGGTGCCGTTGCCTTCGGGTGTTGCTTTGAGCTCTTCGACGATGGTCTTGACCTGATTGACGTGGCTGATGCGAATTTGCTCGCGAGTTTTCCAAGCGGGAACTCCGCCAAACGCTTCGTCATGGCCTAGAGGGTGGATGCCGACGCGGTCGGTTTCATTTCCGGGCAGCCCGGTGATGGGCGTTCCCAAGTCGTCGATGGTGTAGGTGACGACGTTGGTCAGGCCAGCTTTCAGCGCGGAGATGAGAACTTTGGTCATCGCTGCCTGTTTCTCCGGAGTGCTCGCGTTTTCGCCGCCATTGAGATGGATGGGCGCGAGTTCTGGGAGATGCTTGGCGAGTGATCCCGAAAGCTCGATGAGCTTCTTGTTGCGCTGGCGAATCGCATGGATCGACTCGACCTGTGCTTCCTGGCGTTTCATTTCATGTCCTTGGATGCCGCTGGCTTTCATGCCCTCTTTGCCCTGCAAGAATGCGAGCATGTCATTATCCGAATTCACAGCATCGGGGTTCAGAACGGATTTAAAAAGTTCGCTGCGTGCGGTGTCCGGATCGGCGTAGCAGTAGTTACGGGTTTGCGGTGATGGTGCCGAATAGCCCGACACGATGCCGGTGCGGCCGGCTGCGAAAGAGAGCTCGACGTGGCCGAAAGGAGAGGGGAATAGCCTGGCGAGTTCGAAGTCGACGGTTGCGCGTTTGATGGCGCTGAGCGTGTTGCGGTTGGATTTGAAGCAGCCCATCACGGATGAAAACGAGAAGTGAACATTTTCGCTCATCTTGGCGGAGAGGCCTTGGAGTATGGTCATGTGCTCCTTGTGCTCGTCCAAGCCGCGCAGCCACAAGGGTAGCTCGTGTTTGTCGAGATCCACTTCGAGCGCCTGCTTGTTTGTATCGAGGTCTTTGTCCTTGTTGTTGAAATCGACCAAGGACGTTTCATCCGGACGAATTCCGCTGGATTTGCGGATGAAGATGAAGCGCTTGGGCATGCCATTAGCTGGAGCGTTCTGAGCAGCAAAGAGCTGGTTGAACGATGGGGCGAGGCTCATCGCCCCGGCTCCGAGTGCTGATGTTCTGATGAAGTTTCTACGACTTGTCATGGTACTAGTTTTCTATGGGTTTCCGGAAAATGAATGAATCTGAGGTGAGCAGTGAAACGATCACGGCATCAAAACTGCCACCGCTTTCGACGTATGCCTGCTCGGCACTGATGAGTGTATTTGAATCTGAAAGGTATTCGTTGCGTCCCATGAAATAGCGGAAGGCATGGCGGATGATGGATTGGCGGACGATACGCGATTTGCCCAAACGCTCGGCCAGATCAATCGCGTCCTTGAGTTTTCCATCCAGTGAATCGTTGCCGGTTCCTTTGAGGTATCCAGCCGGATCGACCGGCTCGGTTTTGTAGATGTCACGCAGATCCATGAGGTGGTCGCGGCCGGGAGCTTTATCGGGCTTTTTCTCGGTGAGGTTGTCAGGGTATTCGAGTGACTCTTCAGTGCGGAATCTTCCGAAGTCGTCGTAGCTCTCGAAGGTGTAGCCGATCGGGTTCATTTCCACGTGGCATCCCCAGCAAGCTTTTGCTTCGGTCACGCCGGCGAGTCGGTTACGGAGGGTTCTGGTGTGGTCTTCGGGGATGACCGCGTCAACGGTGATTGGAACGTCGGGAATGGTGCCGGCTAATAATTTTTCACGCACCCATTTACCTCGGTGTATCGGGTCCGTTTCCGTGTTCTGGGCGTTCGCTATGAGCCAGGCAGGGTGAGTGAGCATGCCTTTGCGGTTGGGAATCTTTGCCGGTTGGGTAGCTGACCAATCCCAGTTATCCTTGCGGTAATTGTAGAACTTGGCGACGTTTTCCCCGGGCATGAAATCAGAGCCGTAGCCGCGATACATATCGAAGGGGGCCGCGTCTTTCTGCCCTTTGTCCAATCTGGCGATGATGGTTTTCATCGATTTTTTGAAATGTTGGATGGTGGTTCCGGTGCGCTTTTTGGCTTCGAGATTATCGGGATCGACACCGCGCATTTTCACTTCTCGGAGCAGTTCTGCATGATCGAGAAGATCCTCTTTTTTGAAGTTTTGCCAGTCGGTGTCTTTAAAATGTTCGTAGATGCGTTTGATATTATCCGAGGCGGCCTTCATGCGCTCGTTATCGCCATCGTGGTAAACATAAAACTTCTCTGTGGTGAGCAATTCTTCGAAGACGTTTTTATCGTTTTCCAAGATGTGTTCGACCAGCCTGTCCGCCTCATTGATCAGGCGTGATGTGGCTTGATCAAGTCTGTCACCACCAAAGCGTTTTTCATCTTTGAAAACTGCCAGGGCACCCGGGTATCCGAAGAACTCGCGGAAAAAGCGCAGCTTCCTGATCGCGAGATTGGTGGAGTTCTCTCCGTAATTCTTGTCGGCAAGGATGGGATCGATGAGGTAGTGGACATCTCTCTTCTGCAGGATACGCAGGACTTCCCGTTTGTAATCTTCCCGGGTGTTCAACTTCCCGTTCTCAGCGGCCTTAAATAGTTCCTCATCAGGGCTTTGGTCGGTGAGGGCGTAGGCAATGGCGTAGGCTGCATTGCGCGGCGAAAGCATCCGGCGTCCGTGCTCATCCGCTGTCCCTTCGCCGAATTCCTGACGGTAGGAAAATTCGCTGGAAAGAATGAAGGTCTGGATGAGCTTCTGGATGGCTTTGAGGTTTCCGAGCTTGGCGACGTAGGCTTGTGAAAGTTCAAGATACTCGAGCGATTCGGTGACGCTGGGAGGTCTTTCCAGGATGAGCTGTGAAAGTTGTTGGTTAAGTTCCAGCAAGAGTTTTTCCGAGGGTGGCCCCGCTGCGATGAGATCCTGCTCGAAACCTTTTTTCCAATCGGTCATACACTTTTCAATCACCTCGCTGTAGCGATCACCTTTTTGGCGGTGCTTGAGAATAGATGCTTTGATGGTAGCCATTTCGGAGTCCTCGAGAGGCTCGTAGACAATGGGTTTGATCCGGCGTCCGTTGTCTTTTTTGACCTGCTTGCGGAGCTCTGGCATGTAGTCCCTGAGAATGGTCATACGCCCCTGAATATCGCGTTCGAAGTCGCCGAAGTAGAACCA
>Ga0307939_1001767_pt1 | contig 10738 bp, 9 predicted proteins | sample OrgLakmetagen122_FD_201844 | JGI IMG/M metagenome (GOLD analysis project Ga0307939, IMG submission 201844) | Saline water microbial communities from Organic Lake, Antarctica - #122 | ecosystem: Environmental > Aquatic > Non-marine Saline and Alkaline > Saline | place: Antarctica: Organic Lake... | reverse complement strand
CAAGTCTCCTACCATTTTTTCAATAAGGTATTTACTTAATAGAAAAATCAATAGCAATAAGAAGATTTGAAGATATGGCGTGATATTAAAGTCACTATTATCGGATATGACATAGAGGAAAAAAGATAATCCCAAGAGACTTGATAAAAAAATAAAAACCTCAGGGAGCTCTATAGGCCTTTTTTCAGAGAATTTTTTATTGAAAAAAGACATGTCATAAAAAGAGTTTACATAAGAAAAAAAATAGTTGGTCTTGTTCCACTTTATAATCAACATAAATATCAAGATAAGCAGGATAATTCCCACAATCCAATGATGATCTTGTGATAGTCTTAAGGTCAAAAACAAGTTTAGAATTTGAGACAAATGTAAATTAAAATGAAATTTTATAGATGAGATTTAGCTTGTAAAATATATATTTGTCGGTCAACATTCAATACAACTTGATGTCTCACAAATTAGTCATCATTCCTACATATAACGAAATTGAAAATATTGAAAAGATCGTCAGAAATATTTTCTCCCAGCCTGTCGATTTTGATATCCTCGTTGTAGACGACTCTTCCCCAGATAAAACTTGGGCTTTAGTTCAAGAATTACAAGAAGAGTTTAGGGATAGGTTACATTTAGAAATAAGAAAGTCGAAGAGCGGTTTAGGGAAAGCCTATTTACACGGGTTCCGTTGGGGTCTAAAAAGATCTTATGACTATATTTTTGAAATGGATGCCGACTTTTCTCATAATCCAAATGATCTTATAAGGTTATATAACACTTGTCTTAAAGATGGTTTTGACATGAGTATTGGGTCTAGGTATATAAAAGGCGTTAATGTGATCAATTGGCCTATGAAAAGGGTCTTGCTGTCTTGGCTAGCTTCAAAATATGTAAAAATTATTATGGGATTACCTATAGAAGATCCTACTGCTGGGTTTATTTGTTATCATCGGAAAGTACTAGAGGATATGGATCTTGATAAAATAAAGTTCGTAGGTTATGCGTTTCAAATTGAAATGAAATTTAAAGCCTTTAAAAAAGGCTTTAAATTAAAGGAAATCCCTGTTATATTTACAGACAGAACAAAAGGAAAGTCGAAAATGAGCACAGGGATTATCAAAGAAGCCGTCTTTGGTGTAATAAGCCTGAAATTGAAAAGCCTTTTAGGTAAAATTTAAATTATGAGAGAATATCTAATCAAAAATGCTAAAATCGTCAATGAGGGTAAAATCTTTGAAGGCGACGTTCATATCAAAGACGATTGGATAGTAGAGGTCTCTTCGTCGATAAGTGCAAAAACGAGTAACATCAAAATTATTGATGCCGGGGGAAAACATCTTATTCCGGGCATTATAGACGATCAAGTTCACTTTAGAGAACCTGGATTAACCCATAAAGAAACCATACTCACAGGATCCAAAGCTGCAATTTCTGGAGGCATCACCTCCTATTTTGAAATGCCCAATACCAATCCTCAGACCACTACTATAGAGAAGCTAGAAGAAAAATTTAGTATCGCTAAAGAAAATTCTTACGCTAATTATTCCTTTATGTTTGGTGGCACAAACGATAACTTGGAGGAGATCAAAAAAATAAACCCTAAAACTACGGCGGCCTTAAAGTTGTTTTTAGGTTCTTCAACTGGGAATATGCTGGTAGATAACGAAAAGGTCCTTGAACAAATCTTCAAACACTCACCCCTCATCATTGCTACCCATTGTGAAGATGAAGACACTATAAAAAGAAACTTGAACGCTTATCTAAAAACCTATGGCGAAGATATCCCTATAAAATATCATCCAGCCATTCGAAGCGAAGAAGCCTGCTATTTATCTTCGTCTAAAGCTGTTGCTTTGGCCAAAAAAACAGGCGCTAGATTACATGTCTTTCACCTATCAACTGCCAAAGAATTGAAATTATTTTCCAGTAAGCTTCCGCTTAAAAAGAAAAAGATTACTGCCGAAGTTTGCATTCATCACCTCTGGTTTGACGATACAGACTATGAAAAAAAAGGAACCTACATTAAATGGAATCCAGCTGTAAAAACAGCAAAAGACAAAGAAAAACTCTTAAAAGGACTAAACAGTAACTTGATAGATGTAGTTGCATCGGACCATGCTCCACACACCAAGGAAGAAAAAAACAACACCTATACCAAAGCACCAAGTGGAGGCCCACTAGTACAACACGCTTTACCAGCCATGCTAGAGCTTTACCATCAAGGAAAATTAAGCTTGGAAAAAATTGTAGAGAAAATGTGCCACAATCCTGCCATCTTATTTGATGTAGACCAACGCGGTTTTATAAAAGAAGGCTACAAAGCAGATTTAGTCCTTTTAGACTTAAAAGCACCTTGGACAGTTAACTCTAGCAATATATTTTATAAATGTGGGTGGTCTCCTTTTGAAGGGTCAACCTTCAAGTCTAGGGTAACCCATACCTTTGTAAATGGCCACTTGGTCTATGAGAATTTCAAATTTAAGGAGGGCAAGTTCGGTCAACGCTTAGAATTTAACAGATAAATGAAATACACTCTATATTTAGTATTCATTTGTATTCTCTCACTACTAGGTTGTCAAAAAATTGATGAGGTTGAAAAACCAGATAAACTTTTAAACAAATCTGAAATGAAAGGCCTTATTTATGATATGGTTCTCCTAGATGCTGCTTATGGAGTTAATGAGAAGAAATCTGAAGATATGAGTTTGGATATGCTGGAGTTTCTCTCTCATAAATATCAAGTGGATAGTACCCAAATCAAATTGAATATTGAGTATTACAACATCAACTTTGATGACAATCTTGAAATTTATGAAGCAGTAAAAGACAGTCTTGAACGATTAGATAAACTCTACTTTAATCGCGAAAAGGAAATGGATAGTTTGAAGAAACTAAATAGATTAAAACAAGATTCTATTGCCAAATTGGACACCTTGTCTCCGAAAAAAATACTTAAAATGCAAAGTGAAAACTGATTAGGACTTTTGTGAAATCTTCGACGCATAGACAGCAAACGCTTCAAATTTAAAATCTAACTCAGACTTGATTTTATCTGAAGAATAGAAAGAGTCTTCAAATAAATTCGGTATAGCATCTAAGGTTAATTGTCGTTTATAAGAAGTTAAAGAAGACCTTAGGATTTCAAAGCACCAAGCCAAGTATAACATCCATGGTTTCAGAGCCAGCTTTGGAGTTGAGACTTGATATAATCTGGAAAATTCATCAATGACTTTTTTAAATTTTAAATTCTCGGCGACCACTATAAAACGTTCATTAATTATAGAGCTTTTCATAAGTTGATGCATCGCTTTACTCACATCATACACACTCACAAAACCAGTGACTTTTTGGGGATAAAACTTAAGTCCATTTTTAATCTTAGAAAGCAGAAGCCCACTCCCCGACTCGTAAAATCCATCTCCCAATATAATTCCAGGATTTACAATCACAACGTCAAGACCTTCTTGAGACCCTCTCCATACTTCCATTTCTGCACCATATTTGCTTATTTCGTATGTAGACTGTTTCAAATCTTCCGTTAAAACAGTTTCTTCTGTGACAAATTCATCACCCAGGGTTTTTCCTAAAGTTGCGATAGAACTCACGTGACAAAACTTCAAAATAGAAAAATCTATGGCCAAATTGACCATATTAGAAGTGCCTTCAATATTTATTTTTCGCATCATTTTATACTCCGATGGACTATTGCTTATCAATCCGGCACAATGATACACATGAGTTACATCTAAGAAAGCCTCTTCAAGCCTTGGTATATCTAAAATATCCCCTTGAAACCACTCGACAAATTGATCTACTTCTAGTGGAGTAATACCATATTTCAAAATAGTAGAAATGGCCTGATCCTGTTTCGCTTTGGTTCTGTATAAAGCCCTAGTTTGTTCTTTATTCAAAATAAGTTGAACAAGAAGATGCGCTCCAACAAGACCAGTAGCTCCCGAAAGTAAATTCATTTGGTAAATATACAAATTTCGAAAGTTGAAACCTTTTTCATTATAATATCTTTGCCCTAAATCAATACAGATCATGAAAAACGATTTTATAGAAGAAGTAACTTGGAGAGGGATGATCCACGATATTATGCCAGGGACTCAAGACCACCTTAATGAAGCACCAAGAGCGGCTTATGTGGGGATAGATCCAACTGCAGATTCCCTTCATATTGGCCATTTGGTAAGCGTAATGATGCTGAGGCATTTTCAACTTGCAGGACACAAGCCTGTAGCTTTGGTAGGCGGCGCTACCGGTATGATAGGAGATCCTTCTGGAAAGTCTCAAGAACGAAATCTTTTAGATGAAGCTACATTAAAACATAACCAAAATGCCTTAAAAGAACAATTATCTAAATTCTTAGAGTTCAACGCTAAAGAAGATAATTCTGCTATCCTAGTGAATAACTATGACTGGATGAAGGATTTCTCTTTCTTAGATTTTATTAGAGATGTAGGTAAGCACATTACGGTAAACTATATGATGTCCAAAGATTCTGTAAAAAAACGCTTGTCTTCAGAGTCTAAAGAAGGAATGAGCTTTACAGAATTCACTTACCAGCTTGTTCAAGGTTACGATTTCTTGCACCTCTATAGAACCCAAGAGTGTACATTGCAAATGGGAGGAAGCGATCAATGGGGTAATATTACAACAGGTACAGAATTGATACGCCGCATCGATCAAGGTAAAGGCTTTGCACTAACCTGCCCACTGATTACCAAAGCTGATGGTACCAAATTTGGTAAAACAGCAACAGGGAATATTTGGTTAGATCCTGAGAAAACATCGCCTTATAAATTTTACCAGTATTGGATCAATACCAGTGATGAGGATGCCGAAATATTTATAAAGATTTTCACCTTCCTTTCCCAAAAGGAGATTTCAAACTTGGTGAACACCCATAAAGAACAGCCACATTTAAGGCAACTGCAAAGTAGGCTGGCAGATGAAATCACAGCTGCAGTTCACTCTAAAAAGGCATTAGACAAAGCAAAAGAAGCTTCTCAAGTCCTATTTGGAAAAAGCACTGAAGAAGACTTAGCAAAGCTCGATGAAGCCACATTTTTGGATGTCTTCGAAGGGGTTCCTCTTAAAGAATTAAGCAAAGAGATCTTAAATGATAATTTTGACATGATTGCTGCACTTTCCGCAGAAACTGAGTTTTTAAGCTCAAATGGTGAAGCAAGAAGAGCCTTAAAAGAAAATTCTATATCTGTGAATAAGTCTAAAGTAGGGTTGGATTATACGCTTACAGAAAAAGATTTGATCAACGGTAAATATGTTTTAATCAATAAAGGAAAAAAGAACACTTATTTGATAAAATTTAACTAGATAGACTTAAACTCTATTAAAAGGCTTTCTAAAGGGAAGCCTTTTTTTGTGACTTAAAACAGAAAAGCCTTGAGCGAGTGCTCAAGGCTTTTCTTAACTAACCAATCTATTATGAAAAAACTTCATCCTGATACAAATATAAAACACATATTTATATTGTAAAAACAATCGCAAAATAATCTTCAAATTATTAACAATTAAAAGCTTAAACATCTCATTTTCATTGATCTGCATTATCACAAATTTATAATAACTTTTAGAAAATAAAAGATTTTTCTGCGAATTCATAAAATATGTGTTCTAAAAAAGATTTAAATTTTAGAGGCAGACCTCGAGAATAAACTCGGCAGCGGTAAGCTTAAGCGCTCAATGGGGAATTAAAATTTTAAAACCCTCAAACTAAGTTGTAGAGGTTTGTGTATTTTTGAATAAAAATGAAGAAATGAAAATTATTTCATACAACGTCAATGGCATAAGAGCCGCTCTCAAAAAAGGATTGATAGATTGGTTAAAAGCTGCAGATGCAGATGTGGTGTGTTTCCAAGAAACCAAAGCACAACCAGAACAGATAGATAACAGTATTTTTGAAAACATTGGCTACAACTATTGCTACTGGTATTCCGCAGAAAAAAAGGGCTACAGCAGCGTTGGTATCCTTTGTAAATCTGAACCAAAACACATCGAATATGGGACGGGAGTAGACTATATGGATAGAGAAGGACGGAACCTAAGGGTCGATTTTGAAGACGTCTCTGTAATGAGTCTCTATCTTCCTTCAGGTACCAACGATGCTAGGCTGAACTATAAGTTTACCTACATGGATGATTTTAAAGTTTATATCGAAAATTTAAAAAAAGAAATTCCTCATCTAGTCATTTGTGGAGACTACAATATTTGCCATAAGGCCATAGATATTCACGACCCCGTAAGATTAAAAACGGTTTCTGGTTTTTTACCAGAAGAGCGTGAGTGGCTTTCTAAATTCCTAGAGGAGTCTGGCTTTGTGGATTCCTTCCGAAAATTAAACGAAGATGTTGTACAGTATTCTTGGTGGAGTTATAGAGCGAACGCCCGGCAAAATAATAAAGGGTGGAGGCTAGATTATCTCTTGGTTGCTCAAGAAATAGAAGACCGTGTAACTAGGTCTGTCATTTTACCCGATGCTATCCATAGCGACCACTGTCCTGTCTTACTCGAATTAAAATAAACCAACTTAACTCTCGTTTTTAATTAAAATAGCTATACTATGAGAATAATTAAATATCTTTTAATCGGATTTACAGTTTTAAATCTTATAGGCTGCGTTAGCCAAAAAAAATTCTTAAAGCTAGAGGATGAATTTGGCAGCTTACAAAGAGTCAATACTCAGCTTAACCGAAAGCTGGACGATTGCAATTCTGAAAAAACAGCCCTGGAAGATGAACTCACCTATTCCAAAGATAGAATTGAGGTTTTAAAATCTCAACGCGACGATCTTACTAAAGACTTGCAAGCCACTAAAAACTACTTAGAAAAGCTAAACGATTCTTACGATGCTTTAGAACAAAACAGCTCTCAGACCCTAGCCGCTAATTCTAAACAAAACAGAGAACTTTTAGAACAGTTGGAGCTAAAAGAAAATGCTCTCGCTAAAGAACAAAACCGGCTAGAACAACTTCAAAAGGATTTGCAAGCGAGATCCAACCGGATAGAGGAATTACAATCTCTCATTGCAGATAAAGAACAAAAGATGATATCGCTAAAAGAAAATTTATCCCGAGCATTAACCAATTTTGAAGGACAAGGCTTAAGCGTAGAGTTGAGAGATGGTAAAGTATATGTGTCCATGGAAAACAAACTCCTATTCGCTTCTGGAAGCTGGACCGTTGGGGGCGAAGGGCAAAAAGCTGTAAAGGAACTTGGTAAAGTCCTCGCGGATAATCCTGATATAGCTGTCTTAATAGAAGGCCATACCGATAATGTACCTTACGGAGGAAATGGACCTTTAACAGATAACTGGGACCTATCGACCAAGCGCGCTACCGAAGTTTTGAAACTGCTGTTGAAAAATGGAAATATCAATCCTCAAAATCTAACTGCAGCAGGTAAGGGTGAGTTTGCCCCCCTAGCTTCTAACACTACGGAAGAAGGGAAAGCTAAAAACCGCAGAATCGAAGTGGTATTGACGCCAAAACTAGATGAGATTTCGAAATTATTAAGTGAATGAAAAATTAAACAAGTTGAACTGAAAAAGGATTCTTATACCAAATTAAATTTATAATGTCGTATACATAAATTGAATTATACTACGACGTAGCTCAGCACAGGTTTTTTGATTGATTGAAGTAAAAAATAATTAGCATAGCCTTAGTTACGGTAATTATTTTTGATAAAAAGCAGGCGAAAAAGAAACGATTTATTGCGACATTATAGGTTTAATTTGGTATTATTACAAGAATCCTTTTTCTTTTGCCTTTTCTACCAATATTTTATCGTTGGTGTTGGGAATATCAAAGAAAGATTTCATCTGCTTCTTTCGCTTTTCAATAGTGCTTAAGGAAAGATCCATGTGATCGGGAATGTTTTTGGTAAGAATACCTTTAGAAATTAAATAAAGAATTCTAAGGTCTTCTTCATTGATATTATGAGCAAACTCAATGGTCCTTTTCATCATTTTTTGTAAGGTAGTACTGTGGTAAGTCTGCCCCTTGAGTAGACTTTCTATAGCAGCAATTAGGATATCTGGGTTGGTATCCGACTTGACAAGAAATCCATTGGGGTCTATTCGTCGCAAAACATTTAATACCTTATAGTTGTTTTCCAACATGGTACAGATTAAAAGTTTGGCTTGTGGCTGACTTTTCTTGGCGAGTTTGGCCAAGTCTTCTCCAGAGTTATACTCCCCGTCCTTGCTCCCCGGAAGGGAAAGATCTAGGCAGATAAGATCATACTTTTTATCTTCGTTTAAAATTTTTTTGGCGGCATCAGTACAATTTAAGGCTGAATCTTTAGAGAATTTTAGTGTATCATCACGCTCCTTTATGATTTCCAAGGCTTGTTCAAAACCTGCAATTATCATTGGATGATCGTCAACAAGAAGGACATTATACTTAGGCATAAGTTTTATTTGAGGGGAATAAGAATACTAATTTTAGTTCCAGTACCAAGCTTGGAATCAATACTTATTTTACCGTGGACTTCATGGACTCTAGATTTTATATTCTTTAATCCAATGCCCTGTTTTTTTTTGATTATTGAAGCCTTTACCATCATCTTTAATGATGAGTTCAATTTCCTTTGCAGACTCATTTAAGCTGAATTTGATAAATACAAAGCTGGCTTCAGCGTGTTTTTGAATATTCATGATGGCCTCCTGAAGGATGCGGTAAGTATGCATTTTCACTACCGAAGCTATTAAGGACCAGTTCACAGAATCGTCTATTGTAAGCTGGTGGCTTCTCTCTAACTGTTGCTTTTGAATGAGATCTTGAATAAGATCTCCAAATTCTTTATGGTCATCAAAATAGGTGTTGGATAATTCGTGAGATAAGCTCCTGATCTGGCGTTCTACATCCATCAAATTATCGGTGAGTTGGCCAAACTTTTCATCCCCTTTCATTCCGGTTTTATATTTGTAAAACATGAGGTTCATCCGGTTGGCATAAAGCTCGGTGAGGATATTGTCGTGTAATTCTCTAGCGATGCGATCCCGTTCTTCTCGCTTGCCTTCGTTTTTCCTTGCACTTTGAAGAAGAAGGAGTTCGTATATTTTTTCATCCGCCACTTTTTGATCACGTTCCAATTCTAAAGCTCTGTTTTTGGATCGAAGAGCGTAAAATATAAAGACTGAACTTCCTAAAATAATGATGAGAGAGGAAATAAGGAAAATGATGGTACGCTCTTCTTCGAGCATTTCTGCACGTTGCTTAACCTCTTCCGTTTCAAAACGGATACGTTCAAATTTATTACGCACTTTTCTCTCTTCGACTTGAAGACTATCGCTAAGGTTTATATACGAAGTAGTGAAGGAGTAACTAGTATTAGGTTGCAAGTCTGCCAAGAGTTGCCAAGAGGCTAAGATATCTCTATTGTTGTTATTGCTTTGTGCTGTGGAATTTGCTTCTTCGGCAAATTGTACCGCTTTTGTGGTGTTTCCTATAAATTGATAGTATTCTGCGATATGAATCTTACTAATAGAAATACCAGCGAGATGCTTAATATTTTGTCTTATTTCTAAAGCATTTTGCATATCGGGAAGCACATTTTGAGTTTCTCCGCTTTCCAATCTGTTATAGGCCAGATTGTCTAAAGCCATTGCGTAGAGATAAGGATCTCTTTCGTAAAGGTTTTTGGTGGCTAAGGTCTTTCGATAGTTTTTGATAGCAAGCTCAAAGTTTTTTTGCTTTTCGTGAACGTTACCAATATTATTAAAGGTCGCTGCTCTATATAAGTCTGGATCGTCTACTTTGCCCAGAGCCTGTAGTGCATTGTTCAGATATTCTAAGGCGACATCAAAATTTCTAAGGTTATAATTGCTTACCCCAAGAAGACTGAAAGCTTTGAATAATAAATCAAAATTTTTAATTTCTTTGCTGATTTCAGCAACTTTGATTAAATTGACTTCAGAACCCGTAAAATCTTTAGCTTGACCTTGAATTAGTGCTAAATTATAGAGCATTTGGCCATAATTCTCCAAATCATTTTTTTGGTTGTAAAGGAATGCAGCTTCATTAAATGCATAATAAGCAAAATCGGTCTTATTTTCATTTAAATAACTATCACCAAGATTCCAATAAAAATTAGCCAATGAAATAGTATCTGCATATTTCCTAGATAAGTGTCTACCAAGTTCATTGATTTTAAGGTAATATCTTGAATTTGAGTTTAAAGCTCTATAATCAATTGTTTTGAGATATTTAATTTGTAGACTATCATTTTCAATTTGTTGTACAAACTGAAAGGATTTATTTAAATTTTCTTCTTTACTAATATTATTGTCAAATTCCTTAAGGTAAGTCAAAATAGAATCCCTCAGATCAGGATTAACTTTGAGTCTATCTTTTTTTTGATCTTGACAACTAAAAATAAAAATAATTCCGACAAAATAGTATATGCAACGCTTCATTAAGTCCGTTCTAAAATCTTGCCTAAATTAAATAAATTAAATTTTAAAGATCACTATCATCAGGCGGAGTATTTGTAGCTCTATAAACTCTATTTTCCCCACCATTTCCAAAAATCTCTTCTGGAGTTTCTCCTTCGTATTGATCGTCGCTAAACGCTTCTGGTGAACATCCCGCAAAGAAAAATAAACATACCATTGTGAAAATTCCGATAATCTTTTTCATAACTCTAAGTTTTAAAATTAATGTTTGTGTTTTTGTTTCTACAAATGTAAGTGACATAAAAACATTTGAATTACGGT
>Ga0307939_1001740_pt1 | contig 10881 bp, 8 predicted proteins | sample OrgLakmetagen122_FD_201844 | JGI IMG/M metagenome (GOLD analysis project Ga0307939, IMG submission 201844) | Saline water microbial communities from Organic Lake, Antarctica - #122 | ecosystem: Environmental > Aquatic > Non-marine Saline and Alkaline > Saline | place: Antarctica: Organic Lake... | reverse complement strand
TTGGAAAGATCGTGCGGGATGCGGTTCGTGAGATTGGTTACACAAATTCCGATGATGTGTTTCACGCAGACTCACTTTTCATCAATAACTATCTGACAATCCAGAGCCCAGACATCGCTCAGGGCGTGGATGCCAAGGCTGCTGAGGGCAAAAATACTGCCAAGCAGGGAGCCGGCGATCAGGGAATCATGTTCGGCTATGCTTGTAACGAGACACCGGAGTTGATGCCTGCTCCGATCATGTATGCTCATTTGCTTGGCCGTGAACTGACGAAAATTCGCAAGGCAGGTAAGCAAGCACCGTGGCTGCGCCCAGACGCGAAGACTCAGGTCTCTGTCGAATACGTCGACGGTAAGCCAACACGCATCGTCAACGTGGTTATCTCCACTCAACACGCCGAGGGCGTTTCACACGAGGAGATCAAAACTTTTTGCATCGAGAAAGTGATCAAGAAAGTGCTCCCGAAAGAGATGCTGACATCCAAAACTGAGTTCTTAATCAATCCGACCGGTAAATTCGTGATCGGCGGTCCTCAAGGCGACAGTGGCCTGACGGGTCGTAAAATCATTGTTGATACCTACGGCGGCAGCGGACGTCACGGTGGTGGTGCTTTCTCAGGAAAAGATCCTTCAAAAGTTGATCGCTCCGCCGCTTACATGGGCCGCTGGGTTGCGAAAAATGTTGTGGCTGCCGGACTGGCAGAGCGTTGCGAAGTTCAGTTCGCCTATGCGATCGGTCATCCCGAGCCAGTGAGCGTTCACATCGATACTTTTGGAACGGGCACTGTAGACGACTCAAAAATTCTCAGCGCGGTTCTGAAAGTCTTTTCCTTTAAACCAGCGGACATCGTGAAGCAGCTGAACCTGCTTCGTCCAATTTACTCGAAAACGACAAACTACGGTCATTTCGGAAAGAATGATCCCGATATCACTTGGGAGAAGACCGACAAGGTAGCAGCCTTGAAAAAAGCAATCCGCTAAAAAATCTAACTAAATATACCAAACATATGAGCTTCACAGATTACAAAGTAAGAGACGTCGGCCTTGCCGATTACGGGCGTAAGGAAATCGATATCGCTGAGCACGAAATGCCAGGCCTGATGGCGACGCGCGAGAAGTATGGCAAAACCAAGCCGCTCGAAGGTGTTCGCATCATGGGCTCCTTGCACATGACGATTCAGACTGCGGTTTTGATCGAAACACTGACCGAGCTCGGAGCAGAAGTCCGCTGGGTTTCCTGCAACATTTTCTCCACTCAGGATCACGCTGCTGCAGCAATGGTCGAAAGAGAAGTCCCTGTGTTCGCTTGGAAAGGCGAAACTCTCGAGGAGTATTGGTGGTGCACTTGGCAGGCGCTGGTCAACAAAGACGGCCTTGGACCACAGCTCATTGTCGACGATGGCGGAGACGCTACTTTGCTGATACACAAAGGCTACGAGATGGAGAATGGATCCGACTGGATCGAAAGCCCCGGAGAGAGCGAAGAAGAACAGGTCATCAAAGATCTGCTGAAAAGCATCAAAGAAAAGCAGCCGGGAATTTTCCACACGATCGTTAAAGATTGGAAAGGTGTTTCTGAGGAAACGACCACCGGTGTGATGCGTCTCTATCAAATGGCGAACGCTGGTAAACTCCTTATTCCGGCGATCAACGTGAACGATTCCGTAACCAAGTCGAAATTCGACAACCTCTACGGCTGCCGTGAGTCTCTACTTGATGGAATCAAACGCGCGACTGACGTGATGATTTCCGGTAAGGTAGGCGTGGTTTGTGGTTACGGCGACGTCGGCAAAGGCTGTGCTCAAGCGCTTCGCGGTGCGGGCGCACAGGTCGTTGTGACCGAGGTCGATCCAATTTGTGCGCTCCAAGCCGCAATGGAAGGATTCCGCGTTCTGACGATGGAAGACACACTTGGCTGGGGTGATATTTATGTCAGCACAACAGGCAACAAGGATATCATCACTCTCGATCACATGTCGAAAATGAAGGACCAAGCAATCGTTTGTAACATTGGTCACTTCGATAACGAGATCCAGATGGACAAGCTCAACAAAGCTTCGGACGTAAGTCGTTTGAACATCAAGCCACAGGTTGATAAATACACCTTCCCGGCTGGTAACAGCATTTACATGCTTGCAGAAGGTCGCTTGGTAAACCTTGGCTGCGGAACGGGTCACCCGTCCTTCGTGATGTCCAACAGCTTCACCAACCAGACACTCGCGCAGATTGATCTCTGGCAGAACAGAGATAGCTACAAAGCTGGTCAAGTGACGGTGCTTCCAAAACATCTCGATGAGGAAGTCGCCCGACTTCATCTCGAAAAAATCGGAGCCAAGCTCACAAGGCTCTCCGATGAGCAGGCTGCATACATCGGCCTGAGCCCTGACGGTCCGTTCAAATCAGATCATTATCGTTATTAATCTGATTTTCTAAAAATCATTTCAAGCTAGTCGGGTTCGCGCCCGGCTAGCTTTTTTTTGTTCCCCGAGGGTTCGTTTGGCTTTTCCGCTTGGAGTGGGCGGTAAATCATCGGAACTTGGCTGTGTGAATCAGACACCATCGGACTGGGATAGCAGCAAGGGGATAGCGAAGGCTATTCTCCACAACAGGACTGCGCGGAGAAAATACCTCGCTGGCTTTCTGTTGGTGACTCTTGGCTGGATGAGTTGTGGTCTCTGGTTTCTGGACGGCTGGCTTGCCGATAGTATTTGGCGGTTCCTTGTGTGGTGGGGTGCGTGTGGTTTGCTCTCCATCGTTCTGATCATGTTTGCCATTTACGACGCGCTGATGACCATCCGCGAAGAGAAATCTCGCAAACGCTGATCCATGGTTGGAATGATAGATGCTTTTATGTGAACTTCCGTCATGAGTTTAGGGAAATATGAAGAGAGGGCGGTGATCTACCAGTTGCTGGTAAGAACCTTCGGCAACACCAACACCACCCGTAAGCCTGGGGGCACCCTCGCTGAGAACGGCTGTGGAAAATTCAGAGACATCAATGATGTCGCCTTGGAATCGATACGGGGTATGGGCTTCAATTATATTTGGCTCACAGGTGTGATCGAGCAGGCAAGCGGGACCGCGTATCCGGATCGGCCAGCGGATCCGTCTGATATTCTCAAAGGTTTAGCAGGAAGTCCCTACGCGATCCGCGACTACTTTGATGTCTGCCCTGACTATGCGATGAACCCAGGGAACAGGATCGCGGAGTTCCGAGCACTGCTCGCTCGTTGTCGTAAAAAGGGGTTGCGGGTGATAATCGATTTCGTGCCGAACCATGTTGCCCGTAGTTATGGGTCCGACGTGAAGCCGGAGCTCTCGTTTGGCGAGGGGGATAAAAAGGATGTCTTTTTCGATCGAGACAACCATTTCTACTATCTAAACCAAAATAGCCCAGGTGGTGGTCCGCCGCTGAAGCTGCCAACGGCGGGAATGCCAGGTTGTAGCGGACTTTTCACCCCTGAGGAAGAATTTGGTAGGGTTACCGGCAACAATTCCGTCACTTGGGCACCCTCTATTCATGATTGGTACGAAACGGTAAAATTGAACTACGGGCATGACTTCACGAAAGGCCGTGGCACCGATCATTTACCGGGACCCGATGCACCTGTGGAAGATGTTCCAAAGACGTGGCGGACAATGGACGAAATTCTTGCTTACTGGCAGGAGATGGGAGTGGATGGCTTCCGAGCGGACATGGCTCACATTGTGCCAATGGAGTTTTGGGCGTGGGCGGTTAGGCGTGCACGCGAGCGGGATGATGGCGTGTTTTTCTGTGCGGAGGCCTACGACTCTGATCCAGCGAAGCTTACCGATAAGGATGTCATTGTTGAGCTTCTGGAAGCGGGATTCGATGGGTCCTACGACCACCCGACTTACAAGACTCTGCAGGGCATTTACGAAGAAGGAAAATGGGCGAACGACATCGACGAAGAGTTGTTCCGCGGAGAGCGTTTGCATCAATGTATCCGCTATCTTGAGAATCACGATGAGGTTCGCATCGCCAATCCACAGCACTGGGGAGGGTTCGGCATGGAGGCGGGTCGGCCAGCTGCTGCTGTATTGTTCGGTATGAGCCGAGCTTCTATTTTGGTGTATTCGGGTCAAGAAGTCGGTGAGCCAGCCATCGGTGAGGAAGGTTTCAGTGGTGATGACGGACGAACATCAATCTTTGATTACACCTCAATGCCTGAGTTACAGAAGTGGGTGGATGGTCGTAGGTTTGATGGTGCGAACTTGTCCCAAGAGCAGCGACAGCTTCGTAATTGGTATACCAGACTTCTGACCGTCTTGCGTGAGCCGGCGTTCACGAAAGGTGAGCTTTTTGGGCTGAACTACGCGAACAAAGATAACGCGGAGTTTGGTAGAATTGACGATGAAACTGTGTCTGGGCACTGGATGTTCGCTTTCCTCAGGCATGATGTTGATAGCGGCCAGTCCTTCCTATGTGTCGCCAATTTTCATCCGGAAAGACACCTTTCGGAAGTGAGTATTCGCTTTCCTTCGGAAGCACTTACTTTTGTAGGAAAAGAGACGGAGGAAGAGATTTCTTTCACTGGAAGGTTTGGCGACAGCAAGGAATTAGCTACCACCACAGCAGCCCTCATCAGCGCAGGTCTCAAAATCGGTGATCTACCTCCGTTCGGCACTTGTTATTACGAGTTGAAATGATGGCGTTGAATGTTTCAACTACAGGTCATGGATTTTAAAGGGAAGGCACGAGCGGTGATCGAGATGGAGGCGGACGGTCTCCGAGACATGGCTTCTCGTATTGGTGAGGAATTCGGTGAAGCGATCGAGTTGCTCAAGACTTCTCTTGAGCAGCGCGGTAAGGTGGTGGTCGTGGGAGTTGGTAAATCTGGAAACGTCGGCCACAAGATCGCGGCGACGCTTAATTCCACTGGCGCGACAGCGGTTGTTTTAAATTCCCAAAATGCCCTGCATGGGGATTTAGGCCTACTTTCCGATGGGGATGTGATTCTGGCGCTTTCTTATTCGGGTGAAACTGGGGAGCTTTTGGACCTATTGCCGTTTTTACGGAGCTTTGATGTGAAAGTGATTTCCCTAAGCGGGAAAAAGAACTCGTCCCTCGCGCTGTCCGCGGACGTTGCTTTGGATACCTCTGTGGCTCGTGAAGCCTGCCCGATGAACTTGGCACCGACAACTTCATCCACTGCCATGATGGTGATGGGCGATGCTCTGGCGATGGTGCTCTTAGAGGCACGCGGGTTTTCAGAAAATGATTTTGCACGTTATCATCCGGGCGGTTCGCTGGGCCGGGCATTACTACTCAAAGTGGGCGATGTGATGAGGCGCGATGAGAAGATGCCGACTGTGGGTATTTCCGCTAGAGTGATTGACGCTGTTAGAGAAATGAATCGGGGTCGCTCAGGTGCCTGCCTTGTTCTCAGTGACGATGGAAGGTTGGCAGGAATTCTGACGCATGGAGATTTTGCACGTGGTTACGAAAAAAATTCTGCATTGGGAGATCTTCCAGTGACGGAAATGATGACACGTAATCCGGTTTCTTTGCCCGAAGATTCGCTTGCCGTGGAGGCAGTGAAGCAGGTGGGAGAGAAAAAGATTGATGATATTGTGGTGATCGACGGTGCTGGAAAGCCCGTCGGTCTAATCGATGCACAAGATCTCGCCCGATTGAAACTTGTGTGAGCATGCGACCATGGAATCGGTCGATATCGCTATTATAGGGGGAGGCCCGGCAGGGTTGAGGGCGGCAGAAGTTGCTGCCTCTGCTGGGCGAGCGGTAACGGTTTTTGACGGTAAGCCATCGATGGGAAGAAAGTTTCTAGTCGCTGGTAAAGGGGGATTGAATCTCACGCACGGGGAATTGCCTGAGCGTTTTGTCACGCGGTATTCGGAGGTTGAAAGGTTTACCGGTTTGTTAGCTGATTTTAGTCCCGGGAATCTACGCCAATGGTGTGAGGATCTGGGGCAGGAGACCTTTCAGGCGAGTAGCGGCAGGGTTTATCCAAAAGCATTGAAAGGAGCTCCGGTGTTACGCGCATGGTTGGCAAAATTGAAGTCATTGGGAGTTGAGTTTCGGCCACGGCATCGGTGGTGCGACTGGCTGCCTGGAAATGTTCTATGTTTCGAGAATGGAGTGAAGCTGCGTGCCAATGCCGTCGTATTCGCGTTAGGTGGGGCTTCGTGGTCGAAGACTGGTTCGGACGGAGGTTGGCTTAAAGTATTTCAAAAAATGGGCATCTCCTGCGCGCCGCTTAGGTCGTCGAACTGTGGCTGGGAGACCGACTGGCCCGAGGAGTTTAAAAATACAGTGGAGGGCATGCCGCTCAAAAATATCGAGGTTAGCTGCGGTGCGAAACGTCTCGCTGGCGAGCTCATGGTCACGCGCTACGGGCTTGAGGGCGGTGGTATTTATACTTTGGGATCCGAACTCCGAAAACTCGACAATCCAATAATTGAAATCGATTTGAAGCCGACGTTTTCTGAATCGGAGCTGATTGCCAAGCTTGGCGAAAGTGGGCCAAATTTACTAGCGCAGGCAGCCCGGCGCTGGAAGCTCAGTGCTCCTGCAAAGGCAATTCTCGGACTTGAGACGGTCAATACGGCGGAGCTTCTCGCAGCGAGAGCGAAGTCATGCCGAATCTTGCTCAAGGGGCCTCGCCCGATTGATGAAGCAATTTCTTCAGCTGGTGGAGTGGAGTGGAGCGAGCTGGATGAAAACCTGATGTTGAGGCAATTTCCCGGCGTATTTATCTGCGGTGAAATGATCGACTGGGACGCACCCACTGGTGGCTACTTGATGCAAGGATGTTTCGCCACGGGAGCACGGGCGGGAGCGGCAGCGGCGAAGGTCTAATGCAAAGAGCTCAAGAAAGTGCTTCTTCGAACAAAGCGATGATATCTTCGATAGGCTCGAGGCCGACTGAGATGCGGATCAGGCTGGAGGGAACTCCGCAATCCTCGCACCAATCGAGCTCATCGTAATGTGCGAGCATGGTGTAGGCGCAGACGAGAGTGAAAGCGGTGCCGAAAGAGGGACCTTTGCAAAGTTTGATCGCATCGTAGACTTTGGAAGCTTTTTTCGGGTTAGCGAGAGAGATCGAGACGAGGCCGCCGTAGCCACCCGATTTACGCTTAACCGCGTCAAAGTTCTCTTTGTTCACCAATGATGGGTGCCAGACGTTGTCGACGGCGGAATGGTTGTTGAGAAAGTCGACCAACTTTAGAGCGTTTTGATTGATTTGCTTGTTACGGATCGCGTAGCCCTTGATGTTAGAAAGCAGGACTTCTGCGTCAGCAATGTAGAGTGGTGAACAGTCAGTGGCGTCAGCGGCGATGGGCTCTTTGAGGTCGCTGACGAGTGGTGAATCATGTCTGAGGGTCAAGGCGCCGGCCATGACGTCTCCCTTTCCAGAAATCCATTTGGTCAGGGATGAAGTTAGGATGTCACAGTAGCCTAGCACATCGACGTTTAGCGGGCCGGTTGCGGAATCGTCCAGGATCAGAGGAGTTCTTGAGAAGCCACAGGCTTCGGAGATCTTTTTGAGATCGATGGTTCGCAGGAGGGGATTTGATGGTATTTCAGAAAACACCCCCGCAAACTCGCCAGAGCGGATGCGCTGTAGCGCTTCGTCGAAAGATTCGCCAGTCGCATCGTTGAGGTAAACGACTCCGTTACCGAAGCGTTCTTGGATTTTCAAGGTATCGACGTAAGGGAATTCGATTTGAAGGGTTTTCTTACCTTCTCGCATTCCCGGAAGTGCCCGCAGTGCGGCGAGTGCTGCGGAAATGCCACTTGCGAAGATGAAGGTATTGTCTTCGGTGCCGCCATTGAACTTGGCGATAGCGCGGGACAGCAGATGCGATTTTGTGCCGGTTCTCAGGTTCCCGTCGAGGTAGTCTTGAGCTTCCCGTGAAGAGATGCCTTCGCCAGAAAAGCGCCAGTATTGGTCCGCGAGTGCTGTTGCTTTTTCCGGGAAAATCAGAACCTGAAAGCCGTGGTAAGAAGTGCTGCGAATTGCAGTTTGTGCCTGGCGCTCAAGCCAGCGATGCGCGCGCTGGGATGAGGTTTTATTGGGTAGGACTAATACGTTCTCGCCTTCGGAAGCGAGTTCGGCACGCGCGTTGTCGAAGATCCGTTCGACATTGGGGTGTTTGAAGAATCGGGGGTAGCCAGTCCGCAGGCGGCGTAGCACTTTTTCCCTGCCTTCTTCATAGCCGATCACGCTGTTCCACGTCGGCAAGCAGACGGAACAGGCATGGGTGGAGTCCGGCAGTGGCATGCCGAGATCTTCCTCTTGCCAAGCTGGATCAATTAACAGATCGCGCACGGCGGGTAGATGGCCTGTGTAGGTTAAATGATCAAGCCTGTTTTGGTTTAATCTGGTATGAAACAAGCCAAATTTGATCAGGTTGGCAGTAAGTTAGGCGCTTTTGGTAAGATGCTTTGTCCTTGCCTAGCAGAGGAGGCTGGTGAGAATCCGCGCCCTGCGGAACGAAAGTGCCGCGTGCCGATATGGTCGCTATGAATAAGGAAATATTAAACCAAACTTTCGATGAAATCGGAAAAGTCATCGCTGCTCATCAACGCTTTGTGATCATCAGCCATGTCCGTCCGGACGGGGACGCAATCGGCTCTCAACTTGCGCTTGGGTATTCGCTGATGGCGATGGGGAAAGAGGTGTTTTTAGTCAATGAGGACGGAGTGCCGGAAAGTTTAGAATTTCTCAAAGGAGTTGGCAAAGTCACGAAACCTCCGTCCGAGCCATTGGAGATTGAGGTCGCAATTGCAGTCGATACAGCAACCAAGCCACGTTTGGGTGATGGGGCTTTGCATGCCGCTTCGAATGCGGGTTTCTGGATTAACATCGACCACCACATCTCGAACCCCGAATACGGAGATCTAAACCTGATCGATGCCACCAAGCCAGCCACTGGGCAGATTATCTATGAACTGATTAATGCCTTGGGATATCCATTACCTGATGAAACGCGGGATGCGATCTATGTAGCTGTTTCAACCGATACTGGTTCGTTTCAATATCAGTCTACAACTGCGGAGACTTATGCGATGGGAGCTGACCTGATTCGCCGTGGCTTGGATGTCGGCAAGATCAATGCGGATACCTATGACAATCATCCTTACCGCCGGCTCGAGTTGATGCGTGCTTTGCTGAATACCTTAAATATTTCAGCAAACGGCAAGCTAGCGCATTGGGAGCTTCTGGATGCGACGAGGGAAAAACTGGAGCTGCAGCCGGATGACAGCGAGGGCTTGATCGATATGATCCGTGCCGTGCGCGGCGTGCAAGTGGCGGTGTTTTTCGAAGAGCTTCCTGATGGAAATATCCGTGTCTCGATGCGTTCCAAAGATCAGCAGGTGAATGTTTGTAATGTCGCTACCCAATTCGGTGGTGGCGGACACGCACTGGCAGCGGGAATCCGGATGCCGGGGCCGTTGGCAGAAGCTAAGTCTCAGGTGCTTAGTGCTCTTCAGGCAGCCATGGCTTAGGGGAAGAGATACAGGAAATTTTTAAAAATAAAGATGAGTAAGAAATCACAAGAATATACCGGACCAAGCGGCGTGCTGCTGGTCGACAAGGCACCTGATATGACTTCGCATGACGTCGTGGCGATCGCCAGACGAGCACTGAATACGAAAAAAATCGGGCATTGTGGAACCCTTGACCCAATGGCCACCGGCTTACTAATGCTGGTTATTGGGAAAGCGACCAAGATCCAAGATCTTCTAATGAGCGAGGATAAGGTTTATGAGGGAACGTTAACGCTTGGAGAACGCACCAGCACTCAGGATAGAGAGGGAGAGGTCTTGGAGACACGAGAAGTTGGGGACTATTCGGAAGACCAAGTAAAACAAGCGTTTGATGGATTTACGGGTGAATTCGAACAGCTTCCACCGATGGTTTCCGCAATCAAGATGGGCGGGGTCCCACTCTACAAGCTTGCGAGGAAAGGCCAAGAAGTGGAGCGAAAGTTGCGTCCCGTGCGTGTCACCGGCTACCAGATCAAGCGTGTCGAATTACCGGAGGTTGATTTCCGAGTTGAATGCTCAAAGGGTTTTTACGTTCGCACCTACGCAAATGATATTGGAGAAAAGCTAGGTTGCGGAGCGCACCTCAGTGCCCTGCGCCGGACCAACTCCGGTAAGTTCACTCTTGAGCGCGCCGTGACTGTTGCGCAGCTGAAGGAAGGAGACCCGGAAATTTTGCTCAATGGTTTGATTTCCCTAGCCGAGATCTCCCTGATGAGGGGAGCGTGAGTCGTAATGCCGATTCGAGTCGATAGAATTGAGAGTTTAGCGGACCAAGAAGGACCGCTGCATCTTGCGTTGGGCGTATTCGACGGCGTCCACAAAGGTCATCAAGAAGTTATCGATCGAGCGGTTCGGGCGGCCAAAAAAGATGGAGGTAAGGCATTTGTCGTTACCTTTTCTCCCCATCCGATTCGAGTGATCGCTCCAGATAAAGCGCCGAGTTCCTTGTTGGCTACGCTGGATGAAAAAGCAGCTGTCATGAAAGGCTTGGGAGTGGACGGCTTACTCGCTATTCCTTTTGACAAGGAATTTGCAAAAATGCCGGCCGAGGAGTTCGTGACTAGGATTTGCCGCGCAGATATCGATTCCATCGCGGTGGGAGAGGATTGGCGTTTTGGGAGCAAACGACTGGGCGATATCAATTTACTCAGGGAGATGGGTGAAAGGCTGGGTTTCAAGCTGGATGCGGTTTCTCCTGTGATGTGGGACGGCGAGAGGATTAGCAGCACGCGCATTCGACAGGCGATACGCGATGGAAATTTTAAAGCTGTAGAGAATATGCTCGGCAGAGCTTATGAAGTTTCTGGGACAGTGATTGAGGGCCGGAAGCTGGGTCGTAAATTG
>Ga0307939_1001726_pt1 | contig 10917 bp, 20 predicted proteins | sample OrgLakmetagen122_FD_201844 | JGI IMG/M metagenome (GOLD analysis project Ga0307939, IMG submission 201844) | Saline water microbial communities from Organic Lake, Antarctica - #122 | ecosystem: Environmental > Aquatic > Non-marine Saline and Alkaline > Saline | place: Antarctica: Organic Lake... | reverse complement strand
CAACATGTCTCAACGGCAAGCTCAAGCAGCGAATAAATGGAGTGACTTTGAAAAGAGCAAAGACTTGTATCCCAATTTAAAATACATGCCGAGCCGATCTGCCGAACCTCGCCAGAACCACAAGCAATATTATGGCAAAGTTAAACCGATTAATGATCCCGTTTGGGATACACTTATGCCTCCTTTAGCGTGGGGTTGTAATTGTTGGGTACAAGCTACTGATGAACCTTCAGAATCAACTTCCATTGAAGCACCGTTACCGATTGACGGAGTTGTTGGGAATCCAGGAAAACAAAAAAAGGTCTTCTCAAATAAACATCCATTTGTAAAAGGGTTACCAAAAGAGCAGAAGGAAAATGTAGGTAAGTTCTTGAGCCAAATGAAAGACAAGCATTTGAGTGATGAGTATGTGAGCAGTAAAGTAGGCAAAGGCAAACTTAAAGTAAGTTTAAACGCAGCACAGGAATCGTTTGGCCAAAACCTTGACCTCGCATTTAACACCACTTCAAATCACGGGAAAACGTTTGAATTGAAAGGAAGTAACAAGGACGCTCCTTTGAATTATAATAAGACGGATGGAGACTTATCAATTTTTGATAAAAATAAAAACTCTTTTGAAAAATACAACAAAGGAAAGAGCCTTTCAAAGCTAAAGCAATCCTTTCTTGGGTTGGATTTTAGTGGCAAAATAACGAGGGGCAATGTCAATTCAATTGCTGGTGATCTGATCAACGGGTTTAAAGCAAATGATGGTTGTTTATTTGTGATTGCTAAGAACAACAGCAAGACTTCTATTTTAAACAAAGGAACAGCTTTAGAACAGGCGGTTAAACAACTTCAAAACGATCTATTGTAATGGCAGATTTTAAGAAATTAGAAGCGAAATTGAGAAAGTTGAATGATTACTTCGACGGTAAGATTCAAACACGGATTGGCGTTGAGTCTGTCAACCACTTTCAGGAGAGTTTCGAGAACCAAGGATTTACGGACAGTTCACTACAGAAGTGGGAGGAAGTCGAAAGAAGGAAACCAGAGAGTTCTTGGTATGGCTTTAAATACAAAGGAACTGCTAAGAAGCCAGGGCGTAAATCCCGAAGAGGAAAGTTCACCAACTACTCTCCTGCTGCAACCAAGCGACCAATATTGAGTGGTGAAACACAAAACCTAATGAACGGCATACGATGGCGTGCAAATGGAAAGAGCGTGGAAGTTACTGCCAACACAAAGTACGCGGAAATAATCAACGAAGGAGGCAACATGCGTATATTCGGCAAGCATCCTGCAAAGATGCCTAAACGCCAATTTATGGGCAAATCAAAGGTGCTGAATGAGAAGATTGAAAAGAAAGTTTTACAAGACCTTAAAAAGATAATGAGATGATAGTTTACGACAAACTTTACAGAGCGATTAAAACCCATTTAAACGATGTTTTAAAAATCAAACGAGTGGATTGGTTCAACAACCAATATGAAAACTTTGAAGACAACAAAGCCATTCCAAGAAGAGCGGTGTTTGTTGAAATTGCGGATCCGATAACATGGGAACAAATGACGCCTGGCCAAAGTGGCGAAGTAAGGGTAGTGCTTCATTGCATGATCTATGATGTAAAAGAATCCCCCATTCGTGCCATTGAATATACGCAAGAGGTTTTTAAGAGTTTACAGCGTAAGGACATGATGGACAGTGACGGCAACCAACTGACGACAGAAATGCTACGCACACAAAGTGCAATGCCCAAACGGTACGATCAAGTGAAAGTAACAACCCTCACGTTTACTGCGCAAGTGTATGATGATAGTTCGATTGATGATGTTCAAAGCGGGAATGTTGATTTTAATGTGAATGTTTGATAAATGTTGTGGTGCATATAGGAATCGAACCCAGTCAGATGCACCATATTTAAAGGTATCAATTAACGAGCTTTCCAATTAAAGTGCGGATGTTCCTTTTCCAAGTCTTTAGGCGTTGGATCATCCGTTATAATGTCGTTGATTCGGTTGCTGTTATTACTCAACACATTAATAATTCGAGGAGCAGTGATGTAGAACTCAGATTCTAACAACGAGATGCAGTCGTCATATCTGTACCGGTTGATTTCAGCATGGAAGTAGTACCGTGCAATTAATGCCTTGTTGCGTTGTGGTTGGTAAACATTGCGTGGTCGTTGTCCATCGCCTGATGGAGAGGGATCACTAACGAATTTAGAAGAGAAAAGAGACTGTTGGCCACGCATGACTCAAAGGTACAAACTTTTTTTTAACCTTTTTAAAAACAAAAAGACCAGAACTTCTGGTCTTTCTGGTCTTTTTTGAAGTTGGTTTGAGTTTTAACAGTTGCTAACAGCCATTAAAACGGCTGTTAGCTTGGTGTTACTTACCATAAACATACTTGTTTAACCCTGCATCAACATCATAATCTGAGTCAAAACATACGCCAACACTGAATCCTTTCTCTTTTGCTCCAGATTTTTTGTTTTCTGCTTCCACTTTTATCATCGTTAAATAGCCTACGGTATCACTTTCGTTTAGCTTTTCATTTCTTGCATTCCACCTGTCTATTGAGTCTATTAAAGATATTACTTTTTTGCCTTGAATTACAGTCAACTTACCAGATTTACGACCTACGCTCTTGTCTATCTCATCATATTTTCTATAAAGTTTCGCTTCCTTTTTATATTCGTTATTTAAAGGTTGCATTTTTACCCTTTGAATATCTCGTGTAGATAAAGGCTTTATAGTGTCCAGTTCAAGGAACTTCACTTCCATGTCCTCAGAATCCTTATTCATTTTTGCATCTAAGTACTTTGTGGCTTTAGCAAATAAATCAGATTTACTTGGTCCTCCGTTGTTGTTTCCACAGCTCACAAGAAGTGCGGAAGTGGTAATCATTAAAATTAACTTTTTCATATTACTTTGTTTTTGGTTACTAAATTATAAAATTATTCCAACATAGTGTGTTTGAGTAAAATAAACCCCGCAAATTGCGGGGTTTAACTCGTGCATGTACTCTATGTTTGCTGGGGTACGTCTTTGTTATTCTTTCTTTTTAAAGCTTGTTGTATTTGATCAGGCGACATGTCCATTTCTTTCAGCAACTGAATGCCATAATAGATGGGATCGTCTAAAAGTCCAAATTCATCATGCTTCCTTTGTGTTAGTAAATCATAGATGGCTTGCCTTCTTAAATAAAGCTCCATTCCTATGTTGCCGTCATTGCATTCAATTTCTATAAATGCATTTCCTGTGCTTTTATCTATCGTTATACTCATAGCTCAAGTTTTAATTCGTTAGACTTATTAAACACTTTGCTACCCATTACAAGTAGCTGTGCTCCTAATTGATTTGTAAACCAAGCAGGCTGTGTGTTTCCATGTAACCATATCTTAACTGCGTTGGTTGTTTTCATATTCAGCTTCTTTGCTGCTTGAAAACTTGAAGTACGAGAAGAGATTGCTCTAAATAAATCATTTACTGATATCCACTTCACTCCATCCAGTTCAATTGTTCGAACCTTATCATTGTTGAACTCCTCAAATTGGTAAACAACATCACGGGCATCTATGAAATCATCTTTCTTTATTGCAGAGACATAACGGCCGTGTTTTCTCAAGCTTGGAAGAACCTCACTTGTTATCCACTTCCTGAATGATTTGGCTTCAGATTTATTACTTCTTAGGATTAATGCGTATAGACCACTTTCGTTGACCAACCACATCTTTCGTTTCTGACCTGACCCAAATACTTTTTGGGTCAGCTTTTCATCTTCATCTAATTTACTTAAAGCCATATTAGTATCTGATAGGTTTAGAATTTCACAAAGGTCTTTTGCGATAAACCATGGTTCTTTTTCAATCATTAGGCTTCTTACCTCTTGACTGGTTGCGCTGAACTCGAACGCTTTCATCTCACTTTTTTCTTTGGACATACTGAAAAATTTTTAAATAGCAAAGCCCTATCATACGGTTTGTCCAAACATCCCAAGGAATGAGTGACCCTTCGTTTCCTAGGGTAACCGTGATAGGGCTTCTATCGTTAATAAAGATAAATCTAATTTACCTTGTTATGTTTGGACACGGCAAATATATGTAAATATTTTGAATCAACAAATAAAGTTTTGTATTCAATTAACAAGAAGTAAATGGATGTTTTAAGCATTTGGCAATTCATCAATATCAAAACAAGCGTCTATGCCTATGCTATTTGCAATGCTAAGCTCTAGTTTTGCTCCTTTACTCTCCACCCAGTTGTGCATTAAGAAAATCTTATCGCACTCCATTAAACAGGAAATACATTCACGCATATAGGATGACCACTTCTTATCATGCTCGTGGTTTAGCTTCATTGGATTTGCAACTATATATCCTTTTTGTTTTAAAGCTTTTTCATAGAGTTCAAACAGTTGATAGGCTTGTTGTTCCATTCCTGTTATTTTACCTGCTATGTAAACGATTTTAGTATCTCTGTACTTCTTTTTATTGGATTTTAAAGCGCAAGTAAATAGATCAATGTTCATTGACGCTTGAACTGGAAATAATATCTGACTTAAAGGAATGTATTTTGAATTCAATTTTTCTGTTTTGTTTTTTCTTTTTTTGACACCAAACACTTTTCTAAGTTGTTCGTTTGTTATTATTCTTTCTTTTTTCATTGGTTCCGATTTTTAATAATTTCCTTTTTAAAGCATAATTGCCAATCCATCTTCTAAGTCTGTCCACATTTCATGCGTGATCATGTCCTCTTCAAGATAAGTATATATACCTATCGAAGTTTTATATCCTCTAACCGTTTTAATATTAACAGTGATGCCTTCTTTTATAGCGATTTTTTGTGCTTCTTGAATAGCATCAGCGAAATCGCTGTCTTTGCAGGTCATCACATCCGATGTGTCTGTATGTTTTTTTAAATATTGCATTCTTTCTTATTTTTTAAGGTTACTTACTTCTCCCTTCATGTATTTAAGTAATACCTTCCTGAATTCAGGATCATGAGACGGGTTCTCTTTTTTTCTTGGTGCATTCGTTTTCGACTGCAAATGCTGTTGATAGTTGTTGTTTTCGTGAGCGTTTGATTGCTCTTTAATATGGCTTTTAACAGCAGTTAAAACCTTATTCACTGTCAACTTACCATATATAGAAGAGCTCTTTATTTCGGAGCAAACAACATACAATCCCTCCAGCGTGATGTTTCTATTTAAACCTGATCTCACCTCGGCCACTATTTCCATGATCTCGTCCTTCTTTAGATCACCTCCAAAAGAAGAGCTGAGGTCTGCTAAAATTACAGCAATGGAGTTTTTTAAAGCATATTTGCCGTGCATGCGCTCCAAACCTCCAACAGTTGGGTAGTTGCTGTTCACAATTTGCTTTAGGTTTAAGTGTCCAAAGCGTTCAATCAACTGCATCTTTGAAGCCTTTGCAGATACCATTTGGTACATTGGTTGTGGAACATGCTTGGCGATCTCTTGCTTTCCTCGTTTAACTCTTACCCATTCACTTACTTGATAGAATTTAAAAGAGAAAGCCTTCAAGGTTTGAGCAGGTTCTATTGCACTCCATTGCTTTGGATCTCTGTTAAAGATTGGCTCTAAAGCCTTCCGAAATATCGCTTCCTTTAGTTTGTCCATGTTTGATTTTTGTTAAGATTATATTTACGTTTGAATTGATTTGTCTGATCTCTCGTTGCTCCTGATAGAACTCTGGTAATTTTTCCCAGTCGTATAAGATGCTTCTAAACACAGCCATCACTTCCTCATCACTGGCACTCAATTTGCGTAAATGCGCAATGAGTTGCTTCATGTGCTTTCCTGCGACACCGTCTATCTTTGGCGCAATGTTGGTTTGATCTTCATACCATTTGTACCATTCATCCATCATTTGCTTAAATAGAGTGGCCGATTTTGGAAGGATCTCTTCATAATCAACCTTGTCCTTGTACACTTCCTTATAGCTATTAATCACTGCAGGAGACGGAGGAACAACACGCATCAAGTTGTTGTATTGCGATTTGCTAACCTCACCGTTTTTGTGTTCCAGTTTCTTCAGCTTCTTTGATTTGTAATGTGCCACATACAATGCATTTGCACCTTTGGCGTGTATGTATATCTTTAATTTCATAGTGCTTCGATTTCATGTTTATACATCTGTTCAGCTTGGTATACCAATTGCGTGAGTTCTTTTAATTTGTAGGCGTTTAATTCCACGTGCTTATGTCCGTGCTTCTTGCACCATTCATTAATGCGTGGCATGTCTGCCTTTTCATTCTTTACGTAACCACACTGGCACAAGATGGCAATTACCTTCTTGCGCATCCTTTCTCCTTTTGGTGGTGTAAATGTTTGTCCAGACAATACCTTACTGAGGTGGTTGGTGAACTCTCTGTAATCAGTTTCAGATAGCCCCGTTAAAGAGTCTGTTCTGCCTTCTGTGAAGTCAGCAATCAAGTCTGCCCGATCAACGGACATTCCTGATGCTTTTAGTTTCTTTTCTATTGCGAAGTATTTGGAGTATTTTTTCATTTGCTTTCGATTAAATTATTATCATTCCCTCCTAAGCCTTTGAATAGTTGAGTTTGAGAGGTGTCTTGTTCTGTCGCTTTTAGAAAATCAATTTCTAATTTTGCGCTGTCAATAATTGAGGTTGAAAGGCTTGATAGTACTCTTGACTTTCTTACTTCATTCTCTACTTGTTCCGAGGTTAATTCATCATCATTTATCCGCTCCATTGCTTCAAATAGGTGATTTCTTAAGTCTTCCATTTTATTACGTGCCATAACATTTGATTTTGATTATTTTATTTTTCTTTTGATTGCTGATTTAAGTTTGCCATTCATTATCATTACATTCCTCATGTTTTCAGGATATCTTTGAATTGAATTATTGATCATGTTCGTTTCACGTGTGATACACTTCAAATTATCAATATTGCAGTTCTTTTGATTACCATCTATGAAGGTTACAATTTGACCTTCGTCAAGAGGACCATTCCATACTTTCCACATAAACCTGTGGAGTAAGTCGAATCTATTTGGTTCTTCAACCTTTACTTCTATATAGCCGTCCTTTGTGATTCTTTGGTGTCCAATTGGCTTCTTATTCTTTGGAAGATGTCCTGGTTGAAAGAATAAGTGTTTGACTTTATCTCTTAACTCTTGCGACATCTTTTTTCCTTTATTGTGAGAAACGTGACCTTTCTTAAGTCGTGTTGCTTTGCCAGCTTCTTTCAAAGACTCGCCATTTGTGCGATTAAGATTTTGGATGTACTCCTCTGTCTTTAATAGTCCATGGAGGTTGGCTTGTGAATAGATGGAAGCTTCTGAACGTTCTAATTGCTTTGAAATATACTTTGTAGAATTATCAGGATATAACCGTGTTAGCTCTTCAACCTCACTGGCTGTCCAAATCTTACGAACTGAAGGTGTTCTTTTTCTTTTTGGCGTTTTCATAGTTGCTGTTGTTTTTTAGTTCTTATTACATTGTTCTTCTTTACTCTCTTCTTCCCATTTGATTTGCCCTTCGTTCTGGAGATCTTTTAACTCTACCTCCATTTCCGAAAATTGGCGAAACATGACAACTGCCGCTGTGATCAGGCAAAACATAAAAACCAACCAATAAAAGAGGGTGCTTTGAAAGTGATCTGCTACCCACAGGAGGAACGCAACCACCCCAAAAGGAAATCGGGATGGAAGGTTCTTTCTTGCTATTACTTTGATATAATTCATCGTCTCTTTTTCTTTACGACTTTCACCACATGAACAGACAAGCCTTGCGTCATCTTCTTGTCTGCTTGCTTGCTGGAGTATGCTAAAGTCTTGGTTTCAAACTTACGGATTGGTTCTCCGTCGAATTTCAAAAGGCAATAACCAACGTACTCTTTCCGTTTTGGTCGTATCACCCTGTTTACTGGCTTGCCAACAAGTGTTGGCGTGCCGTTTTTCTTGTATAAAAGTCTCTTTAATAATCCCATTACTACCTTTTTAAATGCTTGAGAAATTCAAGTCTATTATTTTATATTTACCATTCTCATCCTTTGCGGAAACCCTGAAGTACGTCTTTGAATCAGGTCTTCTAATCGAATCTTTAAGTAGTTCCATCGCTTCTTGAAACTTCGGTGCTTTCACTTTACTTTCGTAGCGTAAAAGGTTCATTACCTTCTTTGCATCGAGCTTACCTCTTGATGTTGTGAAGGCATCGTTTACCATCTCTTTAATGACATGATTCTTCGATTCAATGTTTTCATCTAAGAATTGATTAAGCAGTTCTTTACACGCACTGATTCCCATGTCGTCAAACGTGATGCGGTCACTTATAGAAGTCACTACTTTGATTGATCCATCGAAGTTATACCACGTAAAGTTGCCTTTTCCTTTGCCGATCTTATCAATTCCTTTGTCGGTCATGAATTGGTCGTGAATTTCTTCACAAAGGCACATTACTTTCTTTTTGAAATCTTGCAAAGACGTGTTCAACTTCTCTGCATCTTTGAAGAGCTTAACGGAGTACTTCTCCATCATCTTCTCATGTGTGTACAGACGGCTGTACTGCGTCTCATTTCCAGCTTCATCCTTCCAATGTTGTTGGTTGGATTTCTGGTGTGTTACTTTAAAATTGCTCATCTTATATATTATTTGGTATTTTAAATTCCTCGATTCCTGAGCGAGGTTTCCCGTAATTATAAATTCTTGAATTCACTATCTTTAAATCAATTCGAAGGTTATTCAACCGCTTGTATGCTTTGATAAAATCATCATCCACTTCTTTCGTATTGCTTATGAATTGCTCAAGGGCTTTGATATCTTCTTTGATCTTCGTCTTGCGCTTTTTCAGCTCTCTTGTGTATAGCATGTCTTGGTCGTCTTTCATGGTTTGAAAATTGTTAGGAATTGCCGCAGGGTAAGTGCTGTTCGTTTCGATTCTACCATCTCCTGCATCTTAGATTGGTATTCTTGCACCTTGAATTCTCCTTTCTGGACCAGGAATTGAATCACCACCTTTTCGTGATTTCGCCACTGCATCTTTAAGTAGTTCCAGTATTTTTTACTTCCCGATAATTTGCGGGCAGACTTATGATCCACCATGTGCGCTTCTAATACTTGCATTCCAATTTCGTATTGAAAAGCGTTGTAATCGGCTTCGCTTAAACCAGACAAATTCATCACTTGATGTTGTTGTGTTCGTAGATCAGCCCTTGCTCTTTGCACGTTTGTTCTTTCCTTTGTTTCCATAGTTATCATTTTAAAATTCTTCTAGTCCCCAATAATTTTGTGCGCCTTCATCCCAAATGGTGTAAGGCTCACCTCCTCCAAATCGAGAGGTTGCAAATGCCTTATATCCTTCCACTCGTATCTTTACATCGGAATGATATCTAACAGCATCAGCCGTTGTTCCTTTTGGGTTCTTCCCTTCAGCGTGAGAGATGAAGATGAAGAGTACTCTTGGGTGTTTATTTATTAATTCGGTATATTTTTTTTTGGTTAAATTCGAATACTGGAGCGAGTCGATGATGACAATTTTTGGAGCCCTGGACTTGGTTAACCGATAGCTTAATTCTTCAATGCTTTCTGAAAGTATGATGAATCTACCACTCACTGCTTTCATGTTCGTTTGTTCGATGGCGAGTTGAAAGGAAAGTTTCATTCCTTCCTCCAGTGTGTTGTATGCGACTTTACCAAACTTTGTAATGTACTTGCAGATCTGAAGTGTTAACCGTGTTTTTCCATTTCCTGACAATCCCCAAATAATCCAACTGCCCGCCTTTTCAGGAGTACCAATCAAATCATGAAAGTTGCCTTCAAAATTCATCGAATCAAATTTTTTCTTTAAAATCTCATCGACACTGACCGCTCTTTCTAATTTGTTCTCAATCTTCATTTAAACAGGTTTTAAGCAGTTTTTAAAAGGTGTATTCTTTCGATGTCTTTCCGTACTCTTCGAATATCTCCTTCGCTATTGTTAAAGATGTATTTGATTTCGTCTTTGTCGGCTACTCCGTTGGCGTTGCAGATATTCTTAACATCATCCAATTTAATAGCATCAAGCTTTACAAACTTTCTACCTATTCGAGAGTAGAGCTCTCTATAACCTATTCGATCACGTTGCGCTCCTCTTACTACACGTTTTTCTAATGCAGGAACTCCAGAAACAATGAATCCACACGCCCCTTCTAATTCATTGTAGAAGTCCATGAATAAGTCCATTGATGGGTCTTTCAATTTGTCGAATTGGTCAATGATGAGTAGTGGATCATTTAAAGTCTTCATGTGTTCCAGGAATGTCTCAATCATTTCCTCCGTGGTGCCGAAAGGTTTAAAACCACAGGCTTTAATAAGGTGTTTTACATACGATTTCTTACTCCAGTAGTTCCTGCATTCAATGTATATAACATTTTCAATCGTTCGGGCAAATCGTTTATAGCTTACACTTTTTCCTGCTCCTGCATTGTAGGCTATTCCTACTGAAAGTTTACGTTGCTTTGCAGATGACAGGAGAGAGGTAATGCCTTTTAAATTAGATGTAAGTGCAATGTTCCATCCTGTTGCAATGTTGAGATTAGACTTTATGCGTCTCCACATCTCATCAGCGATCAACTCCCACTTATCATTCCTTATCTGACTGATCGTTGCCGATGAAACACCAGCTTTGGTTGCTACTTTGTTCTGCGATGTAGCCTTCGCCAATGCGATCACTTCGTTAGCGATCTCTCTTTTCATAGTTGCATTCATATTGTTTGTTTTTAGGGTTTATTATTCTTCAGTTCTATCAATTGTTCTTTCGCAAAGAACGCAGGTTTCCTCTTCGTGATCCCAGCATTTTGTGGCGTGGATATCTAAATCAGCTGTTACATTTGATTTTGAATTATTATTTATTTCCGTTGCGCAATCTTCGCACACAGACTCTGTGACTGGTGACTGATTTCCGTATTTT
>Ga0307939_1001690_pt1 | contig 11055 bp, 9 predicted proteins | sample OrgLakmetagen122_FD_201844 | JGI IMG/M metagenome (GOLD analysis project Ga0307939, IMG submission 201844) | Saline water microbial communities from Organic Lake, Antarctica - #122 | ecosystem: Environmental > Aquatic > Non-marine Saline and Alkaline > Saline | place: Antarctica: Organic Lake... | reverse complement strand
TAACGCCATTTCGTGTGTGCTTCACTCAACTGAATGACACGAAAACGACGGGTGTCCGCATAGGCCGCCAAGGCATCCAACATGGGTAAGGCGGTGAGTATCCCATTTGAGATAGTCAACTCACCTTCAGCTATATTTGGACCGCTGCGATTGGTAATCGCAAAAGTCGAAGCGATATCACCACTGAGTCGCTTAACCCAATTTTCACTCAAAAGGTCATCACAGCTAACTCCGCGGATCGCACCTTCAATCGCGTGGAAATCATTCTCAAAATCCATTTCTCCAACCGCAGTGATACTTCCGTCTTTCCAAGCAGCAGCCTCTAAATCGGTAATAAAAGCGCTACCATCGCGATAGGCACCTTCGATTCGCTTGATACGAAGTGGGGGCAAAAATGCTTGGGGGAAAGTCACATCGCCACCGCGAATCTCCATTTCGTATCCACTGTTCCCGGAAGCTGCTTCAAGATGCACAGCCATTCCAGATGCCGAAATAGTGCCATCAGCACCCTTCATATTCAAAATCAAGTTATTGATATCGAGAGACTCAAACTCAATCTCGTCCGGAACCCAGCTAGCCCCCTTCTCAACAACCTTTTTCTCACCCAATTCTCCCTCGCTAACCTTCGGCGCGGCCGGAAGCGGAATTTCTGAATATTCGGTATTTAAATCGACCTGTAACCGATGGATTCGCGTCGGCTTGACCAACCAAACACCGCGAGTCAGCCCACCGAGTCCGATTTCGGTGCTGATACGCTCGACCTCTAGAGACTCTACCACGCCCTGCCCGGTGCCATTGAACCCATCCGTTGCAACCGCCAGTCCGTCCCAGTGAAACGAAGAGAACTCGCCCTCAACCTTGGCTGCGGCAGCCACCTCTGCTGAAAGAAGTTTCCTGAAATCCTCCCCACTCAAATACGCCCGTAGAGCTAAGAAACCCGCACCAAAAACAACGATAATGAGAACACCGAGGGTAACCAATAACTTGCCCAACCACGGATTTTTACCAGCACCTTTCTGTCTTCTTGCACGTCTACTCATCGGGCGGATGCTATATTCCCCAGCGCCAACCGCAAGAATTGAAGAAATATTGATGCACGAACGATAAATCGGGGTTTCCTGCTACGGCAGGCTTCGAGATATCGGTAATCACTCACCACTCATACTATTTCTTGAACTTTGCGCCCTGAAATCTAGTTTCGCTGCATATGACAGCCTCCACCCATTTTTCCGAACGCAAAGACAAAGCTCAAATCGAGGAATCCAGCGACTTCGCCCCAAAATTTGATTCCGATGGGCTGATTCCAGCAATGGCTTTCGACGCCAAAACCAAAGAGCCGTTGATGCTCGCTTACATGAATGCGGAATCGCTCAAGTTGACCTTGGAGGTCGGTGAAGCCGTTTATTGGTCCCGTTCACGCTCCGAGATCTGGCATAAGGGAAAGACCTCTGGGCACACTCAAAAAATTATCGAAATCCGCACAGATTGCGATCAGGACGCTCTTATTCTTGTCGTCGAGCAGATCGGCGCAGGAGCCTGTCACACTGGCCGCGATTCTTGTTTCTATCGAAAAGTCGTGCCCGGCACGCCTGCTGCATTGAAGTTCACTCAAAATGACCTGTCCTTCGATCCGGCCGCAGTTTACAAAAAATGACCCATAAATAACTCAAGTTTCTCTGATTTTTCAAATTTCACTCTTGCAAATAACCATCCTATCCACTAGCCATCTCGCCCCGCGTGCTCGTTAGGAAATCTACGAACCGTAAAACGCAACAATTTCCCGCAACCAAGTCATGGACATCATTAAGAAAATCGAACAAGAGCAACTCAAAGAAGACGTTGCACCATTCAATGTTGGCGACACCGTCAAAGTCCATTGCCGCGTGGTTGAAGCCGGCAAAGAGCGTATCCAGCTTTTCACTGGACTGGTAATCGCGAAGGACGGAGCAGGCCTAAACCAATCATTCACTGTGCGTAAAATTTCTTACGGCGAAGGTGTTGAGCGTGTTTTCCCAGTGCACACACCACGTATTGCTCAAATCGAGGTCACCAACCGTGGCAAAGTTCGTCGTGCGAAACTTCACTACCTCCGTGACCGAGTTGGCAAACGCGCTCTTCTCGTCAAAAGCGCTGGCTAAGCTCAGCAATAAAACGTTTTTGAAAACCCCATTGGCAGATTGCCGATGGGGTTTTTCTTTATTCCTTTTCAAGTTACGACGAGTAGTTTCAATTTCCGTATGCGAGTCCCGCTATTCATCGCAATTCCATCATGCCTGTTGATTACTCTGCTGACGTGGTGGCTAGGCACGCGGCATACTGACTTCCTAACCCCACCTTCGAATGCTGATCTGAATAACATCCGTATTCAGGCACTCGCCTCCCTGCCTATCTCCAATGCTGAGAAAGACGCCATCTCCATTCGGATTTCTGGCCCAGAGTTAGCCAACCTGACCCCCAACATCCCAAAACCTTATCAACCGATTGAAATTGGAGATCTCAGCGAACCTCAGCGCATTGATACTTACTCAGACCGGGCCTCCGAGGGTGCGGGTAAACTGCTAGGACTTGCCAAAGCTTTGGAAGAACGCGGCAAAACTCAGCGTGCGCTCCTCGCTTACGAACGCGTCCTGGATCTCTCAGAAGCCAATCCAGAACAAATTTACGCCGCACTGACCGCGATTCGCCGTATCAAACCCGCCTTACCGAAATGGAAGCCCGGACATGACCCGCAATATCATGTCACCATACATCTCAGCACTGGACCGACCTTTGCCGAAAGTCTTCCAACCATAATGGAAACACTTACTAAGCGACTAGCATTCGCTGCGTCTGGCTTGGTCAAATTTTCCTACCAGACGCGCATCAGCCAATCCGCTCAGGCTGCTGAATCCGCGACTACGGTCGCTGTCTGGATGACCGAAGCGCAGAGCAAAAAGCCATCCACTGATGTTATGTCCTTCACGTCTAAAGGTTCCAAACCACTCACCGAGCAACTCAACAAAACAATTTTTAATCTGATACGGAGTCACCTGCTAAAGACAACTTCCTATAATCCCGCACCTGAAGCAAACGTCGAGCCATCGCTGGCACTAGAATCGAATATCACCCGGCTCTTGTGGACCGAATTTGGGAAATCGTTACAACCTGCTGAAGCCGGACAATAAATTCTCTAACCCGTGGACTCACTCACACAAGCCACCCTTGGAGCCGTCATTGGCGAAGCAGTATTAGGGAAAAAATTAGGTAACCGGGCTCTCCTCTGGGGTGCGCTATTTGGCACCCTGCCAGACCTTGATGTTGTCCTAAATATCTTCCTCGATACAGCTAGAGAACTAGCGCTTCACAGAGGAGGCAGCCACTCGATACTCCTCATGGTCTTCGCCAGCGTATTTCTGGCAAAACCTCTATCCAAGCTCTGGAGAAAATCAAAAGTCACACCCACCCAGGCCGGCATGTTCGTCTTTCTCGTCTGGTCCACACACGTGCTCATCGATTGCTTCACCGTGTATGGCACTTCGGTGTTCTGGCCGTTTTCCGAATACCGTGTCGCGTTCAACCATCTCTTTATCATTGATCCCCTCTACACCCTGCCACTGCTCATCTCGCTAATCTGGCTGGCCTGCTATCGAGAGAAGAAACAGCTTACCAAGCGACGCCGCATTCTTAAATGGGGCCTTGCACTGAGCACATCTTACGTCGCATTCAGTCTCGCGATGAAGTTTCTTGTTTCCGCAGCATTCGATAACGATCTTGCACGGCGCGGTATCGATTACGACAGACGCATGGAGTCACCCACCGCATTCAACACCCTGCTCTGGAGATCCGTGGCTGATCGGGAAAATGAACTATGGGTCGGCTACCGGTCCGTATTTGAAATGCCCTCAACACCGATTCGCTGGACCATTTACCCGAAGCACAAAGGAGCGCTGGAATCTTACGAAGGCGAACGCGAGGTTGAGACCCTAAAATGGTTTTCCAACGGCTGGTGGATTGCGCGCAGTCATTCCAAAGGTGTTTGGATGGCCGATCTGCGTTTCGGTGAAAGCCGAGTGTACGATGCAAAGCCGGGGATGGTCGATTCGCACTACATGTTTTCCTGGTCGTTCTGGCCGGAGGACGAGAAAGACCGCCTCCGGAGCTCACCACCGAAGCTGCGTGGCGGTAAAGACGCCCTCAAGCGAATCGGCAAACGCATCCTTGGGAGAAACGAGAACTGGGAAGGAACCCCCCGCTTAGCCGGAATCGCTGGTTCTCCGCCAGAATGGTTGAAAACCATGGACTAAGCGTAGTTCTCCCAAATCACCCACCCAGCATCGATACCAGAAACATCGCCAAATCATCTTTAGGCGCTTTCTTAAAAACTTCGGTGCGATCTGGAAAAACGAGCAAAGCTTCATTCTCTGAGGAATCAAAACCGATATCGCTTCGTGAAACATCATTCGCCACCACTAGATCACAACCTTTACGCTCAAGCTTTCGGCGTGCATTTGCTTCGAGATTTTCGGTCTCCGCAGCAAAGCCTACTAAAAAGCCAGTAAAACCCATTTCAGATCGCGCAGAACCAAGAATATCTCTGGTTCTCACCAATTCGATACTCATCCTATCTTCGGTCTTTTTAATCTTCTGTTCGCTTAGCTCGGCCGGTGTGTAGTCAGCCACTGCCGCCGCGAAAATCGCCGCATCCATCTTTGGCAAGTAGGTGCCAACCACATCATACATCTCAGCTGCAGTTTGAACCGGGATGAAATCCACCCCGTCGGGGACGTCCAATAAAGTCGGGCCTGAAACGAGTAATACTTGGTGACCTCCGTGAGCGGCGGCGTGCGCGATCGCGTAACCCATCTTCCCAGATGATCGATTAGTGAGATAGCGAACCGGATCAATAGGTTCGCAGGTGGGACCTGCGGTGATTAAAATTTTCATCAAACGAAATGCATCATTCAGCTTTATTGCCGGACCTGATTTTCTCTAGTTCTTTCTTCGCAGACGCGAGTTGTTCTGTGGTCAGCATTTCCTCAAGTTGACTGATCAAGTCTGCTGCCTTTATTTCGCCGCGCTCTTCGGCAATTTTTCCAAGCGCCCAGGCGAGCTCCATGTTCTGTTTGGTTCCCGCACCGGCCGCTTGGAAACGGGCAAGGGCGAGGGTTGCGCCGGGATGGCCCTGTTGCGCGGCAAGTGTGTAGAGCTGAATTGCATTTTCATAGCTCTGCGGAACGCCGGTTCCGCGTTCGTGCAGGGCCGCTAAATTGTTCTGTGCTGGCGCGAAGTTCGCCTGCGCAGCGCGCCCGAACCATGAGACGGCGGCTGATACGTCAGAGACGCCCAGTTTACCCGAAAGATAAAAAATACCGATTTCATTTTGAGCGAAGGGCAGTCCTCCACTGGCAGCGGTAAGCAGATGAGTATACCCGGCCAGCACGTCCGGCTTATCTTTGTTAAGCTCCAGCCCCGCAAGCTCTAGATGTGCCTGAGCACTGCCAGCCTCGGCTGCCTGTTTTAGCAATGCTGTCACACGCACCACGTTTTTATCGAATCCCTTGCCGCCATTGATTAGCAGTGCCGCAGCGCGCAGCATGGAATCGACCTGACCCGCGTCTACTCCTTTCTCATATTCTGCCAAAGCCGCTTTAGGATCTTTTTTCACTTGTTCAAGAAAGTTGCCAAGCGCGAAATAAGCGGCAGGTTCGCCTGCCTCGATGGCTTTAGTTATCCACTCTCGCCCTTTCTTTTCGTTTCTCAGCTTTTCCTCACCGTTGAGAAGCCTGGAAGCGAGGTTCACCATCGCAGTGGTGTCGCCTTCCTCTGCCGCTTTGGTGTAAAAATCCAGCGCCTGAGTGGTATCGCGTTTCTCAGGAAAACCAAGCTGTCCTTCATAGAATCTCGCGAGATAATTCATCGATGGAATATCACCGGAATCAGATGCTTTCTTCCACCACTTGACCGCAGATTCAGGCGATGGATTTTGGGTGAATGCGCCTCGTAGGAATGCTTCTCCAAGTATCCTCCCAGCCACTTTCGGATCTTTTTCGGCGGCTTTCTCAAGCAACTTTTGCGCCTTCATTGCATCTTCTTCTTTCTCCGATCCCATCAACAGGAAAGATAATCGATAGAGCGATTCTGCATGACCCGATACCACACCCTTTTCATAATATTGAATGGCCATCTCGCGCGATTTTTTCGCTCCTTGTCCGGTCTCGTGAGCAAAGCCCAGCAGGTAAATCGCATTCTCATCACCGGTGGCGGCAAGTGGCTCAGCAAGAGCGACCGCATCTTCGTAATCACCAGCCTGAAAGGCCTGAAAAGCGGCCTCGACAGGTGAACCTTCTTTGGGTTTTTCGAGACCTTTCATTACGGGATCCGCCAAGATTAATGGGTCCTCTCCTTCTACGTCTAGAGTCACTGCTGCCAGAGCGAAACCTTGGAGCAGAATAGAGTATCCGACGATAATCGCTAATTTCATAAGTTCATATTCATGGCCGAACCAACGAAATGCAAGCACGCCAACCGCCTACTTTCAAAATTCAATTTGATTCATCAGCACGCGGAAACAAGCTGCGTGAGCGGAAACTCTTTTCTCTAAAAGGGCCTTACTTGGCGTTTCAAAGGTGAATGAAAGCGAGCACCCTTGCTTCGCTAAAAAAATCGCCTCCGGCCACTCATCGGGAAGGTCGGCCTCCGCGCAGTGGTAGATCCATCCGGGCTCGCGTATATCGTGCCCGTCGATCTCCGGCCCTAGTTCCGCTTTGAAATACGGGGCTACCGAGGAAAGTAGCGAGTCTGCCCGATCAGGTTCATCTTCTCCCAGATTGATTTCATAAAAGTAAAAACCCTCGGACTCCCAATCCTCGTGCAAGGAAACAAATACATCCGGCACCCGATCACGCGATAGCCAACGTGCATGCGCCGCAACTTCCAGAGTTTCGTGCCGGAAGTAATCGCGATTCAGATCGTGACCTTGCCGGTTTTCACGAGTTCCCAGCGCCAAGCCTCCGGGATTGATTGCGGGGCAGATCAGCCAGTGGGCATCTTCTGAAAAGGCCCCGGTCTTCATCAACTCAAGCGTAGCCAGTGGCCCCGCCGGCTCGTCTCCGTGGATACCCGCAGAGAGATAAATCAGTGGCGCACCATCCTTGCCTTTCCGCTCCCAAGCCATCAACGGCCCGTCTTCAGTATTCAAGATCACCTCAGAGACGAAGCCTTGCTCGGCGGCCTGCTTGGCAAATTCATCAAGAAAGTGCGGCCATTGAAAGGGGGCAAACATGTGTCGAATGATGCCTACTCAGGCAGAGAGTCCGAGAAAATTTCTTTGAAGAAAAGTTGCGTATGCTGCCATGAACGTTGATCTGCCTTCGCGTTGTAGGCGGCACCCTTGGATGGATCATCACCAGCGCCCTTTTGTGTGAAAGCATGAACAGCGTTTCCAAAGGAAACAAAATGCCAATCCGCTTCCGCCGCTTCCATTTCCTTCTGAAACCCATCGACTTCATCTTGTGGCACATAGGGATCGATTGCGCCATGAAAGCATAGCACCTTAGCGAGAACCCCACCCTTCGCGGCGGTCAACCCCTCAGCGGCAGCAAGTCCTCCGTGAAAAGAGATCACTCCTTGCAGCGCAACTCCGGCACGCGCGAGTTCAAGCACCCCAGTTCCTCCGAAACAATAACCGATCGCCGCCAGCTTATTACTGTCAGTCCGTTCGTCTGCCTTCAAAACTTCAAGAGCTGCCAACATTCGAGCCCGATAGAGTTCGCGATCGCTTTTATATTTTCCTGAGATCTGACCGGATTCCGGCGGCTTTGGCCGGATCCCCACACCATAAATATCGGCTGCAAATACGTTGTAGCCGAGCTCCGCGAGCATCCTAGCTCTCATCTTCTCGTTTTCCGTGAGCCCAGTCCATTGGTGAATGATGAGCACACCCGGGCGCTCGCCTTCAATCGCATCATCGTAGGCGTGGAAGCCTCTCAATGCTACCTCGCCCTGCGAGTAGTCGACCTCCCTTTCCACCACCTTGGCTTGCGCTGACAGAATGCAACAAGATCCAACAATAAGACTTACAACCGTTTTCATATCATCATTATGGAACCTGAAAGACCTTGCCGTCAAATCGCGACTGTAAATGAGCGAAAATCTAGTGTTATAGTGGCGCGTTCGACTAAATATTTCACTGCCGAGAGCATCTCCTGAAGGAGCACTCAGCTACTAAAAAAATTACCGATCAAGACGGATCGAAGTCGATCTACCGTGCGCGTCCAAGCCCTCAAGCCTGGCGAATTCTTCGATCACCGATAGGGATTTCTTCACCGCTTTTTTATCCATTTTGACAATGCTGGTCCGGCGCTGAAATTGGTCGGCGCGAAGTCCGGAGAATGATTTCCCTCCACCACCCGTAGGTAGCGTGTGACTTGGTCCGGCAAGGAAGTCACCAACCGCCACGGGAGAATCCGCGCCGAGGTAAATCGCCCCGGCAGTCCGGATTTTTGCCAGCACCTTATCCTCCTCTTTGACAATGAGAGAAAGGTGTTCGGGAGCGAATTCATTGACGATTTCAATCCCCTCTTCCATCGACTCCACCTGCATCAGGAAGGTGCCGGTTTTGAGAACTTCTTTGATAATCTTGGATCGGCTCAGTTCCAGCGTTTGTTTCTCAACCTCTGCTTTTACCTTTTTCAATAAAGCTGCAGAAGGCGTGAGGAAGCCCACCGCACTATCTCCTCCGTGCTCTGCCTGAGCCAGAAGATCCGCTGCGATGTAAGCGGGATTTGCCGAAGCATCGGCAAGAATGAGTATTTCGCTCGGACCCGGCAGAAGATCAATCGATACGGCACCGACGAGTTGGCGTTTTGCCTCGACCACAAACCGGTTTCCAGGGCCGAAAATACGATCCACTGGTGCGATGGTTTTCGTCCCGAGAGCCATCGCTGCGATTGCCTGGGCTCCGCCAACTTTGATCGCCTCGGTAACTCCCGCTTGCTTCAGCGCGTAGAGCAACGCCGGATTGACCTTTCCATCCGCCGCACATGGCGTCGCGGCGAGGATCTCGGGAACTCCCGCCGCTTGCGCAAAACCCGCCGTCATCAGTGCAGTGGAAACCAACGGAGCTTTCCCGCCCGGCACATAGACGCCGACCCGGTCGAACGGGGTGAACCGTTCACCGACTGTCGCTCCTTCTGCGTTTTTCCCAGACCAGTCTTTCCGCATGCTTTTGCGAGCGAAAGCATGGATATTTTTCAAGCTGCGCCGGACTGCTTCACGAGTTGCTTCGCTGACCGATGCCTCGGCCTCAGCGAACTCCGCGTCACTGACAAATAAAGTCTTTTTGGAAAGCTTCGCACCATCGAAGCGCTCGGTGAGTTCAAACAAAGCCTTGTCACCCTTGGATTCCACCTGCGCCACAATATCAGCGACCAGTTCACGAACCGAATCCTCAGGAATCGCCCTGCGCCTGAGTTTTTTCACAAACCCCTTATATCCCGCGTCTTTGTAAGAAAGAATCTTCATACCTTTTTTCGAAGGGAAAGATGCACAGAGTTGAGCATTGCGCCAACTCCAATTAGACTCGGGTTTTGAAAGACAAAGCGGGATCCTCGCGTTACATTCGTTTAGATTTGAAAAGTAATTCCACATATCTCACCGCGATCTTCTCACTGCTCCCATTTTCACCTGGGTTGCAGGCGGAAGAGATGAGCTTCAACCGTGACGTACGTCCGATATTCATCAAAAACTGTACCGCCTGCCATGGCGGGGTGAAAGAAGCCGGAGGGATATCATTTATCTTCCGTCACATGGCGCTTTCAAAAGGCGAGTCCGGCAATTTTGCCATCGTTCCGGGCGAGCCGGACTCCTCGGAAGTCATGCGCCGGATCCGTAGCACGGATCCCGATATGGTCATGCCGCAACCGAAACACGGCTCGCCGCTTTCCAGTGAAGATATCGCGAAACTCGAGCAATGGATTCGCGAAGGCGCGGAATGGGAAGAGCATTGGGCGTTCATGCCGCCGGAGGACCGTAACGTTGGCAACCTTGAGGAATCCAATTGGGTATCCCAACCCCTTGATGCATTTGTCCTCAAAAACATCGAGACAGCCGGACTCGAGCCTTCTCCCGAAGCCAGTGCCGCAGAATGGTTAAGACGTGTTAGCTTCGATCTCACCGGGCTCCCTCCATCAGTGCAGGATCTCAAAGTCCTGCAAGTTGCGTGGGAGACGGATGCGGAGAACGCACGCGAACAAGCAGTGAACCGACTGCTTGATTCACCAGACTATGGCGAGCACTGGGCCACCGTCTGGCTGGACCTCGCGCGCTATGCCGACACCTTTGGTTTCGAGAAAGATCCACACCGGAATATCTGGCCATGGCGGGACTGGGTCGTTCGCGCGTTCAACGCAGACATGCCCTACGATCAATTCACCATCGAACAGATGGCCGGCGATCTCCTGCCGGATCCAACACCAGACCAGATTCTCGCTACCGCATTTCATCGAAATTCCATGACCAATACCGAAGGTGGAACGGACGATGAGGAATTCCGCGTCGCGGCTGTCATCGACCGCATCTCGACCGTCTGGACAACCTGGCAGGCAACGACCTTTGGCTGCGTGCAATGCCACTCCCACCCCTACGACCCTATCACTCATGAGGAATTTTATGAGTTTATGGATTTCTTCAATCAGAGCGAGGACTCGGATTTAAACTATGAGTTTCCGAAGCTTAAACTCGCGGGTGAGGAATTTGTGAAGCTAGCACGCGAAACCCGGGCCATCCGCGAAAACCTGGATGAGAACGGCCGTAAAATCTCCGGTGTGAACTGGGAACAACTGGAGGACATTTCCCTGAGTCCTGAACATGGCACCATGGAAATCGATGATTCAGGGCTGATCGTCAGCGAAGGAACCCTGCGCCGCGGCACAACTCACGTCATTTCAGGAAAAATCGATACACTCGACGCGCTGAAAATCTCAATTTTTCCTAAAAGTGAAAACCCCAAAGACTGGCCGGAAATGGGAGCTCTGGTGACGGATTTTGATTTGGTGAGGATCGCTACAGATGGCAACC
>Ga0307939_1001682_pt1 | contig 11073 bp, 11 predicted proteins | sample OrgLakmetagen122_FD_201844 | JGI IMG/M metagenome (GOLD analysis project Ga0307939, IMG submission 201844) | Saline water microbial communities from Organic Lake, Antarctica - #122 | ecosystem: Environmental > Aquatic > Non-marine Saline and Alkaline > Saline | place: Antarctica: Organic Lake... | reverse complement strand
TCTAGCCTGTGGAGAGTCGGCGTTAGCCGCTCGATGAAGCAGGAACCGGCTGCCCGAGCAATCAGGTAGTACCCTCTTTTGGGAATCCTCTTCCTGAGCAATTTGCGAAGGGAGGGGAGGATGTCAAAGCTTTTCGTTCTCGGATACAAAGGGCTTGAGATTCGGGGTAGCTTTGATGTTTGGGTGTCCGGCCAACCGCAATGTCAGCGTTTGGTAGGCTCGGGACCTGAAGCGTGTGATTGCTCGTTCACGGTTCACAACAAAGCCCACGGCAACGGATTGAACCCTACCAGCTGACAATGTTAGACCTGCCCGTTTCGATAGTGCCGGCGAGATGGTGTAACCGATCAAGCGATCGAGTACGCGCCGCGCCTCTTGTGCTGCGACCAGGTTAAGGTCAATGGTGCCCGCCCTCTCGATAGCTAATCGGATCGCGGATTCGGTAATTTCCCGGTAACTGACGCGACGGACCTGATCCGTGAGGTTAAGGACGTTTTTCAAATGCCACGCAATCGCCTCCCCCTCGCGGTCCGCGTCGGTGGCCAAAATAACATCGTCGCTGAGCTTTGCCAGGCGTCTGAGATTAGCCACCAACTTATGTTTAGTATCAGATATGACATACGATGGTTTAAGAGTAGATTCATCCACGCCCATCTCCTTTTTTGGGAGGTCTCGGACGTGACCAACAGAGGCTTTAACCAAGTAGTCCGAGCCCAGTAAGCTCTGTATCTTCTTGCTTTTTTCTGGTGATTCGACAATGACCAGTACCTGCCCCATGAATAATCTCCTCTTTCGGAACATCACCTAATCAGTATCACACAAACCGCTGTAGACTAGGGTCAACAATGACAGAAATACCGGTTTATCCATTAGGGAATCAGGATGGTTATGAACAGAAAAGCGGGTTGCCCGCTCTTGATCCTTGCAGGCGTGTTGTTCTCTGCGAACGTCTATTCGGCTCTTGAGATCAGGGAAAATACGTCGGACCCCAAGCCCCAGGTGCGAGAAGCGGAGTTTGATTCGTCCAATTACTCGGTATGGGTGGACAACACATATCAGGCGGTCGTGGAATACGGTGTTCAGCAAAATGTGTCCGTGGATGCATCGACCTACGGGGAGCCAATGCCACTGTCGGACGCCCTTAAGATACTGGTGCCGGACCGCTGGAAAGTGCTGCGCTCAAATGACCTGACCAAGAAAGGCCGAATGATGGTGTCCTGGGATTTGTCCAGCGGCACATGGACTGATGTTTTGCGAAATCTTGGTGAGCGACATGGACTACAGTTTCATATCGACTTCAGCAAGAACCAGATTTTCATTCAAAACGGACGCCAGATGATTTTCAGTCGGGCGGAAAATCTGGGGATCTACGAATCGCACCCGGTTAATCGGGTTGATGATGCGGGGTCGCCCGCAAGAACGCAGACTGCCAGAACAGGTGAAGCGCAAGCCCCCGCTATTCAGAAGACCCCCTCCCGAGAACAAGTAAACATCACGTTGGTTAATTCGACGGAAGGGACCTTTACCGTTAAAGAGGGCGATGATGGTCGCGTCATCGTGTCGGACATGGCCCTGATGTTTGGCTACGACCGGTCGTATTGGATGCTGTCGGATAAAAATGCCGGGCAGACACGAACGTACACCGGGAACCCAATGGAAATCATGGCAGGTGTTATGCGCCTGTATGACGCCCGCCTCTGCCTTTACGACGGTGATTTCTCGGCCGCAGCCCTTCCTTCTTCAATGGAGTGTCCAAAATGATCAGCAAACGAATAGTGTCAATCGCTGTTTTCATCAGCGTTGGAATTCTGTCTACAGGACTTGGGGCCGAGTCTTTGTCAAAAGTGGAAAAAATGGACGGCGCCTACCCGATGTCGATTCAGGGCGACGTGATGGACAAGGTACCCGCGGTGGACCCCAATCAATCATCTGAGTTCGAGATCCGAAAAGGTGAGAAGTTGCGCAAAGCCATGCGTCGGTGGGCTCAGACGGTCGGATACGAACTGGTATGGCAACCGGAGCCGGAAGATGGCGACATTCGGTTCGCCTCCAGCATGGTTTTCACTGGAACGTTCGCCGAAGCCGCAAATGACTTTTTTATGGTGGTCCGCGAACAAACCAAATTTGATGGCCGCCTACACAGCAACCGGGTGTTGCGAGTGTACGTCGCTAACGCAAAAATGTAAGGAATCGTTATGCAAGCTCTTAAAATCCACCGAAGCTGGATTGTTGTGAGTCTAGCGGGACTACTGAGCGCGTGCGCGGCCTGGTATCCGGAAACGGACGCGGACAACCCGAAGTTTGATGAGCAGCTGAGCAATCTTAATCAGCGACTGATAGAAACTGAGCGTGATATACGCGAGCGCAATAGCTTTAACACCAACCAGCCATGGCTGGTGTCCGAAGTGATCGAGGAAACGACGAAGTATCCGGACCTTGAGGGCCGCACCCTTAAAGCCAGTCTGTTCAATCAGACGTTGCCACAGATGATAGGCCGGTTAACCGAGCTTTCCGGTGTAAACATTGAACTGTCCTCGGATCTCTTTGTGAGCGCGGGCGGCGGCAACGATGGCGGCGGACAGACCGGGGGCAGCAGACTTCAGGTCCAGATGGAACCAGAGCAGAGCGTCGATATGTCAAGTGTCATGACTCTGTTGGGGCGCGCGAGCTTTGGAGAACAAGGGAGCATTCGTGAAAACCCGCTATCAGTTCGGATATCGGTGAGCTCAAACGTTCAGCCAGTGACTAATGCATTCAACGATATTGCAGGCCAACTCGGTATCCACTGGCGTTATAACAAAGACCGTGAAATCGTGACGTTTTACCGGTTGGCGAGAAAGAACTTTCAGATCTTCTTTCCTGGGCTGGCGGACGCGGAAATTAATGTTGGCGGAAACGGCCAAGACAGCGTTATTGACCAGTCAAGCTCGTTTGAACACGAAGGCGGTGACTGGGAAGAAATTGCCTCAGCGATGCAGTCGTTAATGACGCCTTTTGGAAAGGCCACGGTCGTTAAAAGCACCGGCAACATCGTGGTGACAGACACCCCGGAAGGCGTGAGAAATGTCGAAGAATACGTAGAGAGCTTGAATGACATTTTCGGTCGTCAGGTTTACCTGCAGATTCGCACGGCAACGGTGTCGGTTGAAAACACCAATGATTTTAACATGACCTGGAAAAATATTCTTAATACGGTGAACGGTGGCTCCACAAATCTCGGCTTGAATAGCGCAAACGTACCTTCTTCAGCGCTACCCAACGCACTGAACGTGATTCGCACGGCAAACGGTGCGAGCCTGGCGCTGGAAATGCTTGCGCGTGAAACACAGAGCACCGAGATCAATGAACAATCGGTGACAACGCTGTCGAATCAGCCTGCCAGCTTAAAGGTCCTGACAGAAACTGGATTTATTTCAGGAATTAGTCAACAGGACATCTCAAGCACGACCGACAACGTGGTGTCGGACGTGCAGACAGACACAGTGAATGTTGGTTTCGATGCAACACTCATCCCTCGCGTAGTCAGCGCCTCAACCCTGCAGCTTCAGGTCGCTTTGGAATTATCAAGCAATCTGACGCTCGTTAATTTTGATTCGACCATCGTGCAAACGCCGACCCGGGACCGGAACTCAGTGGTTCAGCGTGCCTGGCTAAAAGACGGCGAAACCTGGGTGCTGGCGGCATTTTCTTCTATGAAATCGACCGAACAGGAAACCGGTTCAGGCTCTTCTGGTTTTTGGGGCCTCGGTGGAGGCACTAGCAAGTCTAAAGAGCGCCAAGTGCTCTTGGTAATGATCACGCCTCACATTCAGAGAGGTGTGTTCTGATGCCAGCGATCCACATTGAGGGGTTGTCTGTAAATCCGGTTATTGTTGGCTTTGATTGGGAAACCATTAACCAGAAGGAGTTGGTGTCCCGGGCCAAGACCGCGAACCTGGAAAAAAAGGCAACGTTCAGCCGGAAGATAAAAATATCCGGTGAAAAGAAGGTCAGTTTCGGCACCATTCCTGAATCGCATTTACGGGGAATCAAGGGGGGCGTCTCGCTGGCCGCTTGGCTGAACGCCTCAGTCGACCGGAACACAGTGTTCGCTGTCGAGCGAATAAGTCCCGACAACAGTGATAACGATTCAAAAGACCTTTATTGGCTTTGCGTGGTGAACTCAGGCGAGATCATCTCGGGCACGGATGTTGTATTGGACTGGCCGTCCGTGAATACGATGGTGTCAGACCTCCTTGATGTATTTGATCGGGAAAACACACTTTTTGTCGGTAACGGTGTTGCGAGCCTCGATGTTCTTGTCGGCAGCAATCAGGGCAATGAGCCGATTGCAGGTGTTCTGAACAAATCCCGCCAAAAAAATGCGGTGCTCAAGTCTGCAATTAATTCAAAAAATATGCTGTTATCCAGCTCAATAGGTGCAGCTCTGCTAGCCGTGACTTTGGGTGGGTACCTCTATTATACGGATCTTCAGGAAAAAGAAGCCGACCAGGAGCGCACCAGGCAACTGCAAACGCAACGTCTCGATTCGGCACAACGCTCGTGGGCAGAAACTCTTGAAGATTCTCAGCGCCGAGCAAAAGGCGAGCACACCCTGGATGCACTCGTAGGGCAACGACTAGCCTCTATGCGACCAACTATAGCGGGCTGGGAATTACGGAATATCGAATGTCTTTCCGGCAACTGCACTGCAGGATACGAGAACACAGATTTATCACAGCCGGAGTTCCTGAAACGCGCTTTGGCGGATATCTGCGACAGCGTGGAGCTGGATCGCCCCGGGTTGGTGGCCACCTGTTCCTTTTCGTATCCCGATAGGCAGGAAACGATAGATGTCGGGGACCGTAGCTGGCTCCTCAAAGAAGGACAATGGGATGCAGTACGGAGTGACATTATGAGTCTCACTCGCCTCCGAAGCGCCATTGCCTATTCCTTTGGCGAGGTTGAACAGGTTTCGTTTCCCGGCAAAGGGCTTCTGAAGAACGTAGATCTGTTTCAAATAGGCAGCTATGCCCTGAATACTCCGTTGTCCCACTATCCTGCCGTGCTGTCTCTGTTTGAGAAGTATCCGGGCATATCGGTCATCAAATTGGAGTTCAACGCGAGTCAACAGATTCTGACCATCAGCGGTTTGATTTATGTGGAGGATTCACTGTGAAAAATGTATGCCAGATCGTATGTATTGGAGCCCTTATGGGCCTCTCAAATATCGCAGCGGCCCAATCCTACGAGGATCACATGGATGTCCAGCAGGTATTGCAGGACCTTGATTGGAAGATCCAGATCAAAGAGAAGCAATTAGAAGTTGAAAAACTGATCTTCAATATTGCAGAAAAGAAACTCCAGGCGCCCTCAGCAGATAGCTCGAACCCGCAGAGTGAGGGCAACAGCAACCGCCAGGTGTTTGATTATGGCCAAGGTGTGGAAGAGGTCGAGCTTACCGAGGCCGAATTAGCTGAAATGGAGCGACAGAATGTGCGACAACAGCAGGAGTTTGCAAGAGAAAACGCCAAGAATATCATTGAGCGCGCAGCGTTGATTGAGGTGTTCCAAAAACCTCAAGGCAGCCATTTGCAAGCCATCATTGCAACCGGTAATGGCCCCCAGGAAATCGAAGTGGGCGACGATGTTCGGGGGTGGCGGGTGGCCGGTATAACCCTGCAGAGCATCACCTTCAGGCATTCAGAGTTCGATCTTGAACGCGAAATCCGACACATCCGGTGAAGCTATGTCCGCGCCAATGAATGAGAAAAAGACGCCAATAGGGCGCTTGCTGGTCCGGGAGGGTCTAATTTCAGAGGAAACACTGGAACAGGCTCTCGAAAAGCAGCGCGAACTGAGAGCAAAAAATAAGTCGGTGCAACTAGGCCGCATCCTGATTGTCACTGGATTTATTACTGACAGCGACATAGAACGTGTCGTTAAAACGCAGCCAAAGAACAAGCCGATTGTCTTCAAGTTGCGCTCGGAGCTTGAAGAAATTTATGGCGAGATTTCAAAGGTTACTCGAAAGCCGAAAACCGGCAATAGCTTCGTAAGTGATGATCAAGCAGATAAAATGCTTGTTGCTGAAGCCAAGGGTAACGTACCTGTCATTGTCATAACCGACAAGGGTGGGGCTTCTTCTGTTAACGCGATGCTGGCTATTAAGAATGCCGTGCGACAGGCCTACCATGGCACAAGTGATCAGCAATCCGGCGATCAGATTGCGATGGTTCGTGTAACAGCCGATCTGTTCACCATCTACAACCGTTTGCAAAGCGATTCTCACGAGGACCAACACGGCAGCGATGGTAGTGAGACTGGGCCTGAGAAAGAATTTCGCGATCTTCTCCGCCATGCTTATGAATCTAAAGCGGTTGACCTGCATTTTTTCCGTAATATCAATGTCTGCCGAGTTCGTTTCCGTGTGTGGGGATCACTTCGCACCTATGAGGAGTGGCTGCCCGGGAAATCCGATGATCTGTTAAGCGTTGCATTCTCGGGGTTCGGCAAGGGGTCCAAATACTCACACTGGAAAGCGAATATCCGACAGCGAGTGCGGATAAAGATGCAGTACGATCAATTCACCACGCTCGACTGCCGGTATGAGCACGCGCCCGGCGATGATGGTGCTTATCACGCCTGTATTCGGATATTGGCGAACGACAAGCGTGAGGTCAGCCAGCAAATTGATCTGCGCCGCTTGGGATTTACGAGTGCCCAAACGTATGCCCTGAAGTCTGCGGGCTCTGGGGCATCGGGCATGGTCATTTTGTCTGGTCCTACGGGTTCAGGGAAAAGCACCACATTGTCCGGCCTGGTCAAATACCTGAATCGTAACGATGACATCAACATCCTGACCGTCGAAAGTCCAATTGAACGAGAATTGCCGGCATTTCAGACATCAGTGTCGGATGACGACGATGCTGACCCACGGGAGTTTGCCCAGGCCATCAAATCAACCCTTCGCCGCGATCCTGATATCCTGATGGTTGGCGAAGTACGAGATGAAATGTCCGCCTCCGCTGCCGCTACCGGGGTTCAGACCGGTCACACGTTGCTGACCACAGTTCACGCGCAATCAGCCATCGAGATTATTGAACGGCTTTCCAGTCCGGCCATGAAGCTACCCCCGGAAACTATCGGATCGCCCTCGTTCGTGTCGGCGTTGGTGTTTCAGATGCTTCTGCCGACAATGGACCCCGAAACCAAGATTCGATTGACGAAGAACAACGTCAGCGATCACTGCTCGGAAACCCAGATTGTACGCTTGCTGAACCTTGTACCAGACATTGAAGCACATTCGATATCTGTCAGAGGCTCAAGCGACGAATACCCCGAGGGTGTTTCCGGGATGACTATCTGCGCAGAGGTTGTCATTCCCGACGAGACGCTGAGAAATCTCTTTCGGAGCATGTCATTAACGGAGGCGTTAAATTACTGGAAAGACAAAGGTCTCGAATCCGAAAAGGGATTACCGCTGGACCAAAGGCTCACGGGCTTGAGTGCTGCGGATCACGCGGTGGGGAAAATGAAGCAGGGGTTGATCGACCCCCGGGATCTTGAGTTGTATTTCGGTCACCTGGATCTCCTTGAGGATAATGTATGAGCGTGGTTAAGGAATGGTTCGATAAAATAGGAGCAAATGAACGGGTTGAGTTCTATGACTTCACTATCACCTTGCTGGACTCAGGAAGGTCTTTGCTGGAGACCATGGGCAAGGTTGCCCGAACGATCGAACAGCAGGCCGATAAAATTGTGATCGGTAAAGGTAAGCTATTAAAGCAGGCCAAACTTTATCGTTTTGTCGAGCTTGGGCTGCGGGACGGCAAGCCGCTTCACACCATTCTGACCGGCAGAATACCGGACTCCGAAGTGATGATGATCATGGCTGGGGGGCAGGGTGACCTGGAAACAGGGCTGCGCAGCGCCATGAGCGATGCCAAAGGCAAAGCAGCCATGCGCAAAGCGATTATAGCAGGACTGTCCTACCCCGTAGTGCTCGCTTTTTTGGTAGTTGGGGCTATTTCATGGGTTGGTACAAACTTGATGCCGACGTTGGTGATGTTAAAACCAGTAGAACAGTGGGCTCAGAGCGAACAAAACATGTATTGGTTATCCCATAACGTGGGGACATGGTTTCCAGTCGCCGCGATTGTACTGACACTTTACGTCGTTCTTGTGAATGTCGTGAACTATTACGTTCTCGGCGATGCCCGGGAAAAGATACACGGTATACCGCCGCTGAATATTATCCGGAAAGTGACGGCAGCGACGCTCCTGACCACGCTTGCAAGCCTGCTCCGCTCAGGCGCGACGTTGAGGGTTGGCCTTGAGCGAGTGCAGCTGGCCAGTAAATCGCCTTACCTGATCTCGTATGTTGAGCAGGCATTGACGAATATCCGGCTTGGGCTCTCTGCTAAGGGGCCAGGCCGGGCCCTGGGTTCCCGCCTTTTTAGTCCAGATGTCATGGTCAAGCTCGAAGTCTTTGGCGAAGGCAAGTCAGCACAGTTTGCCGGAAAGCTCGAAGACATTGCAGCCCAGGCGCGCCAAGAAGCAATGAACACAATATCAAGAGTGGCCAAAATCACATCAATGCTTTTAATGTTTACGGCTGCCGGCGTTATTGGGTTCACCGTTCTGATGATGTTTTCTCTCATCGGGTCAATGGGCGGCTAAACGTCCCCATGAATAAATTCAGGGGGTTTTATGGCGCTTGGCGGTTCGGGGTCTCCCGGCTCTCACTTGGCTTTCACCAAGCTACAGCATCCGGGCCGTGGCCGAACCAGCGCCACTCTAAAAGACGAATCGCTCTGACGGTCTTACCGTGGGAAGGGCAATAGCCCCTCCGCTCGCAATTTGTGTTTGACGACACCAGCCCGTCTTTTCTAGTAGCTGTTTCACAACCGGCCAGCGTGCATTCAACTGGCTTGACTGGTGTCCATTTTCAACAACGCACAAGGCCAAAAAAGCCGAGTACATATCGCGTTGAACGAGCAGGGCGTTTTCGGCGGCTTTACCGCCGAGAACGTGCCAGCGTGCACTGAGTTTTTTCTTGTTACATTCACCGTTCACATGGTCATACTGCGACATTTTCAAGCCCCAGGTGTTCAGCTCCAGCAGTTGACCACCGGCGCTTTCAGCCTTGTGATTCAGCTTCTGGATAAACGTACTGGGGGCTTTGATTCTGACGCTTTTTCCGTACCGTTTTTGCCACGCTTTGTACGATAGCTTTTCTGTTTTCACAACGTTACCCAGGCGGATAACGGTATTCGCCAGCTCACCGTGGGCACGTTTTCGCTCGGCGGTCAGTTTGCGTTCTGTCTCAGCCAGAGTGTGCTTCAGTGCCAAATAACGCTTGGACACCACCGTGACCTTGGCGCCTTTTTCCCAGGTGCCATCGGCGTTGTAGCAGTGTGGGTTTGCGGCACGTCTTGAACGATCCATGGCTCGTTGAAGGGATCGTATTTCACTCCAAGGCTGCTCTATGGTTGGGCAAAATTTCAATAGATCGCCACCGGATTCCGACACCACGGCCACGGTGGAGGGGCCAACGTCCAGACCCACCTCGCAACCTGCCTGTGTCGTGTTCTTTTCTTTCACGGGCGACAGGCCGGTTTGCGCTAACTGAAGAAACCAGCGGCGCTTTCCTTTCACTGTGCGCCACAGAATCCGACAGAATTTTGTGGTCGATGCCAGTGCTTGTTCAAGCCAGGCGTCTTTGCCTTTGGGTGGGTATTTGACGGCCATCACCAGTCCGGCCCATTCCACCACGCCCAGTTCGGAGCGGTAGCGAATGCCGGCCTTATTGGTTTTGCCCGTGAAAGATTTCAACGGCCGTTTGGCGTTTTTGAATCGCGGTCGCCCCCGTTTGCCAAAGCTGTGTTGTTCGGCGGCGTCAAACGCGGTTTCTGCTATACGTTGGGTTTCGTTCGCGCTCAATCGGCTTTTCCAACCTGCGGCATTTTTGCAGCCGGTGGCAAAGGCTGAAACGGACGCCGAGGTAAAATCGCACTCTTTTATGATTTTGCTGAACGCGGTGGATCGTTCTTTGGCTTTTAACTTTCTGGCCGCCTGCCACGCCTTCGATTCGCGCATCAACCCCAAACGGCGCAGGGACTCGCCCAGGGCCGCATTATAAAGTCGAGTGCCAGCCATCAGGCGGGCGGTCAGTTGCCGCTCGGTTTTTTCGCAGACGGACAGCGGCAGTTCGACGATAAACGTAGGGGTTTTTGCGCGTTTCATACGTTTTCCTGGTTTTCGATGTACTGCTTGATCACCTCAAGCGGAGCGCCGCCCACGGTGCTTACAAAATACGAGTTGGTCCACAAGGTGGGCAGGCGCGACTTGAGCGAGGGGAACTCCGCACGCAAGGTTCTGGAAGAAGCGCCTTTCATCGATTTGATCAGTTTGTGGATGCCGTATTGCGGATCAACCTCGATCAGCAGGTGGACATGATCGGGCATGATTTCAAGCTCAAGGATCTCAGAACCATGATCATTAGCTATTTGGTGTATAATCTCTTTCAGTCGAGTCTCAACCTGGTCCACCAATACCGACCTGCGGTACTTTGGACACCAGATAACGTGGTACTTACAGGAGTATACCACGTTGTTGTTCGATTTGTATTTCACCTTGAATTCGCTCATAAACAGAGTATACACGCCCTATCTACTAATGGATGCTAAAAAGAGACTTTAACGTCCACGCTTCCCTCCCCATGAATGAATTCAGGGGCTTCCCGCTCTATTCGGTGATAAAAATGAAACACCGGGCGAATAAACAGCCGCTCATAGCTATAAACTAAGGTGGTTCATGCGATGCAACAGTGAACCATCATACAAAATCGGAGAAATGGAAAATGAAATACAAGGTAATGGCACACTCTAGCCCAAGAGCGATGCGTCAGACAGGTTACACGCTGGTTGAAACGCTGCTTGTCATCGGTATTCTGGTTTTGGCGATGGCCGCTATCGCGGGGGTAGCCCTCATCACCGGCGCCAGTCAGGCGGCTCAGAATGAAGGACTCTTAATCGACACCGCCGGCAATAAAATTCGCAACATATACAGCTCCACGGCTGACTATAACAC
>Ga0307939_1001666_pt1 | contig 11160 bp, 9 predicted proteins | sample OrgLakmetagen122_FD_201844 | JGI IMG/M metagenome (GOLD analysis project Ga0307939, IMG submission 201844) | Saline water microbial communities from Organic Lake, Antarctica - #122 | ecosystem: Environmental > Aquatic > Non-marine Saline and Alkaline > Saline | place: Antarctica: Organic Lake... | reverse complement strand
CAGTCGCCAGCCATGGTTGCGGGGTCGAGGGCGGTGGTTAGTTGGCTTGGCGTGATACCGAGTTCAGTGATTTTTTCCTCGCAGAGCGCGCGGACGGTTGTTCCGGTTTTTATGGATTCCTTGGCGATAGCCGCAGCTTTTTCGTAGCCGATCAGGGGGACCAGTGAGGTGACCATGGAGAGCGATTGCTCGATGAGTTCCTCACAGCGGGCTTCGTTCGCGCTGATGCCGTCGACACATTTTTCCGCGAATACGGTGGAGGCGGAGGCGAGAAGTTGGATCGATTCGAGGACTGTCTGGCCGAGCAGCGGCATGAAGGTGTTTAGCTCGAACTGGCCGTTGGTACCGCAGAAAGTTACGGTGGTCTGGTTTCCGAAAACCCGCGCGGCGACCATGGTCAGCGATTCGCAGAGCACTGGGTTTACCTTGCCCGGCATGATGGATGAGCCGGGCTGAATGGCCGGGAGGCTGATTTCACCAATCGAGCAGCGTGGCCCGGAGGCGAGAAGACGAATGTCGTTAGCTAGCTTAAACAGAGATGTCGCGATTGCGTTCAATTGGCCGTGCGCCTCGACTAGCGCATCGCGCGCTGCCTGAGCCTCGAACGGGTTTTCGGCGAGTTGGAATCCGAAGCCGGTGCGGTCGTTGATGATGGCGATAGCCGTTTCCGGAAAGTCAGCATGTCGGTTCAAGCCAGTGCCGATCGCGGTGCCGCCGAGCGGGATTTCTAGGAGCGCTGTTATTGCTTTGCCAGAACGCTCCACCCCGTGTTCCACCTGTTTCGCGTAACCAGAAAACTCTTGGCCAAGTCGCATCGGGACGGCATCCATCAGGTGAGTGCGGCCAATTTTAAGAACCTCGTGAAACTCCTCTGCTTTCGATGAGAGGGATCTATGTAGCTTTTCCAAAGCTGGGATCAATGTGTCTCGCAGTTCCGTGCAGGCGGCGATATGCAGAGCGGTTGGGAAGGTGTCGTTAGAGGATTGGCCGAGGTTGACGTGGTCATTTGGGTGAGTCTCGTGCCCTGCCTGCCGACAAAGGGTGGCGATGACCTCATTAGCATTCATGTTGGTCGAAGTGCCGGAACCGGTTTGATAGACATCGACGGGGAAATGCGCGTCGTGCTTGCCTTCAGCTACCTCGCGTGAGGCCGCCGCAATCTGTTCTGCGGTCTTTTGCGGGAGCGTCCCGAGTTTTCCATTTGCCATGGCTGCGGCTTCTTTGATGAGGCCGTATGCATGAACGATCGCCGGGTTGATGGTTTCCCCAGAGATGGGAAAATTTTCTACCGCGCGTTGGGTCGAGGCTCCATAGAGTGCCTCGGCAGGCACGGCGAGCTCGCCCATGGAATCGTGTTCAATGCGTTTTTCTGCCATGCTTCAGTTAACGATGGATAGGGAATCTTCGCAATCGGGAAGTCGTGGGGGCACAGGAAAGGAACCGCGATTTCGAAATCGCGGCGGCATTGGCTGCAGAAACCGGGGAAGATCTTTAGACCCTTTGAATATCCGTGACTGAGGAATAACGCGGGAGTTGGAGTTTTCTGGCCGGTGCCTGCCTTGCTGGTGCGGAGCGTGACTCAATCTCTGAAATAAAATCTTAATCGTTTCGGTAAGGCGTTTTGGCAAAGGGTCTAAGCTCCCAAGGTCGGCGTGATCGCAGAATGCAACTGGAAGAAACGGTGACGATCCCGTCTCGGCTGCAACATTAAATGCAGAGGGTGATTCGCCATCCAGGGCGCGATTTCGAAATCGCGGTTCCTTTCTGTCACTTGCCACGCCGGATTTCTGCTTTAGCATCCCCTTGAATCATGGATACCTCATCAAAACAACCCGCCGCCAATCTACAGATCCCCGATGGAGCTGAAATGATCACCTTGGGCGCTGGCTGCTTCTGGTGCATCGAGGCAGCCTATAACCAGCTCGAAGGTGTGTATTCTGCGATTTCCGGCTACATGGGCGGATCGCTCGAAAATCCAACTTATAGGGACATTTGCACAGGCCAGAGCGGCCATGCGGAAGTGGTTCGGGTGGTTTTTAATCCTCAGACAATTTCTTATGAGAAGATTCTCGCGTGGTTTTGGGAGCTTCACGATGCGACACAGTTGAACCGGCAGGGAAACGATGTAGGCACGCAATATCGCTCGGCCATCTTCTACGGAAATGAAGCGCAGAAGTCCATTGCCGAGGCCTCCCGAGCCGCTGCCAAAGCGCATTTCGACCAACCCATTGTCACGGAAATTACTCCTGCTGAGACCTTCTATCCTGCGGAAGACTATCATCAGGAATATTATTTTCAGAACAAAGGTAACAACGGCTATTGCCAGTTCGTTGTGGAGCCGAAGCTGCGGAAGCTCAATCTCAAGTATTGAGGTGTGACCCAATCAAAGATCCGGCCGGTTTCTCCGCGTGCGTCCCAGTGCTTGCGTTTTTCTCCACTCGGCGATTTTCGCGTGATTGCCGCCGAGTAGGATTTCGGGAACTTTTTGGCCGTTGAAATCCACAGGTCGAGTGTAACAGGGCGCTTCGAGAAGCGTTGGATCGGAGAAGGATTCCTCGATGGCAGATTGCGCATCACCAAGCGCACCGGGGATCAGTCGGATCACCGCGTCGCAGAGCACCGCGGCGGCAATCGCACCATTGGTGAGAACGTAATCGCCGATAGAAATTTCCTCATCGATGAGTGTTTCGATGATGCGGTGGTCAACACCTTCGTAGTGACCGCAGACGATCAGTAGATGGGTTTCGGATGACAGCTCGCGGACACGGGCTTGTTTCAGCGGCGCACCCTGCGGAGTCATTAAAATCACTCGCGTATTTTCGTCTTTCAGCTCCGTGATCGCCGCGTGCAAAGGTCCCGGTTGCAAGACCATGCCCGGCCCGCCGCCGCAAGGTGAGTCATCGACGCGTTTGTGTTTATCCATCGCCCAATCCCGCAGATTGTGGCCTTGGATTTTAACCAACCCCGCATCACGTGCCCGCTGGATGATGGAATCGCTCAGCGGCGAAAGCGCGATGTCAGGAAACAGGGTGAGGATGTCGATTCGCATGGTTCAGGATTTATTGTGGAGTGAGCGCCAATGATCCAGGCGTTCCTTGATGCGTTTTTCCAAACCTTGTTCGCTGGGGTGATAGTAGGTCCGGCCGTCAGGCAGATAGGCTTGTGGGGTATACGCACCTTCGTAGTCGTGGGAGTAGAGGTATCTCATTGATTCCTCGGGTTTCCCGGTGAGCTTTTTGGAGGTTGGAGTGCGGAGGTGCTCGGGGACGGAAAGGGTGCGGCCGGTTTCGACATCTTTGATTGCTGCTCCAAGTGCGGCGTAGGCGGAATTAGATTTTGGGGAAGTAGCGAGGTAAACCGTGGCGTGTGCGAGTGGAATGCGGCCTTCCGGCATGCCAACGAATTCGAGGGCGTGGTGTGCATCGAGAGCGACGCGGAGTGCGCCTGAATCAGCGAGTCCGATATCCTCGGAGGCAGCGATGACGAGACGGCGGGAGATGAAACGCGGATCCTCTCCAGCGTGGAGCATTTTTGCCAACCAGTAGAGGGCGGCATCGGGATCGGAACCGCGAATGGATTTGATGAATGCGGAGATCGTATCGTAATGGCCTTCGTCGCCGTAATGGACAGCTTTGCGCTGAATGGATTCCTCGGCGATTTCGAGAGTGATATGAACTTCTTCCGATGTGCCGACCGTTGCGAGCTCCAGAGCGGTGAGGGCTTTTCGCACATCTCCATCCGAGAGCTCGGCAAGGTGGTGGAGGGCTTTGGGATCGGCGGTGATGCTCTGGTTGCCTAGGCCGCGCTCGGGATCGGCGATGGCTTTTTCCAAGAGTTTTTCAATGGAGGCGGTGGCGACGGCTTCGAGTTGGAAAATCTGGGAGCGTGAGACAAGAGGCGAATTGACGTAGAAGTAGGGGTTATGCGTGGTGGCGCCGATGAAGCGGACGGTGCCGCGCTCGAGATGTGGCAGCAGCACGTCTTGCTGAGCTTTGTTGAAGCGGTGGATCTCGTCGATGAACAGAATTGTGGTTTCGCCGCGCAGGTCGCGGTGCGCTTTCGCCTGCTCAATCTTGGCGCGGATTTCAGCGACGTTGGATTCGACCCCGTTGAGGGACTCGAAGCGTGAGCCAGTAGTTCTGGCGATGACATTTGCGAGAGAGGTTTTTCCGGTGCCGGGAGGACCGTAGAAAATGAGTGAGGCGAAACGGTCGGCTTCGATCGCACGCCGCAGCAGTTTCCCCTCCCCAAGAATATGTTCTTGGCCAATAACTTCGGAGAGCGTCCTTGGCCGCATCCGTGCGGCCAAGGGCTCACGGATTTCGGGTTTATCGGCTTTTGCCTGGGGACTGGAAAAAAGATCGGACACGTTGCAGAAACCAGAGACTAGAAACCAGAGACCAGCAAGAAGGTTTGTGCCCTCCCTCTTTTCGGTTTCATATTGTTTGGAGCTACAACCGGATTAGAAACGCTTACTGGAAGATGAACGGGCGTATTTTTTATTACATTGCAGCAAGCATTCAGATTCCCTTAATTAAGGCATATGGAACAGTGGTTTTTTACAAAAGCTGGTGAGTAGCAAGGGCCGGTAAGCCTTCATGAAATTAAGAATTTGCTGGCGAGCGGCGCGATCGATCCAGCGAAGGATCTCGCGTGGAATTCCAGCATGAGTGACTGGTTACCAATTTCGAAAATACCGGCACTGATGAGCACTGAGCCCGTTTCTGCAGATATTCAAGCGGAGCAGCCGTTCGCTTACCCGGTGAATACCGAGGCTCTTGAGGAAATTCAGCCAGGGAGTGAACCCATTATTCCGACGGCATGTGTGAAGCGTGCTTTTGACTTAACCCTGAGAAATATCGGCCAGCTTATTGTTGTGACGCTTGTTTTATTTGGTGTGAATATCGTAGTCGATGTGCTGCTGAATATCCTTCTCGCGGCAATGGGTATCCAGACCGCACCGGCTCAGATGGAGGATTTTAGTGCTGTGGCTTCAGAGCAAACGCTTACTGCAGGGCAAACGGCAGTGGTTTTGGTCCTGAACATAGGCTCAGCATTGATTTCGCTGCTTTTGACGCTTGGTGGCCTCCGGATCAGTCTCAACGTTGTCTCTGGGAAGCCATTTTCTGTAGGAATGCTCTTCGGTGAGGGCGATAAGTTGGTCCGTGCGTTTGTTGCGCAGATACTGTTTGCCTTGATGGTTGCGTTTGGCCTCATTTTATTGATTGTTCCGGGGATTTACCTCGCATTGAGGTATGGGCAATTCCTGACTGCCATCGTAGACAAGGATTTGGGAATCATGGATTCATTCAAATACAGCTCCGATCTGACCGAGAAAAACAGGCTGAATGTATTTGTGATCGCCTTATTTTCGCTTTTTATCGTTATAGCAGGCTGCATTGCTCTTATTGTCGGGCTGCTCTTCGCTTATCCAATGATAATGGTGATGTGGGTGATTACCTACCGCTGGATGCAATATGGAGGCCGCGCCGTATTAGATGATCCCATCACGAAAAAGCCGATTCTCTCCGAACTCCCTGATTGAGGCGTGGGATAACCACTAATTCCGAAGGTTTTTAGTGATTTAAAGTTCCCTCTGCTTGACGGGAGCCACCCCGTAATCATACTGGTGACCAGCGAATTTTTGCTGAAATTACCGTTAATATTTCTCCTGAATTACTGATTCTTTGCCATGAAAAGTAGCCTCTCTTATCTTTGCCTCCTGACCGGATGTTTCGTTTCCGTCTCTTGTTACCAAATCCCAGATGAGCCACCTAACCTGAAAAAGCTCCAACAGCCTAATGTGACAAGTGAGGAACAACAGCGAATCGAAGCGCAGCGTGAACTGATGGCGCAGCGCGAGGCTGCGCGGCAAGAGATTGTCAAAAAGCAGCAGCAGCTGACTCAAAATACGACCATTGAGACTCCGAAGGAGACCCTGCCGAAAGAGTATCCATTCGCCAGTCCAGTGGACGGAAAAGAAGGTTTCGTTCTGAGCCCGTATAATAATGAGATGGTGGACGTGCGCAATATACCAAGCGGCACTCTTGTTGGAGATCCAGGCTTTCCTGAATCAGAAATGAAATACTTTCGCGTGCCGTAGATCATCGGCCCAAAAGTCGATTAATAGAGTTTTCCACGGCTGGATCCAACACCCTTGGGTCCGGTCTTTTTTATGAATCATTCTTTTCAAAAAATTGGGATCTTGGGTGGCGGCCTACTTGGTGGGTCGCTCGCGTTCGCTCTGCAGAACAGTGCGGAAGTGCGTTTGTGGTTTCGTAAAAAAGAGGCGGTGAGCAAAGCGCAGAAGCTGGGGATTTCCGGAGCGACTTCCGGCTTGAAGGAAGCTGTTGAAAATTGTGACTTATTGATTCTTGCTGTGCCAATCGGTGCGATGCCCGAGTTGCTCGTAGCTGCTCTTGCCGCTGGACTTCCGAAAACGGCATTGGTGACTGATGTCGGATCAGTGAAGCAGCCGCCGCACCGCCAGCTCTCGCCAATTTTGATGGAAGCTGGTAACGCGTTTATCGGAAGCCATCCGATGGCGGGCTCAGAGCAGAGCGGTTTACTAGCAGCGCGTGCGGATTTATTCGAAGGCGCGGCTTGTTTGTTGACCAACGATTCTGGTGCTGCGGATGAGCTGGTGAAAAGATTGGATCATTTCTGGAAATCTCTCGGTTGCAGGACCCAGTGGTTTTCCGCTGCGGAGCACGATCAGGTTGTGGCACGCATCAGCCATCTTCCGCATATCACCGCAGCGGCTACTGCCCTGTCAGCGCTTCAAGAGAATCCTGAGTATGGGGACCTTGCCGGTGGAGGACTGAAAGATACCACCCGTGTTGCTGGAGGTAATCCAGCGATGTGGGCGGAGATACTCTGTGAAAATAAAGACGCGATAGCGGTGGAGCTGCGAGATAACATCCGGCACCTCAATGAAATTCTTGCTTCACTTGAGGTGGTCGATTTAGAAACTGCCCGCACGTGGTTGGAGCAAGCAAAGCAGCTTCGCGACCGCCTCTAATAGTTTTTCAAGCCAACATGTCTACCCTTAGCGTCAAAGCCATCTCCTCGCTGCAAGCTGAGTTCAGCGTGCCCGGTGATAAAAGCATCTCTCACCGCGCCGCGATTTTCGGCGGGCTTTCCAACGGCTGTTGCGAAATCTCCAACTTTCTGCCCAGTGAGGACTGCCTCAATACGCTCAAGGCAATGCGTGCCTTGGGAGCTGATTTTGAAGTGATCGAGGAGCTCGAAGGCTACGGGCCGACGAAGTTGCGTATTCATGGAAAATCGATGCAGCTTTCTGCTCCTGAAGGACCTATCGACTGCGGGAATTCGGGAACAGGTATGCGGTTGCTCGCCGGTTTATTAGCTGGTCAGGATTTTGAATCGGAGCTTTTTGGTGATGCATCGCTTTCCTCGCGACCGATGGGACGCATCACTGTTCCACTCGCAGAGATGGGAGCGAAGCTGGAAACTCTTGGTGAAAGACCGGGCTGCGCGCCTCTCAAAATACACGGCGCGAAGCTTCTTCCCATTTCCTACAATATGCCGGTTGCCTCTGCTCAGGTGAAAAGTGCGGTATTGCTAGCTGGAATGTTCGCTGAGGGAACGACTTCGGTGACTCAGCCGGCGACGACCCGTGATCATACCGAACGCATGATGCAGGGTTTTGGTCTGACTTGCGAAACAGCTGGTAATCATATTTCTGTCGCTTCCGGACAGATGCCGCAAGCGTTCGACTTCACTGTTCCCGGAGATATTTCATCAGCCGCTTTTTGGTTGGTTGCGGCAGCTGCGATGCAAGGCTCCCGATTATTGCTCCGCGACATCGGCCTCAACCCGACGCGCACCGCAATTATCAAAGTCCTCTCCCGCATGGGTGCAGAGATCACGGAGACCCTGAGCCCATCTGATGGCGAACCGATTGGAACCATCGAGGTCAAGGGCGCAGCTCTCACAGGCACGACATTATTACCTGAGGAAATTCCTAATCTGATTGATGAAATTCCGGTGATTGCGGTGGCGGCGGCATTGGCACAGGGTGAAACGCACATCCGCAACGCTCACGAATTACGCGTCAAAGAAACCGACAGAATCACGACCACAGTGGAAAACCTCCGCAAGATGGGAGTTAAGGTCGATGAGTTCGATGACGGCATGGTGATCCACGGCGGGGCTTCACTTAAAGGCGCTGAAATTCAGTCCCACGGTGATCACCGCATCGCGATGGCGTTCGCTATTGCGGGGCTTTTCGCGGAAGGTGAAACCATTGTTCACGGCACGGACTGCATCAATACCTCTTACCCTGGTTTTGCTCATCATCTCTCAGCAATTATTCAGGAGAAAAAACTGCCTGAAGAATTTAAACTTCCTGTTCTTAAACAATGACTTACCACGCGATCGCTATCGACGGCCCAGCCGCATCCGGAAAAAGCACCATGGCCCGCGCGCTTGCCCAGCGTCTAGGTCTCGTGATGGTGAATTCCGGAGCGATGTATCGTGCTGTGACTTGGAAGATTTTAGATGAAAACATAGATCCCAAGGATACTGCTGCAGTTATCAAATTACTTGAAAACCTGGATATGGTTTGTGGAGATGACGGATTATTTTCCACGATTTCCATCGGGGGAGTGAATCCGGAGGCTTTCCTGCGTCGGCCCGAAATCAACGAGAACGTCTCAACGGTCTCGGCAATTCCCCAAGTTCGCGACAAGCTTGTAAAGATGCAGCGGGATTACCTGCAGCGCACTCACGTGGTGATGGAGGGGCGGGATATTGGATCGATCGTGTTTCCAGATACCCCGTTTAAAATTTATATTGATGCGGATCCCGAGGTTCGCAATCAGCGCCGATCTGGCGACGGCGAGGTCGATTCGGTAGAGAAGAGAGATGCTGCGGATAGTTCCCGAGCGACGGCTCCTCTAAAGGTTGCCGATGGAGCAACAGTTCTCGATACCTCCGAGCTCAATGCGAAACAGGCGATCGAAGCGGCGATCGAAGCTCTGAAAAAACAAGGTTTTCCGATTCTTGAAAAAGCTAAAAAGAAGGCTTACCAACCGGTTGAAGAACCACATAAAATGATGCGTTGGATTTACTGGCTCGGGTGGCTTGGGTTCGGCGCTGCTTACCGGTCGCTATTCGGACTGCGCATCGTCGGAGCAGAAAAGCTGATTCGGTCTGGGCCAGTGCTGGTTGCGTCCAATCATCAGAGCTTTCTTGATCCGCCGTTGATCGGGAATTTGTATCAAAGTGAAATGGTTTTTTTCGCGAGGAAGACTTTGTTTAAAGGAATTGGTAAATGGCTCTACCCGCAATGGAACGCGATTCCCATCGACCAAGAAAAGCCGGACATGAGTTCGATGAAAACGGTGATACGAAAGCTCAAGGAAGGCTGGCGCGTGCTCGTATTTCCCGAAGGGGCTCGGACACTTGATGGAGAGATTGGGAAAGCGGCCCCTGGTGTGGGACTGATCGCATCGAAAGCGGGCGTTCCCATTCAACCTGTCCGTATTTACGGAGCTGATAAAGCCCTGCCACGTGGCTCCGGAAGGATGCGCTTGGCCCGTATCACCGTCGTGGTTGGCGAGCCAATTATCCTTACTGCTGAGGAGTTTAAATCTTACTCGCGCAAGGGCGGCTACGAAGAACTCACCAATCGCATCATGGATGCGATTAAAGAGTTATAATAACTGCGGACCATCCAAGGTTACTTCGCTAGCGCAGCGTCGATTGCGCTAGTGAGTTTTTCGCTCTCAGGCTTCACCGTTGAGCCGAATTTCGCGATAGGTTTACCGTCTTTGCCGATTAGAATCTTACCGAAGTTCCATTTCATGTTACCCGGGAAAGCTCCTTCTTTGCCGGTCAGCGCGGTGTAGAGCGCGTGCTGCTCTGGACCTTTGACATGGATTTTCGCCATGATCGGGAAGCTTACGTTGAATTTGGTGGAACAAAATGTGACGATTTCATCAATGGTTCCAGGCTCTTGTCCTCCGAAGTCATTGCAAGGAAAGCCAAGTATCACGAGACCATCGTCTTTCTTTTCCTCGTAGAGCTTTTGGAGGCCTGCATATTGCTTGGTGAAGCCACATTTGGAGGCGACGTTGACCAAAAGAACTGCTTTGCCTTGATAGGCCGCTAGGCTGGTTTCTTTTCCGTCGGCGGTCTCGAAAGGAATTTTGGAGAGATCTCCAGCGAATGCAGAGGCGGCAAGCACGACGGATGAGGCGAGAATTTGATGAAGCATGAGCGAAGCTAGCCTGAGTTATCTCTCTCGCAAGAGGTTTCGAGCACCAGAAGTTCTTTGCTTGGTTTTTCCCACCGCCGCGAACCCATCGTTTGGGGTGCTACGGGATTGACATTCGTGGTCGGGACGCTTGGCTGCATGCGTGCGTGTTTTGAAAATTCCTGAGTCCGGCCCCAAGCGGAAGTTACTCGATGCTACTGAGCGTCTGGTGGTTGAGAAGGGATTCGATCTTGTATCGGTTCGGGATATCACCGGAGCGACAAAAGCCAACGTCGCGGCTGTAAATTACCATTTCGGCAGTCGTGAAGGTTTGATGGACTTGGTCTTCCTGCATGTGATGGATGCCCTCAATGCTGAACGTCTTGTGGGACTAGCATCTCTCAATGGTGGCTCCGCGAAAGCGATCAATGTTTACGACGTTGTTTCGGTTTTTGTGAGATCGGTAATTTCTGCCGCAGGTCGGCTTGACCTCGATGAGCTGTTTTTCGCAAAGCTCGCTGGGCGGGTGTTAGTATTTCCAAAAGAAAATTTATCGCCAGAGCTCTCCACGCTGCGCTCGGAAGCCTCAGATCTATTTCTTGAAAAAATCATCGAACTCTCTCCGGAGCAGAATCCAGAGGACTTAAAGGCTGCGTGGGAATTTTTTGAAGCTGGCTTAGGCCAGTCTCTGTTAAATCTTCGAGCTGACCCAAAGGTATCGAAAGCATACGAGGCATGGATCGCTTTCAGCGGCAAAGCATTGGGCGCATCGAATGAAGCTATTCCAGTGGCAGTTCGACAATCAGAGCCAGAACCTGAACCAGAGCCAGAACCTGAACCAGAGCCAGAGCCAGAACCTGAGCCAGAACCTGAGCCAGAACCTGAGCCAGAACCTGAGCCAGAACCTGAGCCAGAACCTGAGCCAGAGCCAGAGCCAG
>Ga0307939_1001642_pt1 | contig 11262 bp, 8 predicted proteins | sample OrgLakmetagen122_FD_201844 | JGI IMG/M metagenome (GOLD analysis project Ga0307939, IMG submission 201844) | Saline water microbial communities from Organic Lake, Antarctica - #122 | ecosystem: Environmental > Aquatic > Non-marine Saline and Alkaline > Saline | place: Antarctica: Organic Lake... | reverse complement strand
CCCTTCAATGCAAACGACTTTACCCAGACTAGGATAAATAATAATTGATGAAGAATAATTTTTTAATTTTTTAAAAACTAAATCTGTCTGTCCCGTTTCTACTTCAACAAACTTATCCCAAAAGTTGTCATCGTAACAAAGTGAGAGTGTATCCATTAGATACCCCCCCGGAGGTCTCAGTGCTATCTCACCAAAGAGAATTTCATCTTCAGTGATATAATATTCTAAATGAGTCATCCCCCACTTAATATTCATCGCTACAATAACATTTTTATTTAGTTCGAGAATTTTATCTTTAATTTCTTTAGTATAGCGAGAAGGAATCTTATTACATAGACCATGCTTGTAGTATTCTGTTGAACTTGAGAATAAAATTTCATTATCACTAATAAACGATTCTACACTTCCCTCTGTTCCGACGATTGCTTTTTCAAAATAGAGTTCATCATTTCCAATACAGCTATCAACTTCGGCTTTTGTTTTTAAAAATACTACTCCACGTCCACCAGAGCTTAATCTCTCTTTGGCAACTAGTGGTAAACCCAACTTATCAATAACATCCGAAGAGTCTTGTCCTACAGCTTTCAAAAAGCTAGTACTTGGCACCCCCTTATTTGAAAGGAACCTTTTCATTTTCAATTTATCAGTACACTTTAAGATGACATTGTGAGGATTTCTCTTAAGATCTAACCATGCTCTTGTTTGTGAGGCGACAATTACTGAGCTTTCAACGCCCGCGATAATATGAGTAACGTCATGAATATTTTGAATCTTATCTGAAAGGATTTCTGGAGACTCTGGAAATGGCTCAATAATAATTTCCAGAGCTTTTAGTTTATTTTTGACTTCACTTGTGGTCCAAAGAATATATGCTATTCCTTTTTTTTCTAAAGATCTTGCGATTCCTAATCTGTGACCAAAAACTAAAACTTTCATTTATACATTAATCTTCTAGTAAGAGTTCTTGGATTTTGTAGATAGTGCTTAGGTGCGCCTCTGAACATCACGGTTACATTACCATCTTGAAAAATTCCTGAGACTCTTCCTCTTTCTCCCTGACTATTTTTCACATAATCACCAACAGAAAAACCAAAAGATGATCCTCGTTTCACGGCCAAGAATTGCGTATTTACTAAAACTGATCGAGTTGAATTTACAAATCTAACCTCAACTTGGTACTCGTTTATAATTCGAGTAACTTTTCCCTCAAACCCATTAGCATTTATAACTGACTCACCAACACTTACCCAAGTTGAAATAGGATCGTAGTTTGTTGGAGGTATTGGAGTTGTATTGCCACCATTACTTGTATCGGGGTTATAGTCAGTATTACTACCTGTAGAGCCACCATTATCTGTGTTGGGATTGTCATCACTATCATTACTTGTAGGAGGAGGAGTATTTGTATCTCCAGTATCACTCGTATCGTTTCCATCAACACCTGGAATCAATCCATCCCAATTAATTAGAGCGTCTTTATACGTGATTTTCAAATCTGCATCGTTGTATCTAGTTTGAACAGTTCCTCTCGTTGAATAATTTTTCACTTGATATGGTTGCCAAAAATGTTGACCAGAATATAGAAGGTAACAATATTCTTTTTCTTGATTATTTTCGTATTGCATATAGTTCGTTATAGTAGGACAGTTTGCTTTATTTTTAATAAAGATATTTTTCCAGTTATCAACACTGTAAGGAACTTGAGTAAAACCTCTATCTAATATGTACTTCTCTCCTTGATTTCCTACATTTGCATAAGGAGAGACGTGAAACCACCACTTGTATTCAAAATCTCTAATGTACTTATGAGTAAAGAAAATCCAAAGTTTACCTAAGTTAATTCCTTTCTCGTACGAAGCTTCGTATGTCCACATATGTGCACGATTATAGCACTGAGAATCGTCATGGGTTTCACCATTAAAACTATCCATAAGAGTTTGAGCTGCATTGTAGCTGTCCATACTTGTTAGTTTATTGTTATCTAGTGGATCTTCAAGAAGCTTCATTTTAGCAATTGGGTGCTCAATTCGCTTATGAGATAAAGATATAACTATAATCGATTCTACTTTATCAGCAGTGTCTCTAGATACGACTCCAGATTTACCAAGTAATATAACAGAAGAGTTCTTCAAAGCTAATTTAGCTTTGTTCAATAACTCAACATCGCTTTTATTGAAATGAACAATCTCACCGTCACTCAAAAATAGAGTTACATGATCTTTCTTGAGGCTTTCGTCCTCGAAGATTCTTTCAATTTTCTGAGAAGCGTATGCAGAAAAAATAAAAGTCGCACTTAGAGCCGCTAGTAAAAACTTCATTTTATTATCCTTGTTAATTTATGATCAAGGCTTTCTATCACTGTAGAGTGCGAGTTCGTAGCTAATTGTATATTTTTTATTGTTTTTGTTTAGTTAGTGTCCTCTCTATTTTCAGGTACTTAAATAACGGAGCCACTTCGCGTGACTTCTCGGTGGCATGGTGCACCCCAGGGAGAACAAACAAAAGTAATTACAACAACTTAGGGTGGCATCTTACTTGCTTATAACAAGGTGTGTAAATTAAGAACAAGGAGTTCTAAGTGAAGATTACGTTACTATTACTACTATCAATTACATTATCTTCTTGCGGTCGAGGTGCTCACACTGATGCCAACGACAGTGCAGGTGTCACTTTAACTGAGAATCTCGTTTCAAGTTGCTCTGTAACCAAAGACACTGAGACTTTAGAAATTGTTATTAGTTGCCCAGACGGAACTGAAGAAAGATTAAAAGACGGTGTTGATGGCCAAGATGGGACCTCTTGTACAATTGCTGATGTAGTTGGTGGTGCCATGATTACTTGTGCTCATACCAGTGTATTTATAAAAGATGGAGTAGACGGACAAGACGGAAGTGCATGTTCAGTCGTAGAGGCGCAAAATAGTTCAGGCTCACTTATCTCGTGTGCAGATGGAACTACTGCATTCATAAGAAATGGTAAAGACGGAACTGACGGACAAGATGGTGAAGACGGAACTGACGGACAAGATGGTGAAGACGGAACTGACGGACAAGATGGTGAAGACGGAACTGACGGACAAGATGGTGAAGATGGTGAGCACGGAGCTGACGGACAAGATGGTGAGGATGGAACTGACGGACAAGATGGCTTAGACTTTGTTCAAAGAGTTATAGACCCATGTGGACAAGAAACAACTCACGGTCTAGACGAAGTATTATTGGTACTTCAAAGTGGAGATATACTAGCCTACTACAATGACGGTCAAAATCAGTACCTTACAATCTTAAAAAGAAATAAGCACTATGTAACTACAGATGGAACAGGTTGCAAATTCAAAGTTACTAAAGATGGTGAAATAAAAGATTAAAACTAAACAAAGGCCTTATCATTAAGATAGGGCCTTTTTTTTTTACCAACTTTTCAAAATAGAAATTCATGTTATTATAAGCTATGAAATTAAAAATGAAATACTATACAAACCGAGCGTGGCAAAAACTATTTCCAAAGTTTGATTTCACGATTCCATTTAGAAAAAACTCACTAGCATATGTATCTAATCCACCAGGTTCTGTTTATAAGTTTGCTGCCAACTCAGATGGCTTTGAAGATCTAAAAGTCATAATTAAGATTCTAACAGAGGGAGATATCTTCTTTGATATCGGAGCAAACTTTGGGATGTACACTCTTAGCGTTCATGATAAATTTGATAGAACTGTAAGTATCCACTGCTTCGAACCAGAACACGATGCATTCAGAAGACTAGCTCAAGCAAGAAATATAAATAAAGCCAATTGGGAAATCAATAAGTTTGCACTTGGAGAACATAATGGTTGGACAAGAATTACAAACACACTCGGCGGATATAATCATATTATTCAAGATGGGTCAGAAGGTGATCTTATTCCCGTAATGACTTTAGATGAGTATCTACTACAGTCAAAAATACAAAAAGTTAAAGTTGTAAAGATAGATGTTGAAGGATTTGAGCTATTTGTTCTCAAAGGGGCAAAAGCGGCTTTGAAGAATAGAGTTTTTGAAAACATAATTTTTGAAGTTGATGATCATCAGAAGCGTTACAGCGTAGAGGCTGACGATTACAAAAAACTTCTAGAAAGTTTTGGTTATCATATAAAAAAAGAAAGCTCTAATTTTCAGCTTTGGAGTATTTCTTAGAATATGGGGAAGTCATGCACCTTCCCCATAAATTATAATTAGAACCGATCTAGATTCATTACTTTGTCCCATGCTTTAATAAAGTCATCAATAAATTTATCATTTGCATCATCGCAAGCATAAACTTCAGCTATAGCTCGAAGTTCGGAGTTTGATCCAAAAATAAGATCGACTCTTGAGCCTTCCCATTTTTTATCTCCAGTTTTTCTATCAGAGCCAATAAATTTATCTTCACTATCACTAGTCTCTCGCCACTTAGTTCCCATATCAATGAGGTTTCTAAAAAAGTCATTAGTTAGTTTTTGAGGAGTATTAGTAAAGACGCCATCAGAAGAATGATCATAGTTAGTTTCTAATACTCTTAATCCACCAATAAGCACAGTCATCTGTGGTGAAGTCAAAGTTAAAAGATTTGCTTTATCAATAAGCAATTCTTCTGCAGAGACTTCAAAACCATCATTTAAATCTGAGTTGAGATAATTTCTAAAGCCATCTGCAAGTGGGTTTAAAAAGTTGAAAGACTCAACATCTGTTTGCTCTTGAGAAGCGTCTGTTCTTCCAGGTCTAAATGGAACAGCCCTTCCAGAAGCTTTTTCGATTGCTGCACAACCACCAAGAACAATTAAGTCCGCAATAGAAACTTTTCTTTTATCCGAGCTTGAATTGAAATCGTTTTGAATTCTTTCAAGTTCCGTTATTACTTTCTTAATATCTTTAGAGTTATTAACTTCCCAACTAATTTGAGGCTCGAGTCTTAATCGCCCACCATTGGCTCCACCACGTTTATCAGAGTCTCTAAATGTTGAAGCAGATGCCCAAGCTGTAGAAACTAAGGCTGATACACTTAATCCCGATTTTAAAATATTTAATTTAAGAACATCTATATCGCCATTATTAATCATTTCATAATCGGCCTTAGGAATTGGATCTTGCCAAATAAATTCCTTTTTAGGTATTTCTGTTCCAAGGTATCTGGCCGTTGGTCCCATGTCTCTATGAAGAAGTTTAAACCAGGCATCTGTAAAAGCAGTTGCAAGTTTATCTGGATTTTCAAAAAAGTGTCTTGATATCTTTTCATATGCTGGGTCGACTCTTAAAGAGAGATCTGTTGTGGCCATCATAGGTGTATTTTTTTTATTAGGATCGTGAGCATCTCTAACAGTTCCTTCTCCGGCTCCATCTTTTGGTTTCCACTGATGTGCACCTGCTGGACTTTTAGTTAGTTCCCATTCGTAATTAAATAGATTTTCAAAATAGTTATTATCCCATTGGATAGGATTCTCAGTCCAAGCACCTTCGAGCCCACTGGTAATTGCATCAGCACCAACACCAGATTTGTGAGTACTCAGCCAGCCCTGTCCTTGGTCAGCAATTTTACCACCTTCGGGTTCAACACCAACGTTTTTAGCAGGACCTGCTCCATGACACTTACCGAATGTGTGTCCACCAGCAATCAGAGCAACTGTTTCTTCATCATTCATTCCCATTCTGCCGAATGTTTCGCGAATGTCTATTGCAGCTTTTGCTGGATCTGGAACATTATTTGGACCTTGAGGGTTAACATAAATAAGTCCCATTACTGAGGCTCCAAGAGGATTTTCAAGCTCTCTATCCCCTTTGTAACGTTCATCATTGGTTTCCCATTTTGTTTCACTACCCCAATAAATATCTTCCTCAGAATGCCAGATATCTTCTCTACCAAAGGCGAACCCAGTGGACTCTAATCCCATAGATTCAAGAGCACAGTTTCCTGCATAAACAAAAAGATCTGCCCAAGAAATTTTATTTCCATATTTTTTCTTCAACGGCCAAAGTAGTAGTCTGGCTTTGTCCAAGTTTCCATTATCTGGCCAACTGTTTAAAGGAGCAAATCTTTGGTTGCCAGTTGCTGATCCGCCTCGCCCATCACCAGACCTATAAGTCCCAGCAGCGTGCCAAGAGAGCCTTATAAAAAATGGTCCATAGTGCCCGTAATCAGCTGGCCACCATTCTTGAGACTCAACCATAAGCTTCATCATATCTTTTTTTAATTCTTTCTGATCAAGTTTTTTAAATTCATCTGAATAACTATAGTTCTCTTCCATCGGATTTGAGAGCTTTGAATGTTGTCTAAGAATGTTTAACTTTAATTGATTCGGCCACCAGTCAGCGTTTTGTCTGCCTCCACCTGCAGCTTCTTTTTGATGACTTCCTCTAAATGGGCATTTACCTTCCATTATATTCCTCCGTTAATTTAAAAATCACATCATTCTACATTAAACCTTAAAAATTTTCTTAGAAGTTATGTGATTTTTTTGTGAATGTACTTGAGTTAACTCTAAGAGTTATAGTTTTTATGAGAAATTTAACTTTAAATTACAGCTAATATTTGTGGAGAAAAGAAATGAGTATTGTTAGAAGAATAATTTCATCGAAAACAAAAGAGCTAGGTGATGGATTTCAAGTACGAAGATCACTTCCTACAATGGGTCACAGAGCTGTTGGACCTTTTGTCTTCTGGGACCATATGGGTCCAGTGGAATTAATAGGTGACAGGGAACTAAAGGTTCGCTCACATCCTCACATCGGACTCGCAACAATAACGTGGCTTTTTTCCGGCGAGATCATGCACCGAGATAGTCTTGGAAATAAGCAACTCATCCGTCCGGGAGAGGTTAACTGGATGACATCTGGAAATGGTATAACACACAGTGAAAGAACTCGCTCTGATGATGCTCCAATTAATTTAGAGGGCATTCAACTTTGGCTTGCTCTACCGAAAGACAAGGAAGATATTGATGCAAGTTTTTTTCATTGCAAAGAGCAAGATGTTCCAAAAATCAATATAAAAGATGCATCGATGAGGCTTATTGCTGGCGCAATTGAAAATAAAAAATCTCCTGTTCCAGTTTATTCAGACCTTTTTTATCTTAACGGCTCCATAGAACCACAGAAAAACTTTAGCTATCAACTTTCAGAGTCATCTGAAGGAGCCATCTATATCATAAAAGATACAGTCGATATTGAGGGAACAATTCATCATCGATTTGATATGATCATTTTTAAACCAGGTTCCCTTATTGAGTTTACGAGTCATTCTGGCTGTGATTTCATGTTTTTTGGAGGCCCACCTTTTCCAGAAAAGCGACATATGTGGTGGAACTTTGTGTCGACAAGCAAAGAAAAAATAGAAGATGCGAAAATAAGATGGAAGAATAAAAACTTTCCAAAAACTATAGATGAAGAGGAGTTTACACCTCTTCCTGAAAATTAAGACACCAAAAAGGAGATAAAATGAAAGTTATTGGTATTGTAGGAAGTATAAGAGAGAATTCAATTCATAGAATGATCTTTAACGCTTATAAGGAACTCTCAAGTGACGAGTTCGAATTAATAGAAGGTGAAATTGAGGATATTCCCATGTACCGAGGGAAAGATGATGAGCCGACAGTATCAAAGCTTGCGGAAAAAATTAAAGGTGCTGATGCTGTGATCTTTTTTAGTCCTGAGTATAACTATTCTGTTTCTGGAGTTTTAAAAAATACGCTGGACTTCCTCTCTCGACAAGATCCCCAACCCTTGTCTGGAAAAAAAGCAGCTATCATTGGTGCAAGCCCTGGAGGTATTGGATCCGCAAGAATGCAACACCACCTTCGTCAAATTGGTGTCTTCTTGAATCTCCATTTTCTAAATAAACCTGAAGTTATGATTGGTAATGCTATGGATAAGCTCAAGGACGGAAAACTAACTGATCAGGAAACGAGAGAATTTTTAAAGAAACATGCAAAGAGTTTCAAAGAATTTGTTAATTCTTAAACTCTGAATCTCACCTCATACAGATATTGAATATGCCGCATCTGATTTTATTTGCGGCAAATTTCAACTCTGATAGCTATTCACAGCCTCAATCGATACTCCATATTCTTCTTAACTTCTAATATTTCCATTACCAACGATAACATAACGAGATGTAGTCATCTGCTCTGCTCCCATAGGGCCATAGGCATGAAACTTTGTCGTTGATATGCCAAGCTCTGCTCCAAGTCCTAATTGTCCCCCGTCGTTAAAACGAGTGGAGGCATTTATGGCGATACAACTTGCATCGACTCGACTTAGAAACTCACTTTGAGCATTTTCATCTTCAGATACAATACACTCGGTATGAAAACTGCCGTACCGATCGATATGCTCAATAGCTTCATCCATTGAAGAAACTGTTTTAATTGAAATAATATTTTCTAAATATTCAGTTTTCCAATCTTCATCAGTAGCACTTTTTAAGTCTACTCCACAGGCTTTAGCAAACTTATCATCAACACGTAATTCTGTATTTTTCTCTTTTAGCATTTTAGTTATTACTGGAGCAAACTCAGCAATAGTATCCTCATGTACAAGAAGCGTCTCAATAGCATTACATACTCCAGTTCTTTGAGTTTTTGCATTAAGTACCAGATCGTATGCTTTTGAAAGATCTGCTTTCTTGTCAATATACATATGACATAACCCTTTAAAGTGAGCAATAACGGGCATTTTTGCATTTTTATAAACATGCTCAATTAGCTTCTCTCCGCCTCTTGGGATAACGACGTCAATGTACTCATCAAGTTCAAGAAGAGAGTTAACTTCCTCTCTACTATCAGAGGCTAAAACTTGAACACTTTCTTTAGGAAGTTTTCCAATTAGAGTCTCCTGGATGATTTCACCTAAAATTTCATTTGAATGCTTTGCTTCTTTTCCACCTTTTAAAATAATAGCATTAGATGATTTTATTGCGAGTGCTGCACAGTCTATAACAACATTAGGTCTAGATTCAAAAATCATAAGAATTACTCCAAGTGGAACTCTTTGTCGTTTAACTTTTAAACCTGCATCGTTTGTAAATTCTTGATAAAACTGTCCAACGACTTCATCTTGATTGGCAATTGAGCGGACTCCATTTGCCATATCTTTTATTCTTTCAATCGTGAGCAGAAGTCTATCTTTTAGAGCCTGATTTAAATTTATTTTTTCAGCATATGAGAGATCTTTTTTATTTGCTTCAATAACTTCACCTGCTCGAGATTCTAAATTGTCCGCAAGCGAATTTAAAACTTCTTTTCGAGTGGTGTGGTTCATGGATCGTAAAGCCTTAGAAGCTTCTTTAGATTTTAGTGCAAACTTTTTCATTATATTTCCTCTGTTAAAAGTAAGTTTTGTGTTAAGACCACAGCACTAGATGTTTTGTAACCTAGAATATCTTCTATATCATCACTGTGAGAATCCTTGATTCGGTCTACATCAACTTTATCGTACTCTGAAATTCCGACTGCAAAAGGTTTACCTTCAAAGCATAGATCAATACTGTCGCCGTGAAAAAACCTGCCAAAGCATGATGTTATACCTCTAGGAAATAAGGAATGACCTTCGAGTAGTGCTTCATAGGCACCTCTATCAACTTCTAAATAACAATTTGTTTTTTTTGTAGAAATCAACCAAGCTTTTTTCTGATCTGGATGAAAATTAGTCTCCGGGCCAAAGAGAGTTCCAATTTCTTTAGTTAGTGGGTCAAGCACAATTCTTTCATTATCTTTAGAACTAATAACAGCCTTGATTCCAAGTGGTGTAACTTTCATTACAGCATGAATCTTAGACTCCATTCCTCCGCGTCCAGCGTTGGTTTTCGAAGACATATCGATGTGATTGAGCTCATCTCCAAAATCAACAACTTTTATAAGCTTTGCATCCTTCTCTAATGGATCTCTATCATATAGTCCATGCTCACTTGTGATAATAATAAGAGCATCGGCATGGACCATTTGAGCTGCAGATGCTGCGAGGTGATCATTATCACCTACTGAGTTCTCAGAGTAAGAGATTGAATCATTTTCATTTAAAATGGGAGTTACTTTATTTTGTAAAAGAACCTCTATAGTTTGTTTTGCGTGAAGGAATCGTTTTCTATTCCTAAAGTCATCATGAGTCAGAAGGATTTGAGAACAAATATGATTGTGATCTTCAAAAAGCTGAGAGTACTTATTGATAAGCTTTGGTTGACCAATGGAGCTTGCAGATTGCTGTAGATCAACTCGTCCCTCTTTTGGTAACATCCTTTTTAAGAATGCTTTGCCAACATTAACTGCTCCAGAACTTACTAGAATGACTTCAAAGCCTCTTTCTACGAGTTCGCAAATATCCTCGACTATAATTCGCATTTTACGAACATCACAACGACCGTCCGACTTTGTAACGACATTGCTTCCGACCTTAACTACGAGGCGCTTACAGCCAATTAGTTCTTTTCTTAGAGATAGACTTCCGATTGATTTCATTGCGCATATTATACATATAGCTCTTGTCGAAGTAAAGCCTCCGAAATAAATCACTACTTATTCTCACTCTTTAAGCAGTAAACAAAGAAAACAGGAAATTTACTCGAATTCACTAGTTCGGTTTAAACGAACTGTAATTTTTTAGTCAGTCGCTTTTTTTCTTTAAACTGAAGAAGAAAAGCTATGACGACTAGAAGTCCTATAAGAGAAACTCTTAGCTTTAAGTCATTAGTAGATTTAACTTCCCAAAATAAAGCTGGTGTTATCATCAGTGGAATATCAGAGATGGCCATCCATGAAGAATTTAATTTTCCCGCTTTATCTGTCGTGACCCATCCAAGATCTATAATGCACTTAACTAAGCTTGAGCCGAGCCAAAAAGAGATGGCAAAGTTTGCAATCCAAAAGAGCTCACTTTTATAAACGAATGACAACTCGAGTAGACCAAAACTAACTATGGGTACAAGTATACTAAGGAATCTAGGTCTTAAAGTACCAGCGATAAATCCAAGGCCGGACACAAGATAGGCAGCTCCAGATACGAACAAAGTGAAACCAAATATATCTTTACACCAATAAGCGATAAGCGGTTGAATCCCCATCAGAATTCCTTTAAAAATTAAGACAAGCATAACGAGATTCAAGTTAAGTTTGTCTGCTCTAGAGTCTGAGAATTCAATATTTATTTTATTTTTGTTCAGTTGATCAAGTTGCTTTATAAAAAGAAACCCCGTGATATTTATTAATACAGCAAGGCCTAAGAATAGTAATGATGCAGACTTTATATCTTGTCCGATAAAAG
>Ga0307939_1001593_pt1 | contig 11418 bp, 6 predicted proteins | sample OrgLakmetagen122_FD_201844 | JGI IMG/M metagenome (GOLD analysis project Ga0307939, IMG submission 201844) | Saline water microbial communities from Organic Lake, Antarctica - #122 | ecosystem: Environmental > Aquatic > Non-marine Saline and Alkaline > Saline | place: Antarctica: Organic Lake... | reverse complement strand
ATTCCAAAGAAATTTAATAAAGAGTCTAACATGAGAATTTTTTTTAAAGGGACGACTTCACTGTTACTGGTATCAATGTATTGGGCTTTCGCGCAAGTCGCGACTGCTCAGGGGCAGGGGAAATCAGAAAGAAAGGCGTGGATCATGACGACCGCCTTACCGGACGATGTCACGAATCCGCTCAAAATTATTTCAGACGGAGAGCTGGAAGAACTCAAGATTTACACGCGTTCGATCGGCCAGCCAGTCAAAGTCGACGCAACTGGCATTGTCCGTGCCGTTAAAGAAGTCATCGGCGAGGACGGTGAGGTGCTTTATGAAAACCTGTCGATGAGTATTGTCCCCGAAGGCGTCCGCGAAGCACTCATCGTGCTGGTGCCTCGGAAGGAGGGCGCTGGAGGCCTGCGCTTTAATTCAAAGGTGATCGATCTTGCGGAATTCAAGGCAGGTGGGATCCTCTATGTGAATCTTGTGGGCACCAGTATCGGTATCGCCATTGGTAAGCAGAAGGCGGTGGTGAAGCCGGGAGGCATGGAGTTTATCAATCCACTTGAGGGGAGTAATAAAGAGGTGATTCACATCGGCTTCTTCTACGAAGTGCCGGCCAAGCCAAATGCGGAGTGGAAGCTGATGACTTCCTTCAAGATGGCTATCTACGCATCCAGACGGGAAGTTTGCATCTTTTTCTACAATCCGAAAATCGGAAATGTTGATTTCCGTGGTATTCCATTCATAACGCCTGTGCCTTAGTTGTCGTGCGAAAAGCACCTGAAGCGCTAGAACATGGCTGACAAGCTGAAGCTCACCGTAGATTCTCTCGCGAAGCTGAGGGTTTACGACATCAAGCTCGGCAATATCAAGTCGGTCGATGGAAAGGAACTCCGTTTTGGGCACCTTTGTTACACGCTTATCAATCTCCCTGGATCTGAGCTGCCGGGGAAACGCTGATGAAATTGACTGAGTCGATTTACTGGAATCTCACGTAAATTTAGTGTTTCCAGTGAAAGCGTGATCTTATTTTTGCGTGACAGATATAATCAGGTTAGGCGCAATGGCGTGAGAAAGCACCTAACCATCACGTGAAATACGGAACCGCCTCGTAATTGCCTTCGGTCTCCCAGTTGGACGTTGCTCCATCCAGGCGGCGACAGGCAGGCCTCAATTGCCCTGACCGATCACCGATTCAAAGGTAGGGCCGACGCGAATTTCGTCCGCATTGGATGGCCTGTCGCCTTTTAGCACCAGACGACTCAATTTGGATTGGTCGATGTTGAAAGGCTCGGTGAAAAGGCGGCCGGGCTTTTTGGGCAGCTTAAGATCTTCCCGCACGAAGTAGGGGATCCATTGGTCGGATGCGCCGTCCTTGCCCCACACCATTTTAGCAACGAAGAGGTAGGTTCTGGCGGATCTCATGCCTTTGACCAACAAGCGCTTTTTCTCTTCCCCGTTCTCAAGGACGTAAGATTCGGTCACTCCCTTGTAGTTGAATCCGATCGCTTCCTTGCCATCCGCCGACTGCAGCGAAATGTTTACGTTACCGCCGTCTTGGTGAGTATAAAATAGAAAGCTGATCCACATCTCCGCGCCGTCTTTGAGTAGTCCCGCCTTCTTGAGGCTGTCGTCCAACTCAATGGCGAAGCCCTTGCTCCATTTATGGGCTTGGATGCTGTTGCCCGCCACTGGCAGGGCGCCATGACTCAGTCCCCCCGCCACGATACTTGGCAAATGCTTGGGCTTCTCATCCAAGCTGAAGTAATTGCCTGTTGTGCCCAAGGCTCCCGCCATACCCAAAGGGCTCACTGGTTCTTTAGCATCCGTCGGATAGTTGAAGGGTTCGTAAACCAGCGCACCGCCGGCGTTGGTAGGTCCCAAATTCACCGTCAGTTCGGCTGGGGTCACCTGGCCAGTGCTCGGCTCAACCGCATAAACTACGTTGCCTTTGGCCGGAGCCGTCTTGTCCTCGAAGCTGCGGGCATCGGCCGCGACCGCTCCGGCGATCACCTTGCCGTCGCGTGAAATCTTGAAAGCATCATACTTGCCGCGTGCTTCCCAACTGAGCATCACGCCCTCAAGGCTACGGTAAGCAGTGAGATTCGTGGGCGAACTGTCGCAGGACGCGCTGAATTTCATCTTGCCGGAAGGCATGTCGAGAATCAGCTCGTAGCTATTGGCCCCGGGAAGCGCCGCAGTATCGACAAAGGCGGTTTGGGTCGGCGGCAGCTTAGCGCCGATGCTCTTGCCGTTGCGCAAGATCTCAATGCCCTTGGGCTTCTCGGTGCCGAGCTGCCAAAGGAGCTGAACGCCTTTTTCACTGCCGTGGGCGCGGAAGCGCGCGGGTGACTCAGGCTGCTTGAGTGCCTGCATTTCTGCGGCCATCGCGATGCCGATGTTGGTGTAGCTGCGCGCGTTGTTGTTCCAGTGGTAGCTGACTTTTTCGGTGGCCTTGTCATCCTTGTCGAACTTGAAGGTCATCTTTTCCGGGCCATAGGGCTGGTGGGAGTCGAAGACCGCCACATTACCTTTGAACTCCGGATACTTCTCGAAGTCACCTATGGCAATCTGGCCCTGAACAACCGGGGACTCGGCTTTGATCATGCCGCTGGTGGCAATGACAAAGGGCAGGCCCGGTACGCCCAGCCCGTGCTCGACGCTGCGGATGTCCTTGATGAAGGCAGCAAGGTTTTCCTCATACTTCAAATCCATGCCGCCAAACTGGTCATTGTAACCTTGGTGCCAGCAGATGCCGGCGATCTCCACGCCCTGGCCCTTGTAGTCAGGAAAAAAAGTGCCGATGTTTTCGGTGACATCTTTCACGATGCGTAGGATTTCGTGATAATAGAAGCCAGGATCACCGGGTTTCATTGGCATGTCATACTTGCCAATGCTTGGTGGTAGAAAGTCGTGTCCCACGCTCTTGCCGCCCCAACAGGCTTTGATTACGAGGACTTGCTGATCGTGGATCTCTCCGATCTTGGGGCCGAACCCAATTTCCGGCCCGACGTGTCCTGGATGCGAGCCGAAACCCGGCTTCATGCCGCTGTGGATTGGAGAATAAGGGGCAATGTCAAGATAGGCCCATACGTCCTTGCGCTCGATCCACTCACCCTTGTCATCGACGAGGAAGCCATACTCCTTGGGATGGTTCTTGACGATGCTTCGGAGGTTGCCCCCATCCTCGCCTTCAATTCCGCCCTTTCCCTGCATGTTGGACTGGCCGGCCATGATATAAACCTTCACCGGTGGCTCAGCTTGAAGAGGTGAGGAGATCAGCAGCGAGGCCGCTAACAGAGCTAGGTAATGGATGTGTGTTTTCATGAATGAGTAAGGATGAGTTAGAGTGGGAATGAATGAGTGGAAGATGCGCGCATCACTTCAGCGGTACGGTGCCGATCATCACGCTGTTGAGCGTCGGGCCGATGCGAAGTTCGTCACAACCTCCTTCGTCTCCGAGAAGAATGCGCACGCGCTCGATCGATTGCTGGTCAATGACGTGCTCAAACATGGTAACCGGTTTTTCGACCAGCATGGGGCCAAACAAGGGTGAGTCGTATACCCGGTAAAGTTCCACCACGTCGGGATCCTTGTCGGTTTTTCCCCAGACGCAGCGTCCGATCAACATGTCGGGCACTGATGAGCCGAACCTGGGCTGTTCCTTGCTTCCCCATGGGCTGCGCGACTCACCTGTCTTTTGGCCGTTGAGTGTGAGATGAAGTTTCTGGCGGTTAACTTCGGTGGCGAATCCAAATTTGATCTGGGGTCCCATGAACTCGAGAGTCACTTCGGGCTTTTCCATAAAGAGGCTGAACCAGAGCTCGCTGCCAGGATCCAAAAGCTTGTGGGTATCCATGACCTTGCGGTCGAGCGGGCGTATTACATCGCGGTGCTTCTGCCCGACCAGACGGCCACCGGCGTGCGGCAGATCGGGGTAGCTGATGGAAGCTCCCGCCTCGGATCCTTCAAGTGGCCCGCGATCCGTCTTGTAGCGTTCATCTGCCTTGAGCACTTCCCATGGTCCGGCAAAACCGAAAGATCCTTTTCCCTCAAGGCCATGAATCGGCCCCTCAGCGTAATTGAATCCATCATAGACGGCGACACCGACATCCTTGCTTGAAATGCTGAAGCCAACCGTGCCCTTGGCCGTCTTGCCTTGGCCGTCCATGGCTAGGAAAGTGAGCTGATCCTTGCCCTGATGGCCGCCGTAATCCGCGGTGTAGTTCAGTGGTCCGTCGAAAGCTGACATCGCCTCAACTAGGCGCCCATTGGCGTCGGTCAATTTACCGTGCTTTGGCAGTTGGCTGAGCACATAGCCAAGATCATCCCCGTCCGGATCCGTTCCCAAAAGCTTCACTGCCAGCGCTTGGCCAGCCACCGCTTGAAGCGATTGCATCTTGGCCTGAGGTGGCTTGTTGGAGGGCAGCTTGCCACTGGAATCGTAGAGGGTGACTGTCACCGTTTCTCGCACCACGCTGAGTCCGAGTGAATCGGACATCTCCACTTCAAACCGATAATTACCTGGCTTCTTATCCACTAAGGTGACCGTGGTGGCCTTGCTTGTTCCCGAGGCGTTGGGCGCGAAGCTGACCTTGCCCGGGCCATAGAGTTTGCGCCAGATGTAGGTCGTCGCATCCTTGTCGCGGATGCCGAAGTTCGTGGCATCCACTTCCAATTGCGTTTGGGCTGCTGGCAACTTCAGATCAGAATCGGCTGCCTTGACGGAATCAATGCGCTTGAGAACCGGCAGTTCCTCCACCTCTCCCTCAGCCTCCACGGCAGCCATCAGCTCCTTAATATCCGCGCCACGCACCAGCAGGAACTCGCCCATGGTTCGCATGAACTCACGGGGAGACTCCGCCTCCAGCCCTGCCTTGCCATACTTCAAGGGCAGCTTGCTTTTTATGACCTCATCGGGCAGATGCTCGAAGCTCATCGGCAGCAATTCCTTAAACTTATAAAGAGCCAAGGCGTTCTGACTGGCGGGGCCAGCCCCGCGCCCGAACATGGAATCCGCTGGCGGAGGCGTTTGAATGTTATCCAAAAGCAAGTCGGACACCGCCAAGGTCTCCTCCTTGCTGAGCATGCCTAAAATTTTGGTCGAAGCCGTGCGCGCTTTACCGCTTGGCGTCTGAAGCATCGAGCGGATCGCAGGGATGAGTTTGGAACGATCGATCCCATCGAGGTTATCCTTCAAGACATGTTCAACCAGCAACTGGCCCATGATGCCATGCGACCATTGCAGAGGATCCTCTTCATTGAGCGGGAAGGTGGGGCGCTCAATGGCGACAATGGCGTCCATGATGGCATTCACGTGTGCCCGCACTGTGGACGGGTCCAATTTCTGCAGCACCCGAACGGCGGCGAAGCGGATGTAGGCCGTGTCGTGCTGCAGCAGCGAAACCATGGCTTTGGCGATCTCGGCATTCTTCAAGGATCTCACCGGCTCCGCACTGCGGCTCTTGGTATTCATAATCACCGCACATGACCCGACTCGAGCCAAGATCGGCGCGTCCTCATTGAGCGCGGTATTCAGCAGTTGGTCGATCAGGGCGGCGGACTCTGGATCCTCGGGCTTCTCCTTGATGCGGCGGGATAACTCATCAGCGATCGAGCTCCTGAGAAAGCCCTGAGAACTCGGTATCGCAGCAAGCAACTGCTCGTTGGTGCCGAGGGATGGGTCAAATTCCTTGGTCAGCACAAGTTCCCTGAACTCCGTGTCACTGAGCTCCACTGCAGGGTTCCTGTCGCGCCCGGTGATGATCAACTGCTTGAGTGGCGTGGCATAGAAAAGTAGTGCGGTGGCCGCGTAACTGAAGTCTTCGTAGGGATTGCTTCTCGCGTCAAAGATACGGGTGTGGTCCCAGCTACGCTTCAAATCGAGGTGCCAACGGATTTCACGAAACTGAAGATTGGCGGACTTGGGTCCGATGAGGTTGGCACCCAAGGGATGGAAGACTTGACCAAAGAAGGGCCCACCATGGGCGTAGCCACGAACGCTGTCTGAGGAGAGCGCGGACTTTCTGGCAAAAAACTTGGTCTTCTTTTCCTCTCCCTCCTCGAGCGCGAATGCCAATGCTGACATCCCGCATTTTCCATTGTAGTCTCCGAGACCATCCGCGACGCCATAGGCATGCTCGCCGTATGGCAGGCCTCCCTTAAAGGCATAGTGGCCGAAGAAGGTGCGCTGCGCCTTGTGGGATTTCTCCACCGCCTCGCTTTGCACTCCCGCCTCGCGGGCCAATGAGAGACCGAGAAACCCCAATGTGCCGCTGCAGCTGATCGGGCCGTAGCCGCCGATCATGCCGTTGCCGGAGCCATCGGGATGGGGCTCGCAATAACGATGTCCGGTGGTGCCAAACCAGCTCACGCCCTTCGCATGCATCTCCGCCTGCTCAACGAGCTTGGGAAAGAGGCTCTCGTCCTTGGTCTTCATGTAGTATTCGGCAAGAGCCATCAACTTGGGACCCGAATGCCAAGGGCCGCCACCCACTTCGAGTTCGTGGACCCACTTCTTGGCTAAGGCCTGATTTTTATCGTTATCGGGATTGGTGGCATCATCAGAAGCCAGCAGACAAAGAATGCCAAGGCCGGCCTTGTCCCCCTGTTCCTGCTTCGCCAAGACGGCGATCCCCTTGCGCAGCAGGGTTTTGCTCTTGGGGCAGTTATAGGGGGCAGTTTCCGAGTAGCGGCCCAGATACTCCAACTGGATGGGGATGGTGCTGGTCTTGCCCTTTCTCCAAACCAAAAGCTTAACCACGGCCGGGTTATTCGCTTCCGCTTCGGTGATGGTGTTGGCTAGGGAAACTAGGGGGCTGTTAGCGCCTTGGAATAGAGGCGCCTGCTTGGCGTCTTCGTCAGCTCCCAAAATCACATCGCCCACTTCGAGCACGCCATCGGCGGGCGAGCCTTCCTCGATCTTTTGCACCAAGAGTTGGCGCACCCACTTTTGTTCATTGCTACCCTGACGCGGACGCCAATATCCGAAATGAACCCCAATCGGCCCCGCCCAGCGCTCGTTGATCCTTGTCAGTTCGCCGCCCTTGGTCAGATCGGGGACACCCTCCCCAGGCTTCTGGGCTTGGCAAGGTGCGGACAGTCCTAGCAAGGCGAATGTTGCAGTGGCGAAGATGAGTTTGTGGTTCATGTTATAATGAATGGGTATTTTTGAAGGACTTCTCTAGCGAGCGGATGGTGAAGAGAGTCTAATCGATAGACCGTGACAGATATATGCGGGGTCGAAGACGTATTTTTTCGCCCCAATAAGCAGGCTAAGAAATGCATCTTTCACCCCATGACACGCGCAGCCTAGTTTCTTCTAGGTCATCTAGCGCATGGTCAGCGCCCCCGGCGCGACCTCAGCCATTTTATAAAATAAACTTTTTTGAACCACTAGCTGCGGCGCCTACGTAGAATCAAGGCTAATCCCGCAAGTGCGAGGAGCGCAGTTGAGCTTGGTTCAGGCACGGCTGTGACGATAAATCCGATGTCGTCGTAAGAAGTAAAGTTGGTACCATCGAAAAGTACATTAGTAATGCTTAAACCATCTGGAGCAACGAATCCAACAAAAGCATCCTGCGTGCTATCGCCAGCATCGCTAAAAGTTAATTGGTCGAATGTTAATGTGCTTCCATCAGAAAACGTAGCTGTAACATCAGATTGAACACCTTGACTACGCTGGAGAATGGTCATTCCGAAGTGGGTTAATCGGTCAGCGGGATTTCCACCTGTGAGTGAAAAGCTAGTAAAATTAATATCAATTTGTCCGCCTATAGTACTGCTACCAGATGTCGCCACCCTGCCCGAGCCAGCTCCGCCAATACTCAAAGCACCTTCGTCAGTAGCAAAAGAAAGCGTTCTCCCTCCAAAGGAGCTAGTCGTAAAAACAGTACCACCTGAAGTTAGACTGTCGCTGCCTCCTTCAAAATCAATGACGCCACCGTTGCCATTGGTGAATGCTGTCGAAACCAAGCCTTGGAATGTTGCTAAGTTTAGGACGTTTGCTGATGTAATGCCCGGAACTGAGCCTGAAAGGAACGTAGCGCTCCGATCGACGTCATTTGCGTCTCCAGTTGGATCGTAACTACCAACCAGTGTGAGAGCTGCGTGTGAGCTACCTGCGAAGAGAAGGAGTGCTGAAGCAGTCGCGAGTCCTGATTTGAATGTCTTGGGCAAAAAGCCTACAATAATCTTATTTTTCATGGGTTGCGCAGTTGGGTATAAATGCTAGAAATCTGCTTTTTGAGCTATTTTAACGACTCTCGAAGCTTTCTATTTCAACTGACCTTATGATGCCTCGGGAAAATAACAATAATTTCGGGTCATTAGCACCGATACCATTATCGATCACTTTAAAATTAGTTCTACTAAAATAGAAAATTTTCATATGAAATTTCACTCCTAAAGTAATGAAGCTTCCAAACATCAAATCGGCATCCGAGCAAGTAGCGGATCACCTGAAGGCCGAGATCATCTCTAAAACATGGATTGATATAATGCCAGGAGAGACCCATCTACTTAAGTGCCTCGGTGTTGGGAAGGCTACAATCAAAGCGGCGCTGTCCATACTGGAGCAAGAAGGTATTTTGATGAGCCAAGGTCCCAACCGTCGCCGCAAAATTGTTTTAACTGAGTCCTTAAAAGTCAGCTCTCTTAGAATCGGTATTTTATGTTACGATGAGAGTGATCGAGTTGACTTTCTAATGAATCAGCTAGTTTATTCATTGAGAGAACGAGGTTACGCCGCCTTCTTAACGACTAAAACCCTACAAGATCTCAAAATGGATGTGGGCAAAGTATCTGAATTCATTAAAAAAAATAACGCAGATGCATGGATTCTCAATGCATCTCCGAGAAGTGTCACTCAGTGGTTTATCGAAGAGAAAATTTCAGTGTTTGCTCTTTACGGAGGACAGATTGGATTACCCATCGCTGGTATTAGCGCTGATCACAAACCAGCGATACAGGCTGTAATAGAGAGGTTGGTCGAACTTGGGCACCGCCGTATAGTTTCTTTAAGTAATCGAGGCCGTCACGTCAGTGCGCCGGGTGGTATTGAGAAATTCTTCTTAGAAGAGCTCGAACGATGTGGCATTCCAACCAGTTCCTATAATTTGCCTTCTTGGGAAGATGGCAGAGATGGCTTTAGGAAATGTCTTGAAGCGTTATTTGAACACACTCCGCCCACTGCACTCATTATTGAAGAGCCGAGTTATTTCTTCGCTGCTCTGCAATTCTGTGGAGAACGCGGTCTGAGAATTCCGCACGACGTCTCGCTAATATGCTCAGAGTACACGGAAAAGTTTGACGTCATGAGCCCAGAAATCTCTCATATATCTTGGGACAATCAGCCAATAATACGCCGCGTATTACGCTGGACTAATAGCATAGCTCTGGGCAAGGAGGATAAGCTCCAAAGCCAAGTCAAAACAAAGTTTTTAGAAACAGCCACGATAAGCTCTGCCCCTTAAATAAGGCTGGCCGATCAAAAATTAGAGATGGTGGATGCTAGCAATTTGCTTTTCACCCTCAGAGAGAATACCCCAAGCACCCACGATCAAAGTGAACCACCAAGTGAGTCGTGAGGAAACCACGTGCTGTAGAGCTTGAACCAGTTTTCCAATATCGTTTCTAACTGGGGAGGCTGTGACTATCGGTATTTCTTCTTCAGCTCTTCGTAAATCGTCCCCTCCCGCTGCGCCTTTGTCGTCACCATGCGCACAGCATGCGGGCCGCGGCGTTCTTCAAGTTGCGTAAGATAAAGGCTGCGGGGCTTTACGTGTTCACCGTGAGATTCGTAGTGACCTTGCGGGCGATCGCTTAATCGCCCTTTGTCGATCTTACCAGTGCACCCAATTGCAAAATTCTGTGACGTCGGTGGCTTTTGCACACAAATTGATGACGTCTCACAATTCCAGAAAACCTGCAGCGCTCCCGCCCAACCATGACCAGAACCCCAGTTGCCGCGGTCCTCAGCGTTGAATTCGCCGCCCTTGAGATTGTCCCATAATGTGCCCACTGCCCAGCGGTGGTGCGGCCCCGTATCGGCATGAGTGTTTTCTGCCAAACAATCGAGAAATACATTGGGCCCACGTGCTTTGGAGCTGGTGGCTTGGGCGTGTCGTGCGTGCTCGCTGTAGCAGCGTTGCACCAAACTTAGTTGCCCCGACATTTGGTAAGGATAGCGCCGCCCACCGACGATCAACGAGACTGGTTTTAAATACGCGCAATCCTGAACCGTTACGAATTTAGAACTGCGCCCCAACCACACGCCGTGGCAAAAATGCACGACCGAAACATTGCGAACCCAGCAATTGGCGGCGTGATCAATATTCACCGCTGTCCAGGCATGATCCTCATCCTTCGTTTCTTGACCTTTCTCATACTCGCTGACCAATCGCAGGTTTTCGATGCCGGCCTGAGTCACTCGGCCCGACTCTTCGTACTTATACACATACCCTCCGCCATACTTATCACTCACCGCATTCACGACCGGTGTGTCCAATGAGATGTAGTTGCCTTTCACCGCCGTCACCACCCGTTCAAAATGTAGGTCATAGTCTCCAGGCTCCCATTGTTTGGTGTTTTCACGGGCTTTGATGCTGTCCATGCCGATATCGGTGATCCACTTCTTCGTGCTTGGCCGGTAGACCATCACCGTGTCGCCAGGCGAGTAGCCACGCGTCGTTTCCAACGCAAAAGTATCCACTCCCCACGGCAAGCGGTCGTGGTCAATTCGACGGCGCGAGCCATCGACCTCCTTGACTCTCAGCTTACCACTGACCCTGATTAAAGTTCGGCGCTCTTTTCCGGTTGCTAAAATCACTGTGCCATCTTTGCCCTGACCTTCACCTCTCAGCACCACTCCCGATGCCTCGATCTTTAGTGCGTCCTTCACGCGATACTGTCCGCGCTTCAGTAAAATTGCTCCTCGGAATCCACCGCCCCCCATGCTTCGAGCGGAGACTTTATCAATCGCCTGTTGAATTCGCTTCGTGTCGTCTGCCCGCCCCTCCATCGGTGACAGCGTTTCCACCACCGGCAGAACTGGCAAAACCACCCCGCCGCCGCCATAACCCGCACGCGAAAAATCAGGGATGCGGTTCCACTGATCATCCACCTTGTATTTTAGCTTCCCATCCTCACCAAGCGACACCCACCGCTCAGCCTGAGCAGGCGACAGTAGGCACAACAAGCTCGCGCAAGTAATGAGGGTGAAAAGTAAGGAAGAAAAAAACACTGGAGATAGAGGAAACATACGCGCCCTATCCGCGCGATCAATCATTGATCATGCAATGGAGGATACAAACCTCCGCCCACTCCTTTTTCTTTTGGGGGTATGAACCGAGGACATAGGTAACAAAAAAACCGAGGACATAGGTTACACATTAGACTGGGCATATGCCCTGGAAAAACGTGTCACCAATG
>Ga0307939_1001580_pt1 | contig 11488 bp, 7 predicted proteins | sample OrgLakmetagen122_FD_201844 | JGI IMG/M metagenome (GOLD analysis project Ga0307939, IMG submission 201844) | Saline water microbial communities from Organic Lake, Antarctica - #122 | ecosystem: Environmental > Aquatic > Non-marine Saline and Alkaline > Saline | place: Antarctica: Organic Lake... | reverse complement strand
GAACGCTGCCACGAAGCCGCTTACCAGTGCATTGCCAGAACCAGCGTCAGAAATCCCAACATTACGCTGGAAACACCACATATTTTTGTGGTGCCGGATGAAGCCCACGCTGAATACGTAGCCAACTGGTTTAAGCCAGGTATGGCCAGGATTAATCGAACTTACCTGCACCAACGGCGGAAAGCGTTAGCCTCAGAAAGACGTGACCAAGAGAGGTTTAATTTGATTGTCCAAATAAGAACTGAATACCTCGCTGGCAGCAAACTCAAAAACTTAAAACAAAAGTACGGGATTATTGACAAGACATACCAAAGGACTATCAATAAGTTCCGGCCAGAACTTGAGCAAGCCGGTCTGATCAAACCTCAGCAGACGAAAACTACGAAGCAAACAGCCTAAACCTCACACGCTTTCGCGGTAACACTGGCTCCACATGGATGTGACCCAGCCATCTAACCAAAACCTTATAGCCAAACTCAAAAATGCTTACGGAGGCAGTACTGACTTACTGATAACTGAAAACCGAGATACCCCCCCCGGTACCGACTCACAGTACCCCTAGCAATCCACCCCACCCATTCTTCCTACTGTATCTACACACGCCCTACACCACTACACAGCAAGACCAGACAGTCTATTAATGGTCTGCCAGTAGAGTTCGGTACTGCATTGTGGAACCGAACTGGCACGACACACCTTATGGGTACGTGTATGCGTAACTTACTGATAGTGCTGCCATGTTGATCTGAACATCATAGAGATTGAACCAGTGTATTAACTGGTTCGACTCCTGGTTCAAGACTCGAACTGGCACAGCCGGACTCAACGGTCAGTTCCCGCCTGGACACGTACTAAGAGGCTTGTCTGTTCAGGCTACAGAAACACACTGGCTTCTTCTAATGGGTATGAGCCCGCTAACAGGACTCGAACTGTCACACAGTCACACGCATGTAAACAAAGACAAGGAACAGTCACCCATCACCACTGGTTCATTGGATGGTTGAGGTAACTCAAACCAGTAACAAACAACTCATCAACTTCCGACAACGGAACTTCAACAAACTTATACGGCAACACAATGAAACCCAAGCAACGTAATTCCACGATCAAACACAACACTGTTCATTACTGGTTCGCTTTACTGCTGAACCAACCACTGGCCAACACACTGCTGTTTGGACTTCTGGTGACGTGACCAACGAACCCATTCTCAACTGAAACCAGGAACAACCATGCTTGCCATTCATCATCACCCCAGATTGATCAAACCGGATAAACCAGGCACAACAAGCACTCTGTGGATCAACTCCTGCCAACTTGTGGACCCACGCCTACATTCACTCAACTTGACTAAGCCAGAATAGATCCATGGTTCCATGCGCCCTCCGGGCGCTGTGTGAACAATGTTGTCATCGCCAGAGTAATACTGACCCACCCTATTCAATTGAGTAGCCATTCAACCAACGAGAAGACCATGAACCACCAACACACGTTTGACCCCACTTACGAACCAGAGTGAGTGCCTGTTCATGACCAACTTCTTTAACTTCTTTCACCTCAAATAAATGGAACGAAGGGAACACCACTGCAACCCGTAAGCAGTAAACCTATAGCTAGCACCAGTAAAAGCTTCATCATTCTCAAACCTCTCGATTACTTTTTTGAAGATACAGACACAAAAAACCCCAGCCTTGTGAGCCAGGGTTCTTTGAAACCGTTGGAGCCTAAACGTCAGACCCCGTGGGTTTTAACGTCAGGAGAGATCCAAACATTAAGCGATAGTCAACAGACCATCATTCAACACCAGCTCATCAGCACCTACGCCTGTTAGAACAATCTCGAGAATTTCCGGCGTTGCGGCATTGGAACCGAAAGCGGACGTTTCAAGAGTGACCGTGGTATTGCCGCCAGCGTCTTCCGTCAGGAAGATTTCCAAAGCGGAGTCAACGCCGTCAGTCTCAACATCGCCGGTGTTCAGTACGTAGTCAGTCCCAACGAAGAGGCTGTCGGAACCTTCATTGCCAAAGCCAGAGATCGTGCCTTCGACATCACCGACCAAGTACGCGTCGTTATCAGCAGTAGCTGTTTGGCTAATACCCACTGTCGACACAACAAAATCTGCGTCGGTGAGTGCTTGCTCTGCATCATCTACCGCGTCTTGAAGAACACCTGCTTGAGTCAGCTGATCAAGAAGAGTTTGCTCTTCTGTGACCACCTCATCCAAGGTATCAATGGTGTCTTGTGCTGCCACTACCGCAGTTTCAGCAGTTACAAGATCTTCAATCAGCGGCGTATCAGCCAGCTCAGCCGTGTAGTAGGCATCTACCAAGTCTTCGAAGGTGTCAAGAGCACCAGCAGTGTTGGTCGCATCTTCCAAGGCATCGATGGACGCTTCGGCCGCAGCATTGAGATCAGCCTCAGCAGTCAGCGCAGCATCAAATGCAGCGTTGATAGCAGTTTCAGAAGTAGCATCAATGAACCCGTCTGTAACTGCTTGGCCTACTACCGTCGCGTGGGCAGTTTCAGTGTCTTCTTCGGAACCAGCCCACCCAACCAAAGCGATATCAGAAGCTAACGCCGATTGACCGTCATTTTCAATTTTGGTCAGGGCAGTGATCTCTGCAGCGATTTCTGCGGCAGTCGGCTCAGCAGCATTTGCTGCGGTAGTTTCCGTGAAACCTGCGCCAACGTCAGACAACGCTGTAACGGTTGCCGCATCGTCGCCCTTGTCCAGGAGCGCTGCTTCCAGATCGGCCGCGTCAGAGGCGTCGACCGCAGAGGTTTTTGCTGCGTCAGCCGAGATGCTGGCGTTGTATTTTGCAATTAGGTCGGCCGCAAGACCCTGCTGAGCCTCAAAAACCGCTACTTGATCGGCATCCCAACCACTGTCAGCGTCTGCAAGAGAGACTACACCGGTATTCGCGTCCACTTCAGTCAGTGTCAGGACTGTATCATTTGCGAATACGGCGTTGGTAGCGTCATCAACGTCAACTGTGAGAACACCCGTAGAGTTGATAGCACCGTCGACCTTCGCACCACCATTGGCAGTAACTACCCAAGAGGCAGAGGCTGCTTCTTCGGCAACTTGAGCATTAGCAGCTGCTTCTGTGGCTGCGTCTTCAGCGTCTGCAGCGGCTTTAGCGGCAGCGACAGCCGCAGTCAGGCCGTCGACTTCAGCAATGGCAGTATTTGCGTCAGCAACGCTTTCCTCTGCAGTTGCAAGAACCTCTGCGTTAGCAGTTTCCTGTGCGGACAGCAGGGCTGCTTTCACCGCAGTAGAGGCACCGTCATAAGTCCCATCAACCAGAGCATCGGTTGCAGTAACAGCAGTATCATAATCGCCTTCGATGGCGAGAGCTGTAGTAAAGGTATCTGGATCGTCGTCTCCATCGGCAGCTGCCAAGAAGTCGTTCAGCGAATCTTGCGCAGTGCTAAGCTCATTGAGCAGTGCAGTCAAACCGGTAGCCGGAGCTTCAGGATTAACGATCGCATCAACGCTTGACTGTGCAGAAGTAACGGTCGCTGCGTCTTCAGAAACAACCAGGCCGCCTTCACCAAATGCTAAAGAAGTCGCGAAGTCGTCAGGTACATCTTGCAGATTATCAGCAGTGTAGTTGGACACTTCAACACGGTTATTAAACTGGTTGAAGGCGCGAACGGTAGCTGCATCTGCTGTGCCGTCAGCGACATCATCCTCATAGTCCCCAACCGCTGCTACCAACTCGGAAACGATCTGGCCGCGACTTTCGCCTGAGTCCAGACGACCTACCCAGTAAGCAATACCATCGGGATCATCAGCCAGGGTCTTGCTAAGTGTGTTCTCGTAGATGGTTTCGATGAACGCTTGGTTCTCATCAAGCGAACTACCGAAGTAATCCTCAGCGGCGGTTGATGCCAGCATCGCAGAAGCAACTTCAGCTGCGCTGTCGTCGCTGCTGAAAGTTTGCCAGTACGTGTTACCGCTGCCTTCCGATGCGCGGTTGAAAATCGCTACGTAAAGTTCGGAAATCTGAGTCTTTGATAAAGCCATTATTTTGTTCCTCTCCTGATCGGAATCTCGGCCTGAAGGCCGGGTTTAACGTTGCCTGTTACAACTCGCGGTAAGTTGCATGAACAGCAAAAACAAGTCAACAGTCGACCACATTAAAATTGCTTGATGGGCACCGGTTTAACGACACCTGACGTTTCAGTGAGACTCCCCATGACGAGTTCATGTAAGTAGCTCACAAGACCACAGCATACCACAGCCGAGCGGTTGGCAAGGGGTTACTTTGTAAATTTTCTTAACTCGTTGGGCCAACCTATGTTACGGAATCTCGCTTGTTTGCAATCAGGGCTCTATACTGCCGCGGCGGTTTATCGAGAGGGTATGAATGGGCTTTTTCAGGTTTGGACTGGCTGCACTGGTGGTCGCCAGCCATATGGGCATCACGTTTGCGGGATTAAATCCTGGTGTGAGTGCCGTCGTGGTTTTCTACTTTCTCGCCGGCTCGGTTGTAGCCCGTTTGTGGCAACGGCTTGGGGCCCCGGGTGAAACGGCGGTCAAGCGGTTTTTAGTGGACCGTTTCTGGCGAATTGCGCCCATGTACTACTTTGTGCTCGCGGTCAGCTTTGGTGCCTTGGTCGCCGGCGCCGAAAGCTACTTTCTTAGTGGTGCTCCCTCTTTTGCCGTTCTGGCTCAGAATCTGCTCGTGCTCCCGCTCAATTACTATATGTACAGTGGGGTCGATACCACCACTCTGATTCCTCCCGCCTGGTCGCTGGCGGTGGAGCTGCAGGTCTATCTTCTCATGCCCCTGCTGCTCTTGCACCGTTGGGCCCTGTTGATCGCGCTGGCCGCCAGCCTTGTTGTATTCGGACTGGCTCAGGGCCCCTGGCTGAGCGCCGATGTATTCGGTTACCGTTTGTTACCGGGGGTTCTGTTCGTATTTTTGTGCGGAGCCCTGATGGCTTCCGGCATCCGGAGCGAAAGGCGGCTCGCCTGGGTCATCTGGGCGGGTATCTGCGGTTTTGCAGCGGCTTTGTTTTTCGCCCTGCCCCAGTGGCATGCGCCCTTTAACCGGGAGGTAGCGCTAGGCTTTGCTGTGGGGGTGCCCCTGGTTCATGGGCTTGCTCTGGTGCGTTTCAAGGGCCCGGCTTACCGGGCCAACCGTTACGCCGGCGTGTTGAGTTATGGCGTGTTTCTGGCCCATTTCCCGGTTATCTGGCTTTATGAACTGGCGCTGCCGACGCTGGCGACGTCTTTTTTTGCCGTGCTTGTAGGCTCAGCTGCGGTAGCCGGCGCTGGCCACGTTCTGGTAGAGAAACCGCTCTGGCGACGCTTCAGGGCCACCCTATGATTCAGCCCTGAATTAACCCACGCTGAACCTTGGCTAAAGGGCTACCACTTTGCCAACTGCTGCGAATTGAGCTCACCCGCCAGAGCCAGGAGTTCAAGCCTCGTGCTCAGATTTTCGTAAACTGCGGTGACCATATCTTGCTCAATGGTCGACCGGCGTTTGCGCACATCGAGGAGGCCGGTCAGGTTCCGCAAACCGGCGTTGAACCCCTCTTCCGCGGCATTCTCTGATTCCCGGGCAGAAGCGACCGCTCGTTTCAACGCCTGGATGTTGCTGTAACTGCCGCTGAGTTCTGATTTGAGCCGCTCCACTTCTATCTGAATCCGTTCGAGCTCGTTGGCCAGCAACCATTCCGCGCCCTCTTCCCGGTAACGGGCGGCGCGGGTTCTGGCGCTGGTGGCGCCCCCCTTATAAATCGGGACGACTAACTGGAGTTCAATGCGCCTTTCTTCCAACAATGAGGTGGCGAAGCTGTCGTTATCGGTATAGCGGGCTCTCAAAGACAGTTCCGGGTAATGACCGGCATTGGCGACCTGCCGGGATACCCGCGCGAGCCGGGATTCGGCCCGGGCTATCTTCAATGAGGGCGCTTGGGCCCGGGCTTGTTGCTGCCAGTCATTTTTCAGAAAGGCCCTGGTACGCTGCCAGAGTTGTTCGTTGACCGGAACCACCGTTTCCACCGGCAGGCCGGTTACCTGTCGCAGGGTCTGGAGCGCGATACGCTGCTCGTTGTCAAGCCGCACAACATCAGCACGTACCTCATCAACACGTGAGCGCGCCTCAAGCCATTGAGCACGAGTGGCAAAACCCCGGTCGAGCATTTCTCGCAGCTGGTCAGCCTGCCTCTGATGGCTCTCAAGCTCCTGTTCAACAATGGCCTTCAGCCGCTCAAGCCGACGCACATCCAGAAAAGACAGCAGCGCGTTTATACCAATCTGGCTTCGGGTCGCCTCAAATTGAGCCTGGGTTTTGTCGACGGAGCGCTCAGCCTGCTCGATCCCCTTGAACGCTTTCCGGGAATAGAGTACCTGGCTGACGCCTACGTCCAAACGTCGGGGGCTATCGGAGCCATCCTCCAACCCTCCCAAGCCAAGGTCTCTTTTATACCGGGTGCGGCCATAACCGGCAGTGAAGTCCACTTGAGGCTTTACACCGGCCCAGGCTTCATCCACGCCGGCCTTCTCTGCCTGTACGTAGGTTCGCTCACCGCGCAACTCGAGGTTACGGTTAAGTGTTGTCTCGTAGGCCTCTGCCAATGTCATTGATTGGGCGAGGGCGGAGGCCGTCAGCAATGCAGCAGCTAAAAGTACAACGGTTCGTGGTAGCAAGTGGTGCACGCACTCTCCTCAGGTTTCCCGGAAGGCTTTTTCAGACAACCGGATGAAAGGGTCCAGCAGATACTTGAGCACGGTGCGCTCTCCGGTACTGATCATGACTTCTGCCGGCATGCCTGGCACCAGAAACATCTCCTGTTCCGCCATGGTCGTCGTGCCCTGCTCGGTGAGCCTCAGGCGCACTTCGTAATAACTTTCTCCAGTATTTTCATCCTCAAAGGTATCGGCTGATATTGTCACAACCTCTGACTCGATGACGTGGGCCGCCTGGAAGTTGAATGCGGAAAGCCTGACATCGGCTTTCTGGCCCGGGCTAATCCGGTCAATTTCCGTGGGCGCAACCCGGGCCTTAATGGCCAGCTGAAGGTTGAAGGGCACAACTTGCATCAGCGTATCGCCCGGCTTGACAACGCCGCCTTCCGTGTAGACTTTGTTGCCCACCACGGTGCCGGTCACCGGTGCTTTAATAACCAGCCGGCTGAGGGTATCCTGCAAGCTTGTTTCCCGCGCCATGAGGTCGGCTTTTTTCTGTTGAACTTCCCGCAGTCGGGTGGTCATCTTTTCCATGAATTCTTCTTTGGTCACCAGCAATTCCGAGCGGGTGGAGCTGATTTCCGACCGCAAGCGACCAATTTCCGATTTGGTAGAATCCTTATCGGCCTTCAGGCGAAGAAGCTCTCGCTCCATTTCATTAATTCGGGTGCGATCGGCCAACTGGCGATCATAAAGCTCTTGCCAACCCGCCACTTCCTGCTCATAAGACGCAATACGCCCACTCAGGTTGCGACTCACCGCCTGCTGGCCCTGAATTTGCTGATTCAGCGCGTCAATGCCCTGGTTGAGTATATCCAGCCTGGCCTGAAGGCCGTCTCTGCGGGACTCAAAAAGCGATTGCTGACCTTCAAGAATGGCAGCGAAAGCAGGCTTTTCGGACTGGCTGGTCAAGCGCTCGGGGAATTGAATGGAGGGTTTGTCGGCACGCTCGGCCAGCAGCCGGGCTTCCTCTCCCAGGATCTCCAGTAGCTGAGACTGGATGATTTCAAGCTCAGAACGGGCAATGACATCTGACAGCTCTACCAGGATGTCGCCCTGCTGAACACGGTCGCCATCGTCGACATAGATGCGATCAACCACCCCACCTTCAAGATGCTGAATAACGCGGTTCTGGGTACTGACAATAACCTCTCCGACGGCCACCGCAGCGCCGTCTACCGGTGCCAAAGTGGCCCAGCCGCCAAAACCGATAAAGGTCAGAATAACCACCAGAATGCCGAGCCGGGAGCGCCGCCGGTGGTCGGTTTCAAGTTGCGGGAGGTCAGGCGCAGCCGATTTTTTCTCGTATTCACCTTCCAACATTTCCCCGGAGATCTGCCGACTCATGCCTTGCCACCTTGCAGGGTCTGCGGTTTGCCTTTACCAACGTTGATTCGGCCGTCCTGGAGCGCACGCATGATGTCATCCCGGCTGCCAAAGCCTGCTACTTGGCCTTCCGAAAGCACCAGCATTTTGTTGACCAGGCGAAGGATGGGCTTTCTGTGCGAGATCAGAATAACGGTAACTCCTTGCTCTTTCAGAGCTTCCAATGCGGCGACAAGGGCCTCCTCACCCTGGTCATCCAGATTTGAGTTGGGTTCATCCAGCACCACAAGACGTGGCTGGCCATACAATGCTCGGGCCAGGCCAACGCGCTGGCGCTGGCCGCCAGACAGCGCACCACCAACCGCGGTGATGTGAGTGTCATAGCCATTAGGCAAGCGCAGGATCAGTTCGTGCACACCCGCCATTTTTGCCGCCGCCACAACGGCCCCCGGATTCACCTCACCGAACCGGCAGATGTTTTCGCTGATGGTGCCCTCAAACAATTCAATGTCCTGAGGCAGGTAACCGAGGAAGGGGCCCAGCTCGGCCTTATCCCACTGGTGAATATCCGCACCATCAAGCCGGACTTTGCCGTTCTGCAGCGGCCACACCCCAAGAACGGCTCGGGCCAGAGAGGACTTACCGGCCGCACTGGGCCCAACGATGGCCAGCATGTCGCCCTTGTCGAGACTGAAGCCGACACCGCGCAGGGCAGGCGACGCTGCGCCGGGAGGAACCATCACCAGGGCTTCCACCGACAATTGTCCTTCAGGATCTGGCAAAGGCATGCCCTCGTTACCAGTCGGGTACTGCTCAAATAATTGATTGAGGCGCTGATAAGCCTGTCGCGCGGACGAAAACCCCTTCCAGGAGCCAATCATCAAATCCAGTGGCGCAAGCGCCCGGCCCAATAGAATGGAGCCGGCTATCAACATACCAGGGGTGATTTCCTGTTCGATAGCAAGAAAGGCGCCCAGCCCCAGGATAAGGGACTGGAACATCATCCGCAGGGTCTTTGAGATATTACTCACGACAGCATTGCGGTCGCTGGCATCCGACTGGTCTTTAAGAAAGCCAATGTGCCTTTCCAGCCACTTGTAGCGCAGGTTGCTTTCCATGCCCATGGCGTCAACGACTTCGGCATTGCGAAGGCATGAATCTGCATAGCGGGTAGACTGGATACTTTTGTTACTGGCCGAGCTGAGCGGCGCCTTGGTGAGCTTTTCGTTCACCAAGGCCAGCACGGCGAGGATAATGGCAGCGATAATCGCAAAAATACCGAACCAGAGATGGAAAGCAAACAGAACCGCAATAAAGATTGGCAACCAGGGGCCATCAAAGAAAGCAAACAGGCCCTGACCGGTCAGAAACTGACGCAGCGATGTCATGTCCTGAATGGGCTGAGAGCTTTGGCGGCCTGGTTCATTAACGGACTGCTTGAACATGGACGCGAACAGCTTGCTGTTCATGCTGGCATCCAAATGATTCCCGAGCCGAACCAGAATGGCGGACCGGGCTATCTGCAACAACGCCAACGCTATAAAGAGGAATACGACGATCAACGTAAGCATCAGCAGGGTCTCTATGCTTCGACTGCCGAGGGCTCTGTCGTATATTTGCAGCATGTATAGTGCTGGCACAAGCAAAAGGAGGTTTATAAAAAAGCTGAGGAATCCGACTGCGTAAAACCCGCTCTTACACTCGCCAAGGGCGTCTTGTAACGGCGTCGGTCGCTGGCCGGATTTTGCGTTAGGTTTGAACATTAATGCTTTTGTCCCAGGGGTGAATAGGCTTCAGTTGCATAGCACCGCCATGCTTAAGCGTCCCGCCAATCGCCAAAAAATGCGCGCCTGAGCGCAATGGCACTGGACCCGAGGGCGCGCATTATCAGCTATTGATGCTGGTGAGTCCACCCCGCCTGTGGTTACGTTATGTCAGTGCGGCAATTGCCGGACATTATCTGCGCGGTCGGGCTTATGGGTGCTGTATCAGGCTAAAATGCCTTTCTGACCCAGAGGGTATCTTCCTGCTCCCAACCGGGCTGGTGCCCGGTAGGCGCATTTCTCAGGAGTTTTACAATCAGCGCACAGTCAAACTGCTGGCTGGCGGCAGTTGATTCGGGATCGTCTCTGGGCAAAGCCTGCTCCCTTGCTGTCATGATTCGCGGGAAGACATAATCTGCGCTACCGCTTCCAACGGAACATAACAGCAGACTATGCCTTCAGAAAAAATCCACCAATAACAAACACGTAACGATTTTTAGATTTTCAAAGGCCCCGTCGACAGCCGCCGTGTCCGTTACCGATAAGCGCTCGACGGGCGCTTGGAACATGGCTCCGTGCTGTTACTTATGGTCCGAGTTATCGGGAAATCGTCTTACTGACTGCTTCTGACCATGTACTCTGAAGTCCACTTGTATCTTCTGTCCGGATTGCGAAGTACCAGGTACCCTCTCCGAGCCCGGCGACCTCGTACTCCATTGTCTGACCATCGTCGACAATCACTTCATAAGACATTTCTTCAACGCTTTCTTCAGTGCCGTATCGAACGACGTACTTGTCGATTTCGCCCATTGTTATGGACTCCCCATTGACTCGGGTTAATGGTGCTTGCCAAGTCATTCTTGCAGAGCCGGTCACCGGTTCGGGTTCTGGAGTTGGCTCTGGCGCAGGCGTTGACTCTGGTGTTTGCTCTGGCTCTGGCTCTGGTGTTGGCTCTGGCGTTGGTGTTGGCTCTGGCGTTGGTGCTGGCTCTGGCTCTGGCTCTGGCTCTGGCTCTGGTGCTGGCGTTGGCGTTGGCGTTGGCGTTGGCGTTGGCGTTGGCGTTGGCGTTGGCGTTGGCGTTGGCACAGGGTCTGGATTTTGTGGCACATAGCCAATGTTTAATAGAGCTTCATCCAGAGATTCTATTGCAAGAGATAAATTTTGCCCCTGCTCACCCTCCTGATAAACCACCTCTGTGTGGCGGGACGCTTGTAGGCTGCTTGCCAGCAACACTAGTTCAGCACTGGTCTCAAGCTGCGCACCCGAAAGCAGAGGCAAATACCGATTACGAATTATTTCTTGTTTGAAGTCGCCAATTACATCCGCCAAAGACCCCCAACGCGAATCCTCCGCAAGCGCAAGGAAACCAACATTCACAAAAGCAGATTCAAGAACTGAAGCGTCTGCCATCAACGCTCCAGGGGTTGACAGATCTACTTGAGAGCGACTAAGCACCCCCGCTGAGAGACTGAATTTGGCTTCCAGGTCTGACAATGCATTTTGGTAATCAGACCATTCCGGCACCCCGTTTAACGAGGCCATATCAAATGCCAGGGAACCGAGCGGAGTAATTACCGCCCTGGAAATAGAGCCCCCAGTTGGATGGACCATCGTCTTCATTGAAAGATCGTTACCGGGCCAGAACCATTCTCCAAACGCTACGTTGCCACCACCCGGAGTTTGGCAAACAGGG
>Ga0307939_1001574_pt1 | contig 11523 bp, 13 predicted proteins | sample OrgLakmetagen122_FD_201844 | JGI IMG/M metagenome (GOLD analysis project Ga0307939, IMG submission 201844) | Saline water microbial communities from Organic Lake, Antarctica - #122 | ecosystem: Environmental > Aquatic > Non-marine Saline and Alkaline > Saline | place: Antarctica: Organic Lake... | reverse complement strand
CTCATTGTTCGAACCTCTTTTTTGAGAGTGCTTCTGTGATGAGCAGAGAAAAAAAGGAATACTGCTTTCAGTGTCAATTCCTAACGAGACACGGCCTTACATCCACGAATATGGCGATGACCACGACCGCCTCCGCCGATTCCGATTCCGGCAAAGCTTCGAAATCCGTAGCCGACGTAGGCGCGAACCCGTCGTCCGTGTTTTCGGAATACAGCAAGACCATCGTGGTCACGCTGTACAGCGCCTACTTCAGCTACGTGTTGATGGGGTTCTCGACGTTCTTCGGCAAGAAAGAGTCGCTCCTCCCCAAGTTCGTGTTTTTGGGCGTGGCGGTGCTCATGTTGTTGTTCTCCGTGATATACGGCCTGGTCATGACGCACAACTTCAGGAAGTACCTGGCGCACATGAGCGCGGAGGGTCGTCTGGACGAGAGCGGCGTGTCCGGGGACGTCGTGTCCGGGTGGCGCACGCACGTCGTGTTCCACGTCGTTCTGTCCGCCATCCTCCTCGCGACGCTCTTCGTCTACGTCCTGTCGTTGTACACCACGTTCGTTGCACCGCCACGTAAATAAATTAGTTTCAGCGAGCTCCGGCAGCCTCTAGCAGTCGCACGATCGCGACGTGCCCCGACTTCTGGGCTACGTCCAGCGGCGTCATTCCCTCGCCCGTAGCGCAACACGGACTCGGGTCCAAGGCTATGGCGTGGTTCAGCAAGACGTCGACGACGGACGGGTGATCGTGCTCCGCGGCGAGGTGCAAAGGCGTGAACCCTTCTTCGTTACGCGAGTTGAAGTCGATCGTCAGTCGTCGAGGGAGACCGGACTGACCGGAGGAGGAAGCGAAGTCGACGAGGACGCGCATGGCGTTCGCGCTGCCGTTCTCTGCGGCGAGATGTACGGGTGCCGTCCCGAATACGTCCCACGCGCCGAAGTTCAGCCTGCCTCCGTATAACAATCGTCGGTCTTCGTCTTCGTCTTCGGAATCGTCTTCGTCTTCGGAATCCGTGTCAGTGTCCGTGTCCTTGTCCGTGTCCATGTATGTGGATGTGTATATGGCGGAGCTGTGGTGGTGTCGTATTCGTCGTCGATTCTGAAAAATGACGGCGACCTCGCGTGCGATGGACAACATAGTCCTCAGAGCCGCGTGATCATCGCGACAGCACGCGTGGTGTATGGGGTTACGGCCGTACATATCCGTCGCGCTCAGACGGTACGTCACGTTCGAGACCGTGTGGAGCATCATGTGTCTAGGCGCCGTGACGTGCAATCCGCACTCGTCGCGATCGTCCAACGTCAAGTACCGCACCGTTTTCCCTGCCGTCGTGTGACAATCACCTCCGGCCAGATGTAACGGTCCGGCACCAGTGGGCGTCACCGCATAGAGATGGAGCTCCGGAAGAGAAGCTCCGGTCACCTTCGCTAATTTGCGGAGGAGTCTGACGTTTCCGGACAGACTCGCGAGGTGCAGACAGGTCAGGCCGTCGGTGTCGTATTGCTTCAGTAGTATGCGGCGCCACCATAACATGCGGTCACGAGCAGTCAGGTCTTGTTCGTCGTGATAGGCGGAAACAGAGAGGACGATCGCGTCGACTGCGGCGAAGCCGTTGCGCGCTTGGATGGCGGAGTGCATAGGGGTGTTACCTCGTATGTCGGTTGCTTTCATCATCGCGGAAAGGACGGTGTATTCATCCATGTCGTGTATATTTTTGCGGACGACGAAGTCGTTCGGCAAGTGTCGGAAATCGCGAAACTCTCGGGAAAAATGAGATATGAGCGCCTCTGCGCACCGGCTACTACCGAAAAAACACGCGACGTGTAAGGGCGTCAACGACGCGTGATTGACGGCAGACAAAGCCGCGAATAACGCCGGAGCACCTTGGGCACGCTTGCGTCGTACCAAAAACTCTAGTACGGCCACCCGGTCGAACGCGCACGCCACGTGCAGAGGTGAATACCCCCTGTCGTCTATTGCTGCTTCGTCTATTGCTGCTCCGTCTATTGCTGCTTCGTCTATTGCTGCTCCGTCTATTGCTACTCCGTCTATTGCTGCTTCGTCTATTGACGAAGATAATAAAAGGCGGACGACGTCTGGTGTTTCTAGACGGGCCGCTTGTAAGAGGGAGGTTTTCGCCCTATTTCGTTTCAGCCATTCTGACACAACGTAAGGATCGCGCGACAGTCGTCTCAGGCGGCTGTCGCACCTAAAGAGGTTGCGAAGCGTCATGGCGCAAGGCACGAACGCGATGATATTTGTCCACACCAGCCCCTCGTCGCAGTGTGATCTCATGATCGCATAATAAAAAATGCTCGTACAAAGATAAACACTAGTTTAGTTTTTTTTATCGAAACGAGAACATGTCACACACCGAACCAAAACCAAAATCGAAACCAAAAGCCAAAGCCAAAGCCAGAGCTAAAGAGGTGGCCGTTTCCTTCGATTGTGCCATATGCGCCGACTCTCACCCCGAAGCACAACGTTTCAGGTGCCCGTCGTGCGAATTCGACACCTGCAAGACCTGCCAAAAGACCTTTCTCCAGCCGGAGTGCATGAACTGCCGGATCACGCTTACGCGAGGCTTCCTGCAGAACGCGTTGGGCAAGGCGTGGGTCAACGGCCCTCTCCGGAACCACGTACAAGGAGAGCTCATGACCAGGGAGAAAGCGCTCCTCCGGGACACCGTACAAGACGTCGAACGGGTCCGACTGGAACGACAGACCAAAGAACAGGCTCGGTTCGGACGCGCGGCTATGGCGATCCTCCAACAGCAGCTACCGCAATCGCAAAGAGGACGAGGACAGAACCCAAATGATGCCGCCGACGCGTTCGACGCGAACAAGTGGTCGTTTCCCTGTCCCATCGACGCGTGTAAGGGGTTCGTCACCGCGTCGACCGGGACATGTGGCCTGTGTAAGTCGCGGGTTTGCGGACAATGTATGAAGGCCGTTCCCACCGTCGACGCCGATGCCGAGGGGAATGCGAGAGCTCACGTTTGTGTAGAGTCGGACGCCGAGTCTGTCCGCATGATGAAGAAGGACAGTCGCCCCTGTCCGAGATGTTCCGTTTTCATTTTCCGTATAGACGGATGCGATCACATGCACTGCACCAATTGCGGCGTACACTGGAACTGGAAGACGAGGAAGACGATGAAGAAGAGCACCAACCACCATTACGCGCATCTCGAAACGTTTCGCCGCAGAAACGGAGGCTACGATACCGAAAGCGGTGAATGTGGTGAAGGCGGGCAAGGCGACGACGCGTGTCCCCACGAAGGAGGGCAAGAAGACGATCACAACAACGCGGTCAACGATCTCGCCGTGGCACGGTCCATCGTCGGACAGAGAGAAGGAGGCGAGCCACCCAGTTTCGCGCGCCTCGTCACGCTCCTGTACGACGACGAGTCGGTCGTGCGCTTCGCCGCGCGGAACAAGTTCGATCCTGTGGCGTTGACGAGGACTCACGACACGGCACTACACGCCTCGCGCGTCAATTTCTTGTTGGACGAGATAGACGAGGCGACGTGGGCGAAACGGGTGTACCAGACGACACAGGTGTACGAGAGGGGGTCACACACCGCGCGCGTGTTCGAGTTGTACACGGCCTCTGTGCGCGACTTTCGGCGACGTCTTCTCAGTGTACTCCGCTCTTTCGAGGACGCGAGTTCGTCACCCTCTACGTCTACGGATAAGACGAGTACCGAACTCTTGATCGACCAGCTGGACCGATTACTGGGCGAGGCCGTAGGGTTCGTCGAACTGTGCAACACGAGTTTGGTCAGCTTGCGGAGCGAATACGGGGGTCCAGAAATCCGCATCCGCTCCGACCCGACCGACGCCGACCAACCCCCCCTGTCGATGGTCTGACGTATCGTTTTGACTTGCAGCTATCGACCGACCAATTGTAATATCGAAGAAGAACAGTCCCGGTGGTGGTCGAAGTGTTGCATCACGACCATCAGTTCATCTGCGCGTTCTATGGCGCCTGCGTCAGACGCGGTCCACCCGTAGTGACAATCCCAATCGGTGCCGGATTTGTACAGGATGACATCTGGGCTCAGATCGCAGTTTTTACCCTCGTCGTCGTTATCATCGCGTTTCGGCGTCAGACACGTCCGTTGCAGGCGCTTCAGGCCTTTGGAGTACCAAACGTGGCGTTTGTACATGAGGTGTAAGTGCTCCATTATGTCGATGCCTGTGACTTTCAGCGCCGCGATATTGTAGTTGGGTACGTCTTCGCTATAAGAATAGCGTGGGTATGTCCCAAAGTCAACAATATCGTCCGCCTCTGCATAATCGTGCACCCAAGTGATCATCATTTCAGTCGCGGGGTACTTTTTCGCTTCGAGAATGTACAAGGCTTTCACGGTCGATATCATGGTCAACGTCCTTTAGGCCGTGTCTCACTACGGTTGATAATGGAAATAGTGACAGGTTGGTCTTCTTCGACATGTTTTGTACGTCGCTGTCGTTCTTTCTATCTGCAACCAGGCGCATTTTTCATTTTCCGAACGACGAGCATATAAAAAAAGGGAGACCGATTTCAGTGTCGACTCCTACGAGACACGGCCTGACATGATCGTAGAGACCCGCATGCCTACCTTCGCCAAAAGCCCGTACTACTTTCCCAAGAGCTGGCATTTCCAAAAACGCGAGCGCACTCACACACGAATACCAAAAATACATCGGACACTTCGGTAGCTCATCATGAACTGAACCGCAAGTCCAGACGCGCGTCCTCGGGCGCTCGGGTCTTCTTTCTATAATGCGCCTCCATCTCGGAAGCGGCATCCGCGGTCAGCTTCAGTTTCTCGAAATGAATGGTCAGGCGGCGGCCCCGCTGCCCCGAACGTTTTCCGCACGTTTCGAGCAGAGCGTCCACCATAGCTCGCAAAGGGGTAAAATGATTCTGGCGGAACTTTTCACCGGGTTCGATAAACAAGTTCCGTAGATATGGGAGCGCCTCGTAGAACACCTGGATCACCGCGACCAGGTCCTCCGGGCGAACGTTGCAGCGACATAGAAACAAGAGGGGGGACCCTTCGTTCAACCGCATGTTCAGTGTTTCGGTACCCGAAAAGCATGCGGCGATCGCGCGCGCGAGGTCCACACCCACCCACATATTAGAGAGGGTGAGGCGCCGGACGCGCTTCGCGGCGTGCGCCAGGCCTGTCTTATAGTTGCTGTTCACGAGGTGTCGCAACACAGACGCCAGCGCAGTGATGCAAATTATTTCGTCGGCGTCTAAGTAATCGTAGTTGCGGCAGTGGTAGTTGCAGCCGTCCAGGTAAAAGTCCTGAGCAAAGCGCAGCGGCTTTCCTTCCCAGTGGAAAAGTCTCTCGTCCGTCAACCTGTTCATCACATTAGTCGCACTCTGCGTCAATCGTGTCAGTTCGTCATGTTCAATGGTAAAAAAACGGTTTGGGTAGTCGTCGGCGATAGTGATCAGGGTCAATCTACAGACATCTCCGCTCTGGAGCTTGGGAAATCGACGGAGCAACTCCTCCATGTATTCGCGCGTGAGTTCCGAGGTGTCGAGGCCGCACACGAAATGCTGCACCATCGGGTTGGCGAACATGAACAGCATGGAGGAGTGGGTGGTGCAGACGCGACGCAGGCTCGGAAGAGCAATGGTGGACGCGCGATCCATGCAGTGAGACTGCGTTGACACGTCGAACCATCTTTTGTACGAGACTTCGAGGTCGACGAGGTGCGCAAAGAGAGGCAAACACAATGTCCATTCGCCGGTGTATATATCTTGGAAAAATTGCCACTGATTGACTTCGATGAACAGGCTGGAGAGAGCGGGGTGCGACGCCGCGAGGACTGGAAGAATTTTCCGCAGGCTTTTGAATTCGTTCACGATGCGCACGGTCGACACGTCGCGCAGGCGCCTGTGGGAAAGGAGGGATTCGATTGCCCTAAACGACGCGTGCGTCGTCGTCGATACGTGTATAGACAGGATGCGCGGGCATGCGTTACGTGGAAAGCCGTGCTCGATGTTTTCCTCCCGGGTCTGGTGTTCGCGAATTTCCACGTGCCGTATCTGCGACACGATGTCAGGGTTGGTGTGCATGTCCCGGCACACGTGCGCGAGGCTCATGCGATCGCACGCGTCATCGAGTCGGCCGTACACGATCCCCCAGAGCTCGAAAGGCAACGCCATAGATAGATACTGGTGAATAGGTGTAGTGTGGTAGTGTCACCCAACACGCCTACGTTCTTTATGAACGTAGTGTCGAAAGTGTGTCGATATTTTGTCCGATATTTTGGTTCGTGGGACTTGTGTGGTTGTTTCGCGGCATCTATTCCGGAGAATACGAGCGTGTATAGACTATACATAGAGTTGGCCATCTCCGTATATATCGCTGAAAAAAACGCTATAAGGAACAGACTTATCTTCATGCTGGACGAACGATCGCTCCCGTTGCGCTCGAATCTCCTGATTACGGTTATATACACCTATACAAAATACAAAAAAAAACCGGCGTCCCATTTTATTTTCTCATAGCTGTATGCAACAAATCGGGAATAGCACAGTTATGTGCCGTGTTTATTGATATCATCCACGGCCCGTTCAAGTGATTCTAGGCGCATCTTGATGTCTGTGACCGCATCTCGCATCTCTTCCACGGCTTTCTCCATCATGATCCTACCAGAGTCACGGTCGTGATCTTCTTGGTTTTCTTCTTCTTCACTTCCACCACAGTGGTCAGGGTATATGACGTACAAGTGACCGTCGTCTGGCTCTTCGGGCTCAAGGTAGCGGTCACCGTAGTCTCCATTTACAAATATGCGGTCGCCTATCACCTGCAGCATCCCACGATCTCCTTCATCCTCTCCATGCCAATTGATCGTCCCCATCAGTCTGTACCCCCTGCCCTTCAAGACGTGCTTGATGATGGTCTTCAACCAATAGACGAACAAAGGGCACTTATCGTATACGCCAACTGGTTCGATGTACGCCATATCTACAGACGCTCTCCAGCAGCTGTAGCTCCCGGGGGGAGACTTGGGTCTGAAAGAAGCGACGTTGTCCACCAGCTGGGCAGTTTGGGCGTCCAAAGGCCTGTCTAGCTTCAGGCTGCCCCTCAGTTGTGTCGAATTTCCCATTTTGCTCGCACGAGAAGTTGAGGACCCCCTCTCTCTCTCGGATCAATTTTTTTTGTCGTGACAGGAGGAAAATGAGAAGAGTAAAAATCTCCATGGAAACGACTTGGTAAACGACTTGGTCTGTCAGTGCGAAACGGACAGATCCAACGCGGCATCCCTGAAGGACTCGTCGAAAATATAATCCTTGCCGTAATCAGCGTCTTCGATGGCGGAGGCTTCTTCTTGCGATATCTTTTTTTCCGAAACCGCCGTCCGAAACTCTGTCAGGTAGTCCTGTCGCGTCTTCCCCGACATATCCCGATAGATGTGGAGGAGGGAGTCCTCGAAGCAGGAATTGAAAATGCAGGTTTTTTTCCCAACCACCAGTGTGCGCTCACGTCCTGATGTTTGCGTTGCCTGTGTCGCGTAAGAACGAGGTCAGCAAACCTTCGGGCATCAGACCGCAATATTGGAGACCGTACCCATCGTCATCTCCATAAGACGTGTTTGACGTCAATGTAACGCACTCCCACCAAGCGCCAGGTCGATGCAGACACGTCGAATGAGCTCATGCCGTTACGAGTTACGATTTTTGACGGCCTTGAATGAATTCACACGGTGTCTTGTGTATGAAAGTATTGACGATGGGCATTGTTGTACACGTCGATTTCTTTACCGGCGGCGTCTCTCGCAGCCTCCTCCGAACGAATAAAATAGACGGCTGTAATAGTAGTAGTGGTAGTAGTGCCCCGGATGTCCTCCTCCAAAAGCAGAAGCAGAAGCAGAAGCCAGAACACAGACAGGCACAGGCACATTCACCTCAACACCTTGCAGGATGTCAATCGCTCCAACGCACATGCCGCAAATTATCCTACCGTAGCCGACGACGACGCTGACGACGCCAAGAGGAACGACGCGAGCCTTTATGGCATAGTTTTAGACGGTAGGTTTCAATTCGTCAAGATGGTGGGAGAGGGCAGCTTCGGCCAGATTTACGAGGGGGTGGACGTCTTCGAGAACGCGCCGGTGGCTATCAAGACGGAACAGGTCAACGCCAAGTATCCGCAGCTCCGGCACGAATACCGCGTTTATCGGCGCATGCAGGGCGGGAGGGGCATTCCCGACGTCATGTGGTACGGTATGGAGGGCCAGAGGAGGGTCATGGTAATGGAGATGTTGGGAAAGAGCCTGGAAGACCTGTTCCAGCAAAGTAAAAGGCGGATGACTCTGAAAACGGTCCTCATGTTGGCGGAGCAAATGATGACCCGCGTCGAATGGGTGCACTCCAAAAGGTACGTCCATCGCGACATCAAGCCCGAGAACTTTTTGATGCCCGCGACGATTCCTTACGGAGATGCTACTGTTTCCGAGACCTCGATGCAGCGGAGGTCGCCGGTATTCGCGGATACCAAGGTGGTCCACCTCATCGACTTCGGTCTCAGCAAGCGATTCCGCTCCGATGTGGACGGACAACATATCCCGTACAAAAAAGGCGCGAGTCTGACGGGAACCCCCAGGTACGCCAGTGTGTCCGCACACGAAGGCTCGGAACAGGGGCGTCGCGACGACATGGTGTCGTTGGGCTACATCTGGATATACTTCCTGAAGGGGAGGCTCCCCTGGCAGGGAGTGGACGAAAAAGACGACAAGCGCAGGTTCGAAAAGATCCTGGAAATCAAAAGGACAACCTCGGCGGAAGAACTGTGTTCGGGAGTGCCGCAGGAATTCCTGTCATATTTCCGCCACTGCGCCCACCTGGGTTTCGAAGACCGACCCGACTACTCGGGCATGCGCCGCATGTTCAGGTCGCTCTTTACGCGCAAGTACCCCTCTTCGACGTGGGACGCAGTGTTCGACTGGGACCGGGACCTGGACAGAGGGACGGCGTATAATAGTAGTAATAGTAGTAGGAGGATGACGAGGACGAGTGCAACGAGACTCTGCTGAACGACGAACGACTTGAACCTATGGTGTTTTAGGGTATAGCAGGAACGCGGACGTCGATATGTGACGGATCGAAGACGACGATACCCGTGCCGCTCCAGTGTCCGAACCGCGTCACGTCCAGTTTTTTATGGTCGCTCGAGATATCGTCGCTCCAAAACGCGCGCATCGCGTCGTTCAGGTGGATGTCGTCGACCACCAACAGCCCCCGGAAACGGGGCGTCGATTCGCACAGGATGCGATACACCTCTCGCTCCGCCACACCGTCGTGGTTGACGTCCAGCATGACGATCGGCACGCCCCGGGCGTCCGCGAGCAGCGCAGGCAACACGCCCCGATTGTCCTCGTCGGTGACGTCCTGAATGCGGAGCTCGATATCAGGCGCCGCGTCACGTGCGCACACCGTCGGAGGCGGTGGCATGTGGTCGACGACGTCGAACGACACGACAGTGTTTCCGTGATTGGGAAGAGAGAGAGACAGAGCGCTCGCGCCCAGGTAGGTGCCCACGTCCAAGATTAGCGCGCCCGGGAAATGACTCGCCAAGAAGCGACAGAGGCGGTAATGCTCTCGTCTGGCCGTCACGAACGCCGCGTTCGCGTGCCATGCCATGCGGCATCGTACGTCTTCGAGGTCGACGTCGGCTATCTGGCGGCGGTCGTCGCGCAACACGATCGTCGTCCCCATGTCTTTTCGTTTTTGTTTTTCGACCGCATATTAAAAACACAAAAAACGGTGCACGACTCACACTTGGACACGTGCTAGTATGTCTACCGGCTACAGTCGATTTCAATAAGGAATTGGACACCTGGTCCACGCCCTTTCTACGTCTAAGTAATTCGCTTTCCAACAGTACTATCAGTGACAAAAATTATTGCTCCACCGACGTTTTGTACTCCTTTATCAACAGCGTTGCACCCCTGTCCATGGCGGCGCAGAATCTAATTTGTATTCGTCATGGGTCGTCTCTTATCCCGTCATCAGCTTCCAAATATCGGATGTGGGGTACGGTGTGTCAGAATGTTACGCCCCTTCCTCAAAATATTCAGAGCACCGAGTACGTCTCGACTCCTTACGCGAGCTTCGCTCGCTCAGGTGAGCGGGGGCTTCCAGCCACGCGTAACCAGTAGCAACCACGTGTTTGGTATACGTCTTCGTCCCGTAATAGAGCATGAACGCCTCGTGCCTCTGCTACTGGTCTTAGCGTCTCAGGATCGTAGGAAGAGGTGTACTCATCGTGTATCGTCACGGTGGTTACACTTTCGGTCTCGTGTATCAGACGACAAAGCGCCCTGCGTAACCCAATTTCCTTACAGGACGACCACCTGCGCGTTCCCTGTTCGTCCGTCGTTTCCATACTTCTCTCGAATCCGGTCGATAAATCGTCCCGCCGAAGATTTACGCTTCGTCCAAGCGGTGAACCTCATCGCGCGGTAAAGAGGTCGCCAGTACGCGGTTTCGAAACCGACACTGGACGCCTCTCGAATGGCTACATATTTTTGCAAGCCGTCCAAATTCACCGTCTTGGGGGTCGCTCCTTTCCGTCTCATATCCGCTTCCAGTGCCCTGAGGGTCACGTAACGGCAGAGTCTTGTTTGTCCCATCACATGATGGTGACGTCACTTCGTCCACTTTCAAACGCCGCTTCGACGCCCTGTCGCGTATCGCTTTCGATGTTTTGTGACCTCTTTTCACCGTTGGCTTTCTCCCGCTCTTGGACGTCTTCGTTCTCTCCCTGAGGCGACGGATGCCACCGTCCGTTTCGTGCTTTCTCTGTCCCGAAGTGTACACCAGCTTCTTCCTGAACTCGTCTACCAGAGCCAATAGGACGCCCTTTCCCGGATCTCCTCCCACGAAGCGCTTGACGTCCAAGCAGCCCAAGTTATCGAGATACGTCGCCACTTCATGTGCAGTCCGAACGTTCAATAGAGGGAATTCTCCCTTGAACGCCTCTGAAACTTCTTTTTCGTCTTGCGACTGGATGCACCTGACCGATATATCTGACGACGTCCACGTATGTTTTCGTTGTTGCAGACCAACGTAACGCTGTAACCGTCAGTCGAAATGCTGTGCGCGAAACGCATCATGCCTTCTTTCGTCGTCTTACCGCTCGTGATGGGGGTGATAATACGGGTACGACGATACTTGAAGCGTGCCACATACGTCCATAGGGCATCTTTGAACGCTTCTTCGTCTTCGCTAGTCGTCTTTTTTCCAGCTAGACGGTCCATGCTAGCTAGCACACAAGCTCGATTTGTCCTCCGACTGCGCGGCGGTAAGAACAATAAGAGCGTTTCGAGGAATGTGACCGTGGCTTCACTCACAACGTTGTCGGCGTCGGCGTCGGTGTGTGTGTGTGCTTCTCATGGTATACTCCGGCAATGCAATTTTGTTACAATGACCATCATCGTATAAGAGTACTTCTCTCAGCAGTAGTTTCTCCCGCTTGTATACAATGGGCGGCAACTTGCTGGTTTCAGTTTGATTCAAACGTTG
>Ga0307939_1001572_pt1 | contig 11533 bp, 7 predicted proteins | sample OrgLakmetagen122_FD_201844 | JGI IMG/M metagenome (GOLD analysis project Ga0307939, IMG submission 201844) | Saline water microbial communities from Organic Lake, Antarctica - #122 | ecosystem: Environmental > Aquatic > Non-marine Saline and Alkaline > Saline | place: Antarctica: Organic Lake... | reverse complement strand
ATACAGAAAACATGATCTTTCTTCATTTTTTAAAGATGATACAGCCTTTTTTGTATCCACCTTAAGATCAAAGTCATTATCAAAATTTTTAAAAACAGCTAGATCAAAGAAACTAATAACTAAATACTTTATTGAACAGTTCAAAGGTGATCCAAAACTTATAAATAGAATGATAGTTAAAAATTTAGACCATAACCGTGAATTGACACAAATAATTCAAGAAACAAATCTCTTTGAGTCGAAATATGTATTTAAAAAAGTTATAAGATCTAAAGTTACTGAAATTTACGAAAAACTTGAAAAAGACGAGAATTTTGATACTGAACTCAAAGCACTTCTGACTTATACAAAAGACATCCATAAAAAAATTAATACTCAAATTATTTTCAAATCCCTTTTTGTTCTAGGAAAAACTTTTAATCAAAAGAAAAAGTATACATCTGCCAGGTTAATGTTCTCTAGTTTGATGGAAATGGAACTTGGTAATCGCTCAGCTCTTTATTTTGAAAGTATTTGGAGTTATATTCTCGAAGAAGATTTTGATCAGGCCTATAAAGTATTTATCAAAAAAGAAAAAGTCCTAAGTGAACTTACAAGTTATGAAGATAACAGAATCGATTTTTGGCTTGCCCATATCTTTATAAAAAATGGTAAAGAAGACAAAGCACACAGTATTTACAAAAACATAATCTATACATCACCTCTTTCTTATTACTCTATTATGAGTGCTAAAAAATTGAGTAAGAACGAAGACACAAACTTCACTAAAACTTATTTAAGTAACTTACAAAACAAAGAACTCAAAACAATTCCTGTAATTACTTATCATGAGAACGAGAAAGATAAACTCGTAAGAATTAAAATATGGGATCTTGTTGGTGCGAAACGACTTCTAAGAGCAGAGAAAAATGCATATCTAAGAGGTGGTTTTACAAATCCCTACCTTAAGGTTTCAAAACTATTTTATGATGATGGAAACTATCTAGAAGGTTTTAAAGCAATATACCGCGGGATTAATTTAAATATTGAAACACTCAATCCACTTAGTCTTACCTACCTTTATCCAACTCAGTACCTTTCAAGACTTCAGAAGGTAAAATCTGACTTCGATCCAATAATTGCTTTGTCTCTAATCAGACAAGAATCTGCATTTAATAAAAATGCGCGTAGCCATGTTGGTGCAAGAGGACTGATGCAAATAATGCCAAATACTGGGAAACGTTTACACAGAAAACTCAGAACTCATCAGCTCTATAACCCCAAACTGAATATTAAAATTGGTACAAAATATCTCAAGAAATTATTAAAGCGATATGACGATAATCTTGTATACACACTAGCTGCATATAACGCTGGTGAGTCCAGAGTAAAACGTTGGAAAAAAGAATTATTTCATGATGATTCTATTTTAGAGAATATTGAGAAAATACCATTTTTAGAGACCAGAAAGTACGTTAAACTAATTTTTAGAAATATCTTTTTTTATAAGCTTCTGGGCGAAGACAAAAAAGCCAGCAGGGCGCTGGCTTCAAATGATCAAAATTATTTATATGATGTGTATCTAGGTTTTTAATTAAACGTTAAACCTAAAGTGCATTACATCACCATCTTTTACTACGTATTCTTTTCCTTCCATTTTAAGCTTTCCAGCTTCTTTTAGTTTGGCTTCTGTTTTAAGTTCAAAAAGATCTTCACAGTGATATACATCAGCTTTAATGAAGCCTTTTTCGAAATCAGTATGAATAACACCAGCACACTGAGGCGCTTTCATTCCCTGTGTAAATGTCCAAGCTCTAACTTCTTTCTCGCCCGCAGTGAAATATGTTTTAAGACCTAAGATTTTATATCCAGCTTTAATAAGAAGAGCTAGTCCAGATTCTTTTAACCCCATCTCGGCTAGAAATTCTTTCTTCTCTTCATCGCTTTCAAGTTGAGCTATTTCAGACTCCATCTTTCCACAAATTTTAACAACACTTGCGTTCTCTTTTTCAGCTATTGCTTTGACTGCTTTTACGTGTTCGTTGTCTTCATCTATAGCGTCTTCATCAACGTTACACACATAAAGCATCTCTTTTAATGTGATCAAATGAAGATCTTGTACTAATTCTTTTTCTTCTTCACTTAAATCGAGCTCTCTAGCCGCTGTTCCGTTTTCTAGAGCTGCTTTTAATCTATCTAAAACAGGTGCTGCTGCAAGTGCATCAGACTTAACTTTTTTATCGTTAGATTTTAAGAATCTACTTAAGTTACTAATTCTTTTTTCAACACTTTCAAGATCTGCAAAGGCTAATTCAATATTGATGACTTCAATGTCAGAAGCTGGATCAATTTTTCCATCTACGTGAATAATATCTGGATCATCAAAACATCTTACAACGTGAGCTATAGCTGCAACTTGACGAATATGCCCTAAGAACTGGTTACCAAGACCCTCACCTTTAGAGGCACCCTTAACAAGTCCTGCAATATCTTTAAATTCCATAGCTGCTGGAATAATACTTTTAGGCTTAACCAGTTCAGTGATTTTATTCATTCTCTCATCTGGTACGTTTACAATTCCGATGTTTGGTTCAATTGTACAAAATGGATAGTTTGCAGCTTCAGCTGGTGCACTTGTTATTGCTTGAAATATTGTAGACTTACCTACATTTGGAAGACCTACGATTCCTACATTTAATGCCATTATTTTCTCCGTTATTTAATTTCTAAAAAGTTTTTCTTATTATATTTTGTTGCGGCTTTCATACCGTCTTTTAAAAATTCACTCAAAGCATCATTGCAATTTTTCATTACAATATCTAACTCAGTTTGTTGATCTCCACTAAATTTTCCAAGCACCCAATTTGATACACTCCCATGCACTGGACGTCCAATTCCAATTCTCATCCTAAAGAAATCTTGTGATCCCATATGAGCCGTAATAGACTTTAAACCATTGTGGCCTGCCAGTCCCCCACCTTTTTTAAATTGGATTTGTCCAAAGGGCAGATCGAGTTCATCTTGCAGAACTAGGATTTCATTTGCTTCAATTTTGAAGAACTTACAAAGTGGACCAACACTTTCTCCACTTAAATTCATATATGTATTTGGCTTTAAAAAATAGACTTTTTCTCCACCAATAGACTTTTCAGTATAGTGACCTTTAAATTTAGCCTTCCAAAATGTTCCATCGAGAAGACTGCAAGTATCGAGAAGTATCCAGCCTATATTATGACGAGTATTTTCGTATTCGCTTCCTGGATTTCCGACTCCAACTACTAACTTAATCATACGAAAAGAGAGCTAACTGAATCGTGGTTATATGTACGTTGGATGGCCTTAGATAAAATATCTGCTGTTGAGATAACGTGAATCTTTGAGACATTCTGGCACTCTTCACAAAGAGGAATAGTGTCTGTAACGATGACTGCTTCAAGTTCTTCACAGGAATTAATTCTCTGTGCAGCAGGTCCACTAAAAATTCCATGAGTAGCAAAAGCATAAATTTTATTTGCCCCATGATCTCTTAGAGTTTTTGCCGCCTCAACTAATGTTCCAGATGTATCTATCATATCGTCGATGATACAGACGTTCTTACCTTTAACATCACCAACAATATTCATAGCTTTCGCTACATTAGGACCCGTGCGTCTCTTATCAATCATGGCTATATCTGTGTGTAGTCTTTTTGCATACCATCTAACTCGCTCTACACCACCAGCATCAGGAGAAACCATCATAAGGTTCTCTGGGTCTACATTTTGTTGTATATAGTCTAAAAATACAGGTGATGCGTATATATTATCAAAAGGAATATTAAAAAATCCTTGTATTTGTCCAGCGTGAAGATCCATTGTTATGACACGAGTAGCACCAGCAGTAGTAATCATATCGGCAACTAACTTTGCAGTAATTGGCGTTCGAGGTGAAGCCTTTCTGTCTTGTCTTGAATATCCATAATGAGGGATTACGGCCGTGATTGATTCAGCTGATGCTCGTTTAAGCGCATCGATCATTATGAGCAACTCCATAAGGTTGTCATTTACTGGAGTTGAAAGTGTTTGAATAAGAAAAACATCAGCGCCTCTAACATTCTTTTCTATTTCACAATAAATTTCTCCGTTTGCAAATTTTAGCAATTGAGGATCAACGAGTGGAATTTCTAAAAACTCTGAGATTTGATTAGATAACGAGGGATTTGATGAACCGGACACTAGAACTAAACGTCGCATTGTCGTTCTCCTCTAAAAGAAAGTGGCAGGGGTAGCTGGGATCGAACCAGCGCATATCAGGATCAAAACCTGATGTCTTACCACTTGACGATACCCCTACAAACGTTTCTAAAAATATACGGATTGATCGTAAAAATGGCAAGAGATAACTTTAGGAAATTGTTAAATTGGTGCTATAATATTTCAGTTATAAATTTTATGGCGCAAAGCTAAAAGAAGTCAATATGATCGTATGGGACGTAGATCCAGAAATATTTAGAATTGGCCCAATAGCCATTAGATACTATAGCTTAGGATTTGTTCTCGCATTCATCTTGGGTGAAAAGTACGTCTATAGTATTACAAAAGTTAAATATAACTGGACTGAAAAACAAATGTCTTCATATTTAGCATACCTAATTGGTGGGACATTTATTGGAGCACGTCTAGGTCATGTATTGTTCTATCAACCTGAATATTATCTTTCAAACCCGTTAGAGATTATACAGGTTTGGAAAGGTGGACTTGCAAGTCACGGAGGATACGTTGGTGTTCTCATTGCTGTTTGGCTTTATATTAGAAAATACAAAAATATCACCTACCTTCAAAGTATGGATATAGTAGCTGCACCTTGTTTATTTGCTGGTTCTCTTATTAGACTTGGAAACCTTATGAACTCTGAAATAGTTGGACATAAAACAGATGTTGCATGGGCATTTATATTTAAAAGAGTAGACCTTATCCCAAGGCATCCTTCTCAAATATACGAATTTTTAGGATATTTCACAATCTCTGTTATTCTTTGGCAATTATACAAACGCTTTGGTGATACTTGGAAAAGTGGACGAATCTTAGGATTTGCAATGTGGCTGAGTTTCCTTTTTAGAATGTTCGTTGAAAGCTTTAAAGAAAATCAAGTGATGTTTGAAAACGATATGACCCTAAACATGGGACAACTATTATCTATTCCATTTATTATTGTAGGCCTTGTTATGGCTTTTGATATTGGTGGAAAGCTTAAATCTCGTTCATAGTATCATGACAATAAAGCTCATATAGCTGCTTTCCACGGTAGAGTTGGAAATTCTGAAAGATTCTAAAGGCACTTGTAGCACCGGCAAGCCGTAGAGTTTTTCCAGCTCTTTTTGAATCAACTCCATACCAAATAGCGTAAAACACTTTTCCATCAAATGCGACATACCAGTTATCTAGTCCTTTGTTGGTTGTCCCTGTTTTTCCAAACATCATAATTTCTTTTATTGCTCCCAAAGAGACTCTTGATATTGTTGTCTCCTTGGCATTAGACATTTCAAAAAGTATTGAGTCTTCAAAAGCATACTTTCCATCTTTAATATTTTGACATGTTTTTTTAAAATACTTTAAATACGCAAAGGATAGTTCTCCCAATGATAGTTCAACTGACCCTAATAGTTGGGCTGGGTACTGTGCAAGGGGTGTTAGAAGGTTTGGAAAATAATCGAGAAGCTTGGGTTCCAATTCATCAAATCCAACCTCGGATGCAACTCTTATAAGTGGAATATTTTTTGACTTCTTCACAGCATATCGCAAATCGACTTCATCGACATGGACTTCTGAACCATCCTTAGGTGTCCATTTTCCAGAAACTAGATCTAATGTAATTGGATCAGTTGAAACTTTGTCATCAAGGCTTTTTCCAAGTTCAATTAGTTGTTCATAGATAATAGGTTTTAAAACACTTCCTACTTGATGTTGTTCGCTAAAGATTGCTTTATCTAAATCTCTTTCATTTTTAGAGTAATAGTAAAAACTATTAGGACAGTTTTTATCAGTGCAGTTAATGTCGATTGCTATAAATTTTGTTGCAACGTCGAGGTCTTTAGTTTGCAATGATAGAAGATTATTAATTTTCCTTACAGATTGATAAAAAACATATTTTTCATAAGGTTCAAGATAATTATTTAAAGTTTTACTTAAAAAATAAAATGACTTTAACGAGGAGCCTTCATTTTTTGATGTTAACTTCTTTATCCAACTTTGCCATATCTTTTCATTCCAGCGATTAGAACTTGTGTCTCCCACTAACGAAAGTTCTGAAAGACGCTTATAGACTACAGCCGTACGACTTTGTAGCCTATCAAAATGTCTAAATGGATTATAGAAATAAGGGCCTTTGAGCATTCCAATTAACATTGAGGCTTCAAAGTCAGTTAGATCTTTTGGAGACTTATTAAAATATGCAATAGATGCGGCTTTAATTCCTTTAATATAGACACCATCGACAACTCCCCAAAAAATTTCGTTAAAGTAGGTTGTAATTATTTCTTCTTTAGACAATTTATATTCAATATAAAATGCATAAACCATTTCTCGAAGTTTACGCTCGAATCTTTTTTCATTAGTTAAAAACAAATTCTTTGCAAGTTGCATGGTGAGAGTAGATCCACCTTGAACTTTTTTCATGGCCTTCACATCTGCTACAAATGCACGTAGTAGAGATCTATAATCAACACCGTCGTGTTCAAGAAAACGATAGTCCTCAATTCCAATTAATCCTTTCCAAAGAAGAGGGGAAATATCATCGAAGCTTGTATTAAACTTAATACAGTTATAGCGTTTGCAATCATTTTTTATGAGTCTGGGTAATGTAATTTCTTTATCAACGAGAAAGTTTGTTCCTGAAGGCTTTAGTGAATCATTATCTATTAGTTCACGAAGAAAGCTATCTTTCGACTTAATATCAGTAAAATTTAGATAATCTAGAAGATCTCTTTTTTTAACTAGAGTTCCCGTTTCTAAAACTGACTGCTCTTTAGTCTTCTCCTCGTAAGATACTTCCACATCAGTCAGTTTTTGATGAACTTCACTGATTACGACACTTATATATACAACGCCTGTCAGCACAAAAAGAGCAACACACCACAGAAAAATTTTAATTAGCTTCATATCATTGCCAGTGTTTAAGGAATTGAATATTATTTCACTCAACTTTATACAATACAACTTAAAATATACAGGAGCTTTTTGTGAAAAAAACATTAAAGAAACTGGGTGCTGCGATCATCCTTCTAGGATCAGTTAATTCTTTCGCCCTTCCCATCGATTGGAGTGGAAATATTGGATTTGATCAAAACATCATTAGAGATGGAAGAGGAACAACCGGCGACTGTACTGTAGGTAATGGTTCAGAATGTATAACTAATAATAATCAGAATGTAAGATACCAAAGCCTACTTTTAAAATTAAAGCCTTCAATAATTGTTAACGATTCAGTTACTGTTAAAGGTGAAGTTACAACTGGAACATTTAGAGGTGCTTATCTTGGAGAAGAAGGAACTGGTGACAGCTCATACTATGCTCAGACCAACAGTGGATCTAGTTTAAATTTTACTCAACTGTATGCTGAAATGTATGCTGATACAGCTTTATTTAGAGTTGGAAAGTATGCAAGAAGCTTTGGTTTGGGTGCTGTTATAAATAATGGCTCAAATGCATGGGATAGGTTCTTTTCAAGCTATGAAGGCGTAGAGGCTGAGTTTAAACTGGGCAATTTTAAACTGATACCCGCTCTTTCAAAGTTTGATACTGATGCAACACAACCAAATGGTAATAAGGATGCAAATGAACAATCAGTTGTTGCAATGTATGACGACAGTAATAAAAATTTAAAAATTGGAATATTTTATGGTGTGAGAGAAGTTGAAGCTAACTCGAACCTATACACAACAGATACAAGCTCTCAAGAAACAACTCTTATTGATATCTTTTTTGAAAAATCGTGGGGCGATTTTAAACTTGGAATTGAAGTACCGCTTATCTCTGGAGAGGCTGGAACGGCATTTACAGATAGAACTAATGATCAAGATTTTAATGCAAGTGCATATATTGTTGAAACAAGTTATCAATTAAACCCACGATGGAAAGTTGGTTTTAATTTTGGATCTGTCACAGGTTCTGATAATGATGATGATTCACATGAAGCAATGTACCTGCACCCAAACTATCAAGTGGCTGAGTTAATGTTTAGATATAACAGAGAAGGATTTCAAACAGATGGACAAAATGCCCTTAGATCAAGCATCGTAAATACAAATTATGCCAAACTATTTGCACATTATGAAAATGATGCTTGGGGTTGGAGATTAGACTTCATTATGGCAAATGCGCTAGAGACTGCTAGTGCTGGTGATGATTTTTACGATCACAATACTAATTCATACCACTCAGCCAACACTGATCAAAAAGATGATTTGGGTATGGAGTTTGATGCAGCTTTTGATTATAAATGGAGCCCTGCAGTTATAATAACAGGTTATGCTGCTTACTATAAAGTTGGTGAATTTTATGAATTTACGAATAGTGTGAGTGAAGAAATCGAAGCAGCATCAGTTATTGCTACAGGTTTAAAAGTAAACATAGGGTTCTAATTTTTAGAACCCTCGCTTGATAACTTTTTTATCTAAAAAAGTTATATCCACCCATAGGACTCGTTTGATTACCCATGTAATTATTCATGGGTCCTGGGTAACCTTGCCCACCACCAAATCCGCCAGTATATCCACCACCGAATTGAGAGTAAGGGTTACCGTAACCTTGAGATTGGTTGTAACTTGGGAATCGACCTTGGTTAAATCCTCCGCCAACGTTTAGTCCTAAGTTCATCCCCATTCCACTATTAAAGCCTTGTTGTTGGTATGGGTTATTCATCCCCATTCCACCATTAAAGCCTTGTTGTTGGTATGGGTTATTCATCCCCATTCCACCATTAAAGCCTTGTTGTTGAAATTGATTGTTCATCATATATGGATTCATACTGTAATTATTTTGATTCATCATTGGGCTTGCGAACTGATTACTTAGACCACCTTGTTGCTGAGAATACTGACTATATGATTGATTCATCATAGGGTTCTGCATTTGTTGATTCTGCATCATTGGGTTCATTGATGGAGTGTATCTCATAGGAAGCTGAGCAGCTGGACTTGCCGGTGTTTTAACTGCCACCTCTGGAGTCTTCGAAGATTTTTTAGCATAGTAATCATCTCTATAGCCTTCAAGCTTCGCCCACTCTGAATATTTTGATTTATATAAATCAATTTCAGCATTACAAATTTCAATTTTCTGAGAACTTACAGTATATTGAGATTCTGCATTTAGCATCTCATCTTCAACACATTCTTGCAGCTTAGTCATATATCTTCCACCGTACTGTTGAGCGTATGGATTTTTCTGAGCACATTGACCCATTACAGATTGATAAACTTGACCTTTAACTTGCATCCATACTTGATCACCTTGTGACTTTCTGGAGTAAAGAGCTTCACACTGAGCTAATTTTTCAGCATAAAACTCAGACTTATCTTCATCTGGGTTTTTTAATACAGATTCTCTTTTAGTATATTGATCGTAAGCAATTTCTCTGTAGTCAGCAATCACATCATTCAGCTCTTCAACTGGCATCATGTCATCTATGTCTTTAGAAAATTTACACGAACTATTATCAACAGAGTAAGCCTGACATGCAGCTTTGAGGCTTATGACTGACTTGTGCATATTAAGAGTTGCTCTTTTCCAAAGCGGATCTTTAATTGGTGCTTTCTTTTTCATTGATAAAAATTGTGCGTAATCTGCAGATGAGAAGTACGGATCCTGCATATAACGAGCGAGTTCAGCAGAGATATCTCTCATTTTCTTTTCTAATCTTTCTTTTTCTTCAGGAGTTGAAGCTGCATCAATCTTAGCTTGCAGATTGATAAGAAGGTCTTCACTCGTTTCATCAGCTGTATTATGGGCAGATGAATCAAAGTGCTTCTGAACAATAAGTTTATAAAACGCATCAAATAAATCAGAATATTTTTTTGTATCTAACTTACTCAGGTCACCTTTTTCTACAGCCGCATCAAACTCTATTTTAGCTTTGGCAACTTTAGCGAGAAGATCTTTTTTCATGATCGCCTCAAGTTGATTATATGTTCCAGATAAGCTCGTAAATGCTTCTAGATTTTGATAAATGCTCTCGTAGTTAGCTTCATTACAAAGCTTCGCTGCTTTGTCTTGTAGAACTTGGTTTCCAATATCTAACTTAGAATAGATTTTATATCCACCGCTTTGAATGTCTTCATAGAAGAAACACTGATCATTTTTAATTATGGTTTTGTTTGAAAAAACTTTTTTCATATTATTAAAGGCAGGCCCTTTAGATACAAAAACAAGTTCACTTGTATCCGTTACGCCAGACTTATCTACATCAAAATTTGCTTTTACAATTTTAGCTTTATTAATTTTGCCATCGTCATAGACTCCAGTTTCTTTTAAACATGAAACAAATCCATCCATATTAGGTGCAAATGATTTTGTTTCAGTACTTATAGATTCACCATCTAAAACTTGAACCTGATATTCACAATTTGCTTTTCCACAAGACTTAATTCTAGTTTCAAAACTATGAGGATTACCATTAACTGCAGGATGAAAAACAAAATCAAGAAGTGAGTTACAGTTGGCAATCATCTCCCCACCAAAAATATTTAATTCACCAGTTGAAGGATTGTGAGTTGGGGTTAGTGTTGCTCCCTTCCCTCTGAGAAGTCCCATTACGAAACTCAGTGGCAAGGAACTTTGATCTATTGAATCACAACTTGCAGTGGAGTCCATTGACTGACCTTGTGTAAGTTGAGTTGGTTTAACTGTTGTGACAGTAGTTGTCTCAATGTCTTCCTGTGAGTCTGATAGTGCTCCCATTAACGTCCCATTTAATTGGGCCATGGAACTGAAAGACAGACACAGGACTGAAAAACCAAATAATACTTTATTCATATAAACCTCAAAGTGTTAGTACTCGTCTACTCTGATCGGTCATTTATCAAAAAAGTTTAATCATTATTGTAAATAGTTGTATTTAAAGGATAAAAGAGGGTTTTATCTGGGTTGTAACCTGATCTGGGATCTCACCGATAGATTTTTCATATCTCTGTACTCTATTGTAAGAATCATTAGCATCGTCGCTTAAAACCTGAAGTTTTCTCATATTAATTTCATAATTTTTTTGATTAATTCTCATATAAATTGTTTCTGGAAAATCAAAATCTTTGGTGAGTAGAACGTAGTTGTGCAATTGAAATTCTACCTCACTCGTATCACCAATAAGTTTCATCATTAAAAGTCTGTGAGTATCGTTATCGAACTTAAGTGTTACTTTGTCACTTTCATATACTAGGTAGAACTTTTTATTTTTAAATACTCTCTTAAGGTTACTCGTCTCATCAATAAACCCAGAGTTTAGTGTTTCATTAACTTCCGCTAGTTTTTTTGGATCACTTGGCTTAAGTGGATTTTCACCAGCATCTTCGCCATTATTAATCTTA
>Ga0307939_1001568_pt1 | contig 11544 bp, 7 predicted proteins | sample OrgLakmetagen122_FD_201844 | JGI IMG/M metagenome (GOLD analysis project Ga0307939, IMG submission 201844) | Saline water microbial communities from Organic Lake, Antarctica - #122 | ecosystem: Environmental > Aquatic > Non-marine Saline and Alkaline > Saline | place: Antarctica: Organic Lake... | reverse complement strand
TTCAACGACTATCCCGCAAGGGAGTAGGATCAAGTGATCCGAAGCAGTGGACACCCTTAAAAGGGTGAAGATATAGTCTGGTCTTATGTGAAAGCATAAGCTGCAAGTAATGTTGCGGGGGAGGTCTAACGAGCCTCCTTGAACATATCGAAACGTTTACCTTTTCGCAGCAAGTTCAAAGAATTTGTTGTCACTGATCCCATGCAAGTGTACGAAGGGTTTCAAGCCGCAGAAGGCGATCCAACGTGCCATACCATTATCGTGGATTCCCTTACCTACATGATGGACATGTACGAATCCCTATATGTATTAAACTCTGCAAACGGGATGAAAGCTTGGGGCGACTTCGCGCAGTTCTTCAAAGTGTTGATGGCTCAACACGTTGCAGCATCCACCAAGAACGTAGTGTTTACAGCACACACACTGGATACCTTAAACGAAGGTGAAATGGTCATGGAGACCAAAGTACCCGTCAAAGGTTCCCTCAAGAACAACGGTATCGAATCGTTCTTCTCCTGCTGTGTGTCGGCTAAAAAAGTCAGATTGAAAGACTTAACCAAGTACGAATCTGACCTGCTGACCATCACCGACGAAGAGGAAATGCTCGGCTTCAAATACGTATTTCAAACCAAGCTCACCAAAGAAACTGTAAACGAACGTTTACGTGGGCCCATGGGCTTGTTCGATAACAAAGAAACGTACATCGACAACAACATCCAGTTGGTCTTTAACCGGCTGTCCGAATACTACGCCTGAGCATCCTGCATCAGTCGTTAACCCTCACACTCAAAAACCCGTAAGGATTTGCCTATGTCACTTTTAAATGCAGCAAAAATCGACGAAACCATCACCACTGAAACCGACTCCGTTGGCGGCGGCGGTGTATGGGAAACAGCTTTGTACCCTGTTGAGATCACCATGGCGTACCTGGAAAAGAAAGCCAGTGGCGCCGTATTCATGAACGTGATCTGCAAGAACGATGCCGGTCAGGAATACAAAGAAGGCTTGTGCCTTGCGTCAGGCGATGCCAAAGGCAACAAGAACTTCTACGAGACCGCCAATGGCGAGAAGAAGTACCTGCCAGGTTTCAATCACGCCAACAGTCTGTCACTACTGACCGTAGGCAAAAACCTTGCTGAACTGGATACGGACTTGAAGATCGTCAATATCTACAGCTTTGAAGCCAAGAAAGAAGTCGGTACCGAAGTCGAAGTGGTCATGGGCCTACTGGGTCAACGCGCCATCCTCGGTTTGCAAAAGCAGATCGTAGACAAGAACGCCAAAGGCGATGACGGTAAATACCACGCCACCGGTGAAACACGCGAGTCCAACGAGATTGATAAAATCTTCCGTGAGAAGGACCACATGACCACCGCTGAAATCCTGGCTCAAGCAGACGCGCCTGTGTTCTACACCACTTGGGAAAAGAAGTGGACCGGTAAGACACGCAACAAAGCCACCGCAGCCAATGACGCGAATGGCGGAACAGCCGGCGCCCCAAGTGCCGCTAAAGCCGGTGGCACTCCCAAGCCGACCAAATCCCTGTTCGGTTAATCAACCCCAGTGTCGGGGCTCTCAGGAGCCCTGACCAACAATAAGGATCAACAATGTCAGAGATTAATGTAGAAGAGTCGATCCAAGCAAAAGGTTTGACAGCGCCACGTGTAACGCCTGATCACATCAAAGCTCTGCACGGTCGTGTGAGTTATGTGTTTGATAACGTTGGCACCAGCACGTTCTGTCATGCGTTTCTGGATACGTCGTTTTACCTGGCTACCGGACACAGCGCCTGTGTCTCACCTGAAAACTTTGACCAAGCTGTTGGTGAAGACATTGCCCATCGCAACACTGAGTCACAGGTAAACCAAAAGCTGTGGCAATTTGAAGGCTATCGCCTGTACGCGCAACTCAACGGGGAGGCACCTTTCGAGTGATCCCTACTCTGAAGTTCTACCAGTGCATCAAACAGGTTCATGCAGAACCCATGCCTTACGGTGAGTTCAAAATCTCTATCCGTAAAGTACGGGACATGGGCCAGATTGATCCCATGGAGCCTGGTTACCACGTCATCTACGGCAAGGGCACCGCCAATGAGTACCACTCATGGTCACCCAAGCAATCGTTCGATGAGGGCTACCTAGAGATCCCTGCCGGTACGTCCAAACCCATCTCAACAGGCGGAGGCAAGGTCAATTGAGCGAAGGCATTCTTGCGGTAGACCCAGGGCTCACAGGGGCTCTGGTGATCATCAACAAGGCTGGAAAGTACATTGACCATTTGCACATGCCCAGCATCAAGATTGGCACAAAGAACCGTGTCAACGGCGCTGCTATCAATGCCTGGCTCAAGACCTGGCCAGGGCTTTCCCACGCCTACGTTGAGAACGTTCACAGTATGCCCACAGACGGTGCGGCCCGTGCCTTCTCATTCGGTCACTCCACAGGGGTGATCCATGGACTGATCGCTGCATCGGACATACCCATTACACTCGTGGCCCCCGTGGCTTGGAAGAAGCATTTCAATCTCACTGGAACTGACAAAGACGCAGCCCGATCCAGGGCCACTCAGTTGTTCCCTGCGCTGCGTGAACTGGATAAGAAGGGCAAAGGGCAAGCAATCGCTGACGCCCTGTTCATCGGCCTCTACGGCGCCCACAAGTACAACCAACCTCAAACCAAAGCGGCATAAACCACTCACAAGGAACCACTATGAGAACCACTATGAAAATCAATATCACGATGGATCAAGCCAGCATCGAAACGGCCATCAAGGACTACGTTGCCAAGAACGGTATCGACAGCCCTGTACAAGAAGTGAAATTCACCATCAGCCGTAAAGGCGGCACCAGTGTCGATGCGGAAATCATTTTGGGCATCGCTGCTGTGAACGAAGAAGCCATCGTACCTGAAGCCGCAGAAGTGCCGGTTAACCCCGTTAAATCCGTGTCCAAGGCAAAGCCAGAACCCAAAGTGCCTTCAAAAGCAAAAGGGTTTGAACCTACCCAACCCGTCGTCGATGACGAACCTGCGATCGACCATGTAAAAATGGAAGACACAACACCTCCGTTTGAAGTGGATGCCGTTAACGACAGCACCGTTGACGAGCCGGCACAAAGCAAGTCACTGTTTGGTTAATAGGTAAACGCTATGGCATTCCTTGAAGTTATAGCTGCCCTTTTCCTCACTGGCGTCATAATTGGTATCATGCTATTCGGTGGTGTCATCGGAACGGTCCTCTACCTGGTAGGGGGCATTGCCGTTGTGTTCGTGTTTGTGTTGATTGCCATTAAAGAAATGCGCGATCGTGGAAAGCCGCAGTGAAAAGAAAGCCCCTATCTCTAGGGGCTTTCTTGTTTTACTTCATAAAGTTCATTGCCTGAAGTGGTACAGCCTCTGCTGCGGCACCTGGTAACCCGATCGCACCGGCACTGAACGGATTGCTTGACCGGTTCCAGAAACCCGACTCAACAATTGTTGGGACAGATTTGAACATGTCACTGAACAGAACCAGTGCTAACGCCCTTGCAGGGTTTTCACGGTAAAGCCTGAACAAAAACTTCTGAATCCTTATGTAGTACTTAGTAAACATCACCAAACCTGTGTCATTCAAGTATTGAATAAACCGGTGTGTCGGTACGTCATAATTTACAAACGCATCCTCCACGTACTGGATTGCTTCCTCCTTACTAAGTTGATTTTTCTCACGCTTGGTCACATGCTCATACAATGTATACCGCGCTACAAAGTCACTCATGTGCGTGGTTTGATACAGCATTTTGTACAGTTTGGTGTCGTGTGCTACAACCGCAAACTTCGCCACATCTTTTGCCACTTTAGGCATCCACTGGGTTTTAGAATCCGTGAAGCGTGTCAGCTTGGATTTGTAATTGTACCCATTTTCCTCGGCATCCACGTCCTCAACAATGGTCTGGAACAGTCCAGCTTCGATCAACTCGTTGACAGGGTTGCGCTGAATACCGTCTTTCAGTTCTGTGATCCGCGAATCCACGTCCCCTAAACCATCGGTACGCTTCAACTCTTTCATCAGTTCCAGATGTTGCAACTCTTTAAGGTCTTTTTGGTAAGCAAGTACCCCTTCAATTGCCACACGGTGCGTCTTCACAATAGACCCCAGTGGCACCCCTGCCAGCAACAGTTCCGACACGTTACTGCCAATGTTAGTTACCAGGGTGAACAGGTTTTTGATTACCACAAAGTCTTTGATCATCGTCACGATTTCCATCCACACGTTCTCAGCACGGCGGATACGCAACGCGGCTTTCTTACCCATGAAGGCTTCCATGACGGTAATGAACAACTCTTCACGCATTTTCCGTTCATCGGGATCTTTACTGAATCCGTCCGTCAAACTCTTCTTGCGGTACCCAAAGAACATGTTGTATTGATCCACCGGAACCATCAATGATGAACTTCCCCACTCACTGACAATCTCCTTACGCGTGTCGTCTGGCAGCAAACGGTACGCTTCTCGTATCGTTGGATCGTTGCTGTCTGCACTGACTTTCAAATACCGTTCTGGGTTGCTGTGGCCGTCTGCTTTGTACTGATCGTGCAACGCTTTAATAGCTTCACTGTTGGAACGTTCGGTGTTCATTTTGTCTACCAGGTTGGCAGACATAGCGCCCAACACTTCGTCCATTTTGTTATTGCGGCCCAGGATGTTCTCAGCATCCCGTACTGACGCTTCCATCATGTACCGGTAATTGACCACGCTGCCACGCTCGTTTAACAACGGAACCATGCGCTTATTGGTCTGTGTTGATGGGTTGTACCCACTGTCAGGCAGGAACATATTTTCGATGCCTTTGGACAACTTACCTGCAACAGTGGCGTTGGTTGCCGTGTTCGCAGTGCTTGTAAAGCCGGCGTTATCCGCCCGACTCAAGCCACCGTGCAACAGCGAACCGCTGGTGCCTTTACCGGTGTTTGAAAACACACCGGTTACCCAACTTTTCTTGCCGCCGTCCTCAATCACAAACAAAGTCTTTTTAACTTGATCAGGGTCTATTGGATCGCGTTCAAGCAATGGACCTTTGGTGGCACCCATGGCAATTAGGTTTTCAGCGTCTACCCCATCGGCCATCACTACTTCACGGTAAGGATTAGTGATCTCCCAGGTGTAGCCTTTCACAAAGTGAACGCTTTCATCTGAGAACAACGCTTTCTTGGCATCGTCCTTTAATTTTTTGTGAAGGCGCATAACCATCTCAACGCCACTTTGATCCCCTCGTTGGTTTTCCCGTGTCATCACCGCTGCACCCGTTTTCTTATCGGCTGTGGGCGTGTGCTGAATCGCGTACAGGCTGATAAGTTGATCAAGGTGTTCTGTAACTTCATCCACTTTCGTTTTGCTTAACGTGTTGGCTTTTGAAGTGCCGTACATCTCAGCCAGGTTACGGGCGTTCATCATCAGGTTTTCATTGCGATTGATGTTCGTCGCCATGTAGTAACCCATGTCTTTTGCACCGCGTATCCAGTAATGGCTCTGCTTACCGCTACCATAAACCAGGGCTTCGTATTTCTGGATCGCCGTGGCCAATGTCTTCGGATTGCGAACCAATTGGATCAACTCGTCCATGGAGTACTCTCTACGCAACTCAACCATATCGGTACGCAGGTTCAAACGCGTAATCGCAGCCTTGTCAGCGTCGGTCAAGTACTTACCTTCGTTTTCAAAACTGGTGAGGATGCTGTCCTGTACGTGTTCATCTACTGCCTTGCGTTCTTGCTCATGCTTGTTGGCGCCACGCAGCAAGCCATAGGCTACGGCGTTGGTGTCATTGGCACCACGGATCTCATTGACCACCGCCGATAGAATGCCCTGACGATTACGAAACATTTTGTTACGCACATCCTGCAAAACAGAGAACACGGCGTCTGCACGGTCTTTTGCTACTACTCGCATCGTGACACCCGCAGCTCTAACCAGGCTGGTTTTTGCTTCGGTAAAGAATTTACTCTTACCGATGTTGTCCATTCTGTCCCGCATACCCTCGTTAGCAGACTCAATAGCGCCTGACAAAGCAGTTGTGACTGTGGACTTGTTCCGAGCCAGTTGAGTACGGCGCTTTGCTTCTATATTAACCAACTGGTTCATCAAGGCATCCAGCTTGGCGTCAGCGTTTTGACCACCAAACGTCTGCGTCAACTTCCCGCTTACCGTGTCCATCAGTTGGCGGAACAACGTCAACAGCATGTCACCCAGTTTTTTGCCTCGCAAGCCAGTGTCTGTGCGTGCGGTTGGCACCTGCATCAAATCTCGCAAAGGCTTGTACGCCAGACCCATAGCGGCAAATTGCGTCAGGTAATTGGATTTACCGTCTGCGGTTGCTTGAGGCTTAAAGATCAGGCTGTACACATTTTTAGCTTGTTGTTTTTCCTCGTAAGTGGCCTGGGCCCAATCACCGGAGTAAAAGTCTTGTGGCTTCAAGTTGGCCTTGGTTTCTCTGAACAGCTTGCCCAGCTCTCGGTACGCGATTGAGGAACTGTCCAGTGACGCGATCATGGAGGCTTCAACCTGCTCGATCACAAACGCTTCCTGGTCTGAGATACCGATAGGCTGGCCAATGACTTTTGACACAAACGGCATGTTGCCCATCAACGCTTCAATGAATCGGTCTTCACTGCTGTAGTTGGCTCGATCCGCTACCTGATTTTTAAACGTGCCATACGGTCCGTGGATCTTATCGACGATCGTACCCAGTACCGTCTTCAAGTGATCTGTGTACTCAGCGTCGTGGGTTGTAGCCTGACGCTTACCCACTTCTTCAAACACTTGCTTGGTGGTGTAATCCTTCACAGTGTTGAAAGGATCGGCCGACCGGTTGTGCAACGTAGAACCTTTCAAGGTCTTGGTGCTGCTTTGACTGGCCATGTGGAACAGGCCGGTGGCATTGGTCACCAGTGCTTCAAAGGCGGTTGTCATACCGTCAGCCGTCTTCTGTGATACCGGCAACGTACCGATCAACAGCTTCACGACCTTCTTGGCAAAGGCTTTCCAGCCACTCTGTACCGCTTCCGCCGAAGTCGTGTCCTGAACTTCCACAACGTTCAACACGTTCTTCTGGAACTCAAAGTTAGTCATGCCCCAGGTCACAAACTCGTGCAGGTTCTCCATGGCATCGACGGACTGCGACTTCAGGCTCTCATTACCTTCCTGGTTCAAGTAGGTTTCAACAGACGCCATCAACGCTTCAAGCTCGGCTACGGTCTTCGCCGCGTCACTCTTGGGGTTGTTCTGGCCCTGGTCAATCAAGCCGGCCAACGCACGGTGAACCAGCTCGTGAATCACCACTTCTGGCTGAACCATGGAATGAATGAAGTCCGAACTCTTAATACCAATGTGTTCGTTGCCGGCATCGGGTTCATACCAGGCCCGTGAACGTGTCACAGAGCCTTCTGGCAAACCGGTTGGCGCCGTGTCACGCGTGATGTACCGGATAGGGAGATCGCCTGGTACAGACTTCCTGACCAGTTTCAACATCATGCGGTAGAACCGATCGTTGTTGGTCTTACTGGTTTTCAGACCCTCTTCCAAATGGTCAATCAATTGGCTCGCCTTCAGATTCGGCGTGCTGCTCAGGAAGCTCTCAAGCTCTGTGTCTGGCGAGTTAATGGCTTCGCCCAACACACCCCAAGGCGTCAACCGTGAACCGTTGTAATAGGTATCCAGGGAATCAACGACGGTCGCCGCTTGTGCCGGACTGACGGTGTTTCTCAATGCCTCGCCCAACAGAACGTGGTGTTCTTTCATGTACGCCTGCACCGGAACCAGACGACTCTGAAGATCCGCGTCCATGTCCATGTCGGCCGCAATGAGATCCATCACGTTCAATGCCTGGTAGCCCATGTCCGTCACACTCGGAGGCAATGCCTTCGGGTTATCACGGGTAATGGTTTTGATCCAGTTGCCTGTGTTGGCCCGCGTCTTAACGTTGCTTTCCCCTGGGTACACGGTCTCCAGTGCAGCGTCCAGTGAGCCTTTACGTGTGATGGCTTCAGCCAGTAACTTTAATTTACGGAACGTGCCCTTGTCGATGTCACTGACTGAACCGTTCTGCTTAAATTGACGAGTAAGGTTTGCTTCTGTTCGCGCAACCGCATCGCGTAGGCCTGCGGCCAGCTCTGCGTTGCTCCGGTCTGTGGTGGGTGCTACAGGCTTAGGTACAACAACCGGCGCGTCCTCGATAGGCATCAAGCCGCGTGACCCTTTGATCGTCCATTCGATCTGCTGGGCTTTCCACAGGTTCTTGACGACCGTGGTGTTACTGCGTCTTTCACCATCAGTGGACAGTCCACCGTGTTGCTCGGCGTAGACTTCTGCACGACGATCCGCAGTGGCTTTACGCATCTTGTCCGTGACCATGTACGCGCCACCCTGATCACCTTTCTCAACCGGCGCCTGTGCGTACTGATCCACATATTCAGTTTCAATCATGGAACTCAGCTTGGTGATCTCTGCCGTGTACGCCACTTCGTTCACTTGCTGTAGCAAGTAGCTCAGTGTGTTCAGATTGCTGCCACCGGCTTTCAAAATGTCCAAGTGTTCTTTCTGGTTTGGATTCAAACGCATACCAAACACTTGCTTTTTATACGCATCACCATCTGCTGTAAAAGCGTCTTCGTACACACCGTCAATGACGTTACGTAGGCGTTGCTGCAACTCAGGAGAGTCTTGTACATCTTCCATCAGTTCGTGGATACCGTCCACGGTGCGATCCAGTGTGGCTTTCATTTCCAACGGTAGTGAGAACTTCAGCATTACCTGGTAAGTGGCTTCGTTCAAGTTACGGGCACCCTGCACAATGTCGGCCACACTCAAACCGTTTGCATCGTGGATGTTTAACGCGTCCAGTTGCTTGTACGCCAACGCAGAAATAGCCGCGTCTACACTGTGTACCGCAAGAATCAGTGACCGTACACCGGGATCACTCAACAGATCCTGATAGCCTGGCGCCTTACTGGTCTGGTAATCGGGTTTTGCATTGGTCGGGAACTCACCTTCGTTGTGAGGAACCTTTTTACCAAAGCGAACGTCCTGACGGTACATGCTGTTTTCTGCATCCAGACGTTTACTCTCGGTGGGTAGAAACAGTCCTGCGTCCAGATCGTTGTCCAGACGTGACATGCCGGTGTGCATGGTCGGTGACAGTTTACTCAAGCTGTCTGCAATGACTTTTTTACTGGCCGGCTTCAGGTCTACCAACGCAAAGTTTTCGCCTTTGCGGCTGACGTTGTAAGCCAACTCGCCGGACTCAATCTGGCGTTCCCGTTCCTTTTCAATTTTGTAATCGTAGATTTCTTTGTACAATAGCGCAGACGCCTGGGCCGCTTGGTTCAGCACCGCACGACGTTCCAGGAACACGGAGTACATACTTTCCATGGCGTTCTCAACGGCTTGACCTACTGTACCGTCTTCGTGATGTTTGATGCCCGTGAACGCTTGTTTCATCGCGTTCAACTGTTCAGGTGAAAATTCAAAGTCCATGATCTCGCTGTACTTCATGTTCTTATTCAGTTTCAGCTTGTCCCTGGAATTGGTGCCATTTTCGTTATTTGGGTACAAGCCTGTAATCATGTTGTTTACGTTGGTAACCCACTGACTGGCAAACTCATCCATTTCATACTGGATCGGATCTTGTAGGTTGAAATTGCTCACCAGTGAGTACATGTCATCTACCAACTCATCGGCCATGGACTTCACGCCACCTTTAACAGTCTGGCCAAACATCATGCCGGTCAACGGTGTTTTGATAAAGTTACGGCCCACACCACCCACTTTAATGTCACCCGTTTCACTGTCCTGGGTAAACATTTGTCCACCTTTAAAGTGGCTCACTGCACTCAAGACTCGCGTTTTTTGCTTGTTGCCTTTGACACTCTTCAACAATCCCTTGATCACCTCAGTCACCGTGGTCTCATAAAGATCCGGTTCTTTGGCTTCTTTATGGTCCACGTAATTTTTATAAGGTGAACCTTTCTCATAGAACCCGCCTTTATTCAAAAACTTGAACAGCCCAGGTGTTGAGTTTGCCGCACCTAGTAACAGCATGGTCAGCATCGGACCGTTGGTTACACCGTCCACTTCCATCATCATCATGTCTGGGTTGAACGTTTTTTCCTTGTTGTCACTGGCGTTTTCATACATAGCGTAAGCGTGCAAAACACTCAGTGTGTGAGTGTTCTCACCGCCGCGCTTAACAGCCGAAATGACTAGATCACCGCCGCCTACCGGCATTTCACCGGTGGTTATCTGTACTATGATGGCATCTAATGCTGCACGTACAACAGGTTCTTTTAGAACCGTGTCCAACTCATTCAGTGTGTTTTTCAGGTACTTCTTATCGGCTTTGATACCAAATCCCATGGCCACGTTCTGACGAAACAAGCGATTGTACTTGCTGCTTCTGGACGTGCTGATGTCACCCTTCCAACCACTCATGCCGATCATTTCACGCACAAACTTACTGTTCTGCGGGTTGACCGTAGACTTGATACCCACACGGTGCTGTACCCACACATCCGGCAACAAGTGAAACTTGCGGCTCATGTCTGAGCCCATGTGATCGTTGATGAACTCTTCGTACAGGCGTATCTCTCGCAGCTTGCCTTCGTTGGTGGCTGCAATGCTGTCACGTTGTGACTTGTGTACCTTGGAGGTATCTACAACACCCACCACCTCGGCTTTTTGATCCTCGTCCAAATGCGTCCACAGGTCGTTAATACCCGTGCGCGGCTCCCACGTTTTGTCCAACTGTTCTTGTTGGGTTTCACGGTGGTTTTCAGGAATGCGGTTCTTGTGCCCTTTCGCGGTTTTCTGCGTGAACTCCTGCTTGGTAAAGAACGGTTCTACTATGGTGGGCTCTGAGCCAAACAGCGTATCCAGGTAACTCTGGTTTCCGCGTGAGGCTTTGCCAATTTCAACCACATCGTTCAACGGCAGCATTTCTTTGGTGTTGCGGTTGCGAACCAGACGAATAAACGCAGCGCCTCTTTCGCCTTCACCTTCGTGTTCAACACGATGACGTTCGATGTAGCCCAGATCACTCAACAGTGCCAAAGCATACGCGCCCAACATTGCATCAAGCCGGCTCTGCGTCCCTTCAGGTGCATCGTTACGGGCTTTGAGTCCCAATGCCTGTGAACCCTTCAGGCCCACACTGACTTGCAACATGGTGGCTCTCTCGCCGGCTGTCTGATACGCCATCTTATCTTCAGGCTGAAGCACGTAAGACGGGCCTTTACCCATGGTCTTCTTAATCGCGCTGTCTTCGGCAGTGATCGGATCAGTTGCTGTGTCACCCAGGTAAGACCAGGCCGCAAACGCAATGGCCGTGAGTACGTTCTCGTTTTCAATGGCGCCAGTCTGCGTGTCCACAAATGTGTTGTAGATCGTGTAATGGTCGTTTTCGGCTTTGTGGTCCTTCTTCTGCTGCGTCAGCTCTTTCAGTTGCGGCATCCAGCCTTTGGCTGTATTCGCAAACTTGGCCAGTACACCGTCTTGGCTGATCTGGATTTCTTCCGG
>Ga0307939_1001558_pt1 | contig 11577 bp, 13 predicted proteins | sample OrgLakmetagen122_FD_201844 | JGI IMG/M metagenome (GOLD analysis project Ga0307939, IMG submission 201844) | Saline water microbial communities from Organic Lake, Antarctica - #122 | ecosystem: Environmental > Aquatic > Non-marine Saline and Alkaline > Saline | place: Antarctica: Organic Lake... | reverse complement strand
AAACGCTCTGCCTCTAGACGGTCTTTGTTGCGGTTATAATAGCCGACTAACCCGAAAAGAATCAAAGCCGCCAAAACGACCAAGAGCAAACGGATCACTGTTTGATTGTCCATGTGCTGTGACAGGAATAAACGTGTGAACTGCAATACACAGCCGGGTGGATGGTTATTATACTTCTGCTATATAAAAAAAATTCTAACCAAGACGTCATTGTCGATGTCGATTCCGATTCCGTCATTGTGCCAGGTTAGAACGTGGCGTGGCGTGGCGCGGCGTGGTGAATCGAATCGAATCTAATCGACATCGATTATAATACACTCACAAATCCGCTGTGGCGCGTTCTAAAAGGGCCAGGTCTTGTTCGTCAGAATTCGTCAGAGCCAGATGCAAATCCGAAACAAACTCCAGATCACGTGATAGAGATGTGCGTTTGATCTCTAGGGCTCTCAGAGCGTCACGCTTCATGGCCTCGTACTCTTCGTAAGAAGGATAAGGTCCACTGTTCGTAAGATCGTCGTCGTCGTCGTCAGCTTCGCTCGTTTCTCGTACGGATTCGTCGTGGAACGCGTAGTGTGCAAATGGCTTCGTCTTCGTCTTAGTATTCGTCTTAGTATTCGTCTTAGTATTCGTATTCTTATTCGTCGTTTTTTGTTTCGCTGCTTCTGCTCGGGGTTCTGCTTCGACTTCGACTTCGGCCTCGGCCTCGGCCTCCGTTACAGATTCTTTGACCTCCACCAACTTCCACGCTAATGAAAATTGCTGTTTTCGAAACTGGAGCCCCACGAACTGGAGCGTGACGTCGGACCTCGCGAAGTTCGAAGCTTCTTCTAACAGAGCACGAGGCTTCTGGGGTCCCTCCGAATCCACCATGACGATCATCTTGGCCACCAGATCCTTTTTGGCATCCGCAACTATTACGGGACGGTAATATTCGTGGAGGAGGTGACTGTCGAGTCCTCCATCGAACCACCCTCCGACCAATCCCTCTTGAGACCTGTCGATGGCCTCGGCGTCACACAGCATAAGCTCGCTGGCCTGTCCCTTTGACACGCCCAGGACGATACTCAACGTGTTAGACAAACCGTCGCCGACCCTCATGACTTCGACTCCGCTTATTTTCAGTCTCAGACGGTGTGATGCGGATGTCGTGTCGTCTCCGCGCTCTCGAAAAACAGCGTTTGCGACGTACACGTCCTGACCTGGTTTGGGCCTGCGATAATGAAGCGAACGCATACTATTCAATAACGGATTGGTTTCGGGAGATACATGTGGGGTCAGCGTCACCGAGGCTTTTTCGCTTATTTTCTTATTCGTCGTGGCATCATCCACGTTTGGTCTTGCGCGGAGAGGCATCGCGTTGTGTTACAGATAGCGTCCTTAAAAAAACTGTCATTACGAACGCGCGGTCAGATAACACACATAATCCTGTTCTCTCTTTTCAACGATGGACATCGCCGCGCAATCGCAATCGCAATCGCAATCGCAATCACAAGAAAGAGAAAGAGAAAGAGAAAGAGAAAGAGAAAGAGAAAGAGAAAGAGTGGGAAACGAAGTTGGAGATGATCGAATCGAACACGTGAGTGACACGGAGAATTCTCCCCCTTCACGTTATCAAACACATTTACCTTCGTCAGAATCGACCGATTCGACCGAACAACCTAAGCAACGACAGCGACCCCCCCTCATTCGCGACGACCCACCTGCTGCTTCATTCACCCCGTTCACAAATGCTTATAACAGCAACAACAACGGTCGACTCGTAGTGCGTTCGGTCACACAACGCCTGATCGCTTTGGCTATAGAAGAGCTAAACCAAAGCGACACGCGCACCAAGATCAAAGACCATGTCATATCTCCCCTCATCAAGCTCATCTACTCTCAAATGTATCCGTACTTAATATTGGCGGCCATAGTACTCCTCGCAGGACTGATCATGTGGGTCCTCATGTTCACCATGTTCACACTGTCTTACTTTAGGAAATGACGTGTCTGCATATAAGCGTTGCGCTTGTATTCGGATCTAACTATGGGTGAAGATGAGCGACGAAGACTACGACTTTTACGACGAAGACGACTCCGTGCATAGACGAGATCACGAGCGCGTCATAGGAGAGACGGATATCGGTGGTGTCGGTGTCGGTGTTCCGAAAGTACCGGTGGCTGCGTCTTCGTCGGCGACCGTGGATCCGGAAGATGACAACGACACCGCTTTTGGCACAACATCATGCCCCAAAAGTACGACGAAGAGGTCGGGGCGAAGGCGTCTTCCGAGGTACAACGGGGAAATATACCCTTCCGACCTCAGCGGAACGAGCATGATGGAGATGTTTGCACAGATGAAAAAGAACTACGGACCCCTGGGCTTCCTGGACACGTGCAACATGGTCCAATTCCAGACCGCTCTGTGCTGCGGAGGTGTCGTGAAACAACAACAACAACAAAACGTCACGATAGCCGCACCTCGAAGAAGAAAAAGGGTGTAAGTGTAAGTGTATGTGTACATATATAAGCGCTTGACCTCTTTTGTGCACATACAACACAATGAGTATGACGGAGCATCTCACACCCGTCGACTACAACGAATACCCTGTACCTTGGCGGATAATACGCGCTCAATCCACGACAGGACACGGAAACGGCCGGGCGTTGGTCTATTGTTATTCTGATTGGGTGGAAAGGTATGGCTATTATGTAGACGAAATGGTGTACCACGTACTGAATCGACTGCCCCATCACGTCAACGGTGGCCACGTCGTGGTCTGGCACCCCGGGGCGCTGTGGCAATGCTTGGCGAAGTTGTGTTACGACACCTCTGTCAACCGGTTCAAAAAATTCAAACCGATCACATGACGGTGTTTTCTAACACCGTCACGCCAAAAAATATCGGTCCTTATTATACAAACACCAAAACAACAGGTTGTGGTAAACTCGTTGTCACACTCACACTGATGAAAGCATCGGACACACACGCAAGCACTCGAGTGGCGTCCGCGTCCGAGTCGAAAAAGGCATCGGGAGGGTCGGCGTACATCGGTACCGCACCCGAGATTGTTAGCGGAATATCAAAGATGGTTGTTCCGTTCGGAATTATTCTGACGAACAAGGCTCTTCAAAGATATAACAAAGACAAGTTCGGCATGGGGAAAAAGAAGGAGGCCAGTGGAGGAGGTGGTCGCGCGTCACAGTCTGACATGTCTTCCACAAAAGGAGGAAACGCCACGGCGTCCAGATCCGCTTCGGTCGCTCCATCGAACACCGGGTCAGTAGCTTCGAACTCCAAAAAAGGAGGTAACAACGCCACGGCGTCCAGATCCGCTTCGATTACGCCATCGAACACCGGGTCAGTGGCCTCGAACTCCAAAAAAGGAGGTAACAACGCCAAGGCGTCCAGATCCGCTTCGATTACGCCGTCGAACACCGGGTCAGTGGCCTCGAACTCCAAAAAAGGAGGTAACAACGCCAAGGCGTCCCGATCCGCTTCGGTCCCTCCGTCGAACACAGGGTCAGTGGCCTCGAACTCCAAAAAAGGAGGTAACAACGCCACGGCGTCCAGATCCGCTTCGGTCCCTCCTTCGAACACAGGGTCAGTGGCCTCGAACTCCAAAAAAGGAGGTAACAACGCCACGGCGTCCCGATCCGCTTCGGTCCCTCCGTCGAACACCGGGTCAGTGGCCTCGAACTCCAAAAAAGGAGGTAACAACGCCACGGCGTCCAGATCCGCTTCGGTCCCTCTTTCGAACACAGGGTCAGTGGCCTCGAACTCCAAAAAAGGAGGTAACAACGGCACGGCGTCCAGATCCGCTTCGGTCGCTCCGTCGAACACTAAGAGGGGGGGATATACTTCGGATGCGTCAATTGCGTCTGATCATTCCTCAACGTCCAAAAACTCGTCAGACTTTACGGCCCTCACACAACATATAGGCGGATTATTGGGAGGATACTCTGCATCTACCGCGGCTTCTGTAGCTAATGCTGACGACGACGCTTATGATTCTCGGTAAGCTTGGTTTCAACGTCGTTCCCGTAAACGCAACCCAGACGTTCTTTGCACACCCATAACCTTGACTCGGCACACAAAGACTCAATTGCTTCGTTCAAAGCTTTTTGTCGTCTTTTGATGGAAACCACCGACTCACCCCCTTTTCGTCGTTTGGGGACATCGTTCATCGTTCCTTTCTCTTTTTTTGCTGTTCTTTCTCGTAAAAGGAATGCGCACACCCCCCTGGTGACGTACCTTAACCGCATCAGGTGTGATATTCGGCTCTCGTCGACGTCAGATCTTCCAACTAGCAATATTCCGTTTCTTTCCACCATGTCGACAGTTGTCCTTCTAATCACATTTGAGTGGTCCATAATTACGTGAGATACCGTTTCAACCCACACACTGACACCACTTTATATATACATACGAAACTCACGCACCCACAGTAGCGTTTTCACCAGCGCGGGAACTGGCGATGTCCCCTTGTTTTGTCACAATGTTGAAAAAGGCCGTCGACAAGTTTGGGTACACGGATGTCACACTGTCATCGCCTCCCACTATAACACATAGGTCGTCGTCGTGTATCAGTACACGCGTATCGCTGTCGATGGACACATATTTCACGTAGTGCGAATAATGCTTGGCGCGCCATGCTCCGAAATTCTCTCCGACACTCGTTGACTCTGGAAAGGACGCAATTACGGACATCAGATCAACTACCTTTGTATCGAAACGACCACAAAGCCCTTGTCGCGTGTACCGTGGCCCGTGGTGACCTTCGTGCGTTCGGTTTGTCATGTCGTCGTTCACCGTGGTCGCGGTAGTTGTCGCGGTAGTTGTCGTCGTCATGTCCTAATTGCATTGAATCTTCCGAATAAATATTAAGTTAGACTGCTGACGCACGCGAGCGTGATCGATATATATATGTGTTGCACCATCGTCCATCACGAGGCTGATTCATACCCGCATGTGAACATGTAATTCAAAATACTGGTGGCTGACAACTTGCCGAGACCTGGAAGACGGACGAGAGTCTGCATGCGTTCCTGTTTGGAAAGCGGACCTAATGACGTATAGAACGCGTACATACTCTTCCATTGTTCCGCGATCATACCCGCAGTTTTGTGAGACACCCCTGGTATTTGACAAAGTTGCAGGAGGAAACACACGTCAGGTGTGATGTTTTTATTGCGTTTCGAGTTCAGTACGAGCTTCGCCATCTCTCCAGTCACGTTTGACGACGACGACGACGACGTCGACTCTACCCCGACGACGACGACCGCCTTGAGATGTCTTTCCCATAATGCGCGGAGACAATTAGCGGTATCATTTACGTCCCGTGTAGAAATTACGAAAAGACCGTCCCGAAACATGATATTGTAAACCGTGCTCTGAAGCGCAGTATCTTGTAGGCCGTGCCGTTGTGCGGTTTGTTTCAGGTACGCGTAGCCCGGGAGTGCTTCCAGTATGTATGCCACTCTGCCTTTGCCTCTTCCCATCACGTTGTCTGTCATACGTCTTTTTTGTTCGCGGAAACGTCCATCTTTGATGGATGCGCATAAGTCGGAAACCGTCTTTCTTTCGAATGCTATGTCGATCGAGGCGACATTCCCATCGCCCGATACAGTGACGAACTGTATGTCGGCAAAGTCGAGACGTCGACTCTCGATGTCTCCGCAGTGTGCATCCGATCCCGAAAGAAGCGCCTGATACAGGTCACGCTCTCTCACGTCGACCAGCATCTTTTGACGCGTTGGTTCCGAAGGCGTCGAAGATTTTGGTGGAAGTGGGCGACTCTCCACGTTATCCACGACGTCGTCACTCATCGTCCTCGTCTTTCGTATTGCAATTGCATCTTCAACAAGCGCGGCGCTTTTTATATAAGGGAAACGCACCTCTCGCATACAGGATAACATAACACTCACGTTGTTACCATGGACGTCAAATGCGACAACATGCTTCTCCGTCTCACGAAATTTTATAATCAACGGGGGACGATCGACAAAATTGTCCCCGTGGTGAACTGCATGTCAAATGTGTCTCTCCGCCTCCTTGACTGGTTCGTGACCAACTATTCCAAGAAGAAAAACATCATCATTCCCCTCCAAAAACACGGTCCTGACGCCACGCCCACCTTTTTCAACGTGTATCTGAGCTACAGAGCTCAGCTGAAAGCGTACTCGAAGCAGTACTTTGATCCTTTCCGGCGCAGGGATCGCATCAATTATTACTACGCCGAAGACAAATACATCGAGACCACCATCGGACAGCTCAACTTCTTCAGGTGGGTCATCGAAAACGACGTCCTCGAATATATTGACTCTCATGCGCAGGACATAGAGGCGGACATGATGTTGTGCAAGACTAGGCAAAACCGAAAGGGGAGCGCCAAAGACAAAGAAGTAGATAACGGAAACGACACCACAGAGACACAGGAACAGACACAGACACAGACACACACACACACACATACACAGGCAGAACGAGGTCAATGCTCAGGTCGAAATTACGGGAGGAGTTTGTCTTTTACATCTGACAGGAACCATTGTCAATGGACAGATGAACAAAAAGAAAAAGATCACGAGGCCGGTAAAAAAACAGGCGCGAAGCGTTCAGAAATCACAAAAGGACGCGTCAATCACATCAATCACATCAATCACATCACGGGAACACTGACGGTCCGATTTGATTGATCGAAGATCTTTCAGCGTTTCTTTGTAGTTGCCGTCTTGGACTTTACGGCTGGTACAGGGGGCTCGAAATCGTCTTCGTCGTCGTCTTCGAATTTTTTTCCCGCGGGGTTGACGCCCTCCGAATTCTCGATGGATTCCATATTGTCGTTATTGTTTCCTCCGTGACCATCGCCATCGCCTTCGCCTTCGCCATCCGAGCTCTCGACGACGTTGTCGCGTTCTTTCTTACGAAGGGAGGCGGGTGGAGCATCTAGTTTTTTAACCGTGCCTGTGCCAGCTCCGTCTTCCAAATCGGATTCATCTCCGTCGATCTCCATGTCGTCTTCCTCCGTATGCGTAAAGGCAAACTCCTTGAGCGTAGCCGATGGACTGATGCGGACTTGTAGCGCCCTCCATGTACACCCAAAACGACCGCTCACGATCCACACGCCCATACACTGCATGATGACCGCCGCCTTGGCGCCCTTGACCTCTATGTCGCTCAGGTTGACTTTGTTCTTCTTGTTGTCGAAGACGTCCATCGTGAACTCCTTTTTATTGTTATCAAACGGCAGGTTGACCTTGACGGTGGGGGGGAAGTCTAAGCGTTCTCCCGTATCCTTGTCTTTGCCGTACTTCAGAGTGGGTGTATAGAACTCCTGGATGATGGCTTTGGTCGCGTCCTTCTTCTTGAGCCACGCCTGAGCGTTGGAGCACGCGGTTTCCACGATCTTTTCGTCGATCGTTTCCAACATGGTCTTGAAGTGTTGGAGGAGCGGACGGTTCTCGAGGCCTTTGAAAGACAGGTCGAACGACCACTTGTCGGGCTTGCCCGACTCTTCGGCGCCTCCCTTGATGAAAGAGTTGCTGTTATTGATGCCAAAGGGGATCACCATCTCTGGTGTCTGTACGATGAACTTCTCCTTGGCGTAGTTCAGGTACAGCGACTTGCCTCCGCTCTCCAGGGTCTTGAGGTTGCCGAAGCTCACCTTGTTGATGTCGAAGTCCTTGGGGAGGACGATTTGCTCGCTGGACATGGTCGCTGTGGAGAAGAATAAATAGAGAGTCGGTCGACGTACTCGAGCCGATGTTCTATACTTACCTATATATATATGGCCGGCTCTCTTTATATGTATTTACCTACAGATGAACCGAACCGAACACGAAAACGAAAACGAAAACGAAAACGAACACGAACACGAACACGTGACGGTATTCAGTGCATCGACGTTCAAAATCTGAATGCGGATAATGCTGTGACCGCCCAATCAAATCGACGTCGCAAAGATGCACCATACACACCGCACAAAGCGTCCGTAGAGTACTTGCGACAAAAAACTGCAATGATCCGTGGATCGACGTAGTTCGCTTTGGACGTTCCTGGAGCGAGGCGCAGTTCCTTGGCCCGCGATATTAGTTCTGCGGAGGACCAAGAAGAAGACCCATTCCAAAACGTTTCGCAAAGAACGTCGAAACGCTGCGCCTGCTCATTTTCCTGCTCTTGTGACAGCTCGTCCTTTCGTTTTGTCAATGTCTTGTGGTTCAGGTGCCACGCCACCTCGTAAAAACACAGTTCCACCAGGCGTTTGGGAGATTCCGTTCTAAAAGCGGATCTATTATTTTTTTTCCCTAACAATCTTCCGTCGACTATCGAACTCGCTTTGAAAGTGCGGATTACCTTGCACGTCAGACCAGGGACGAGACCATCGAGGTACGCGTTGACGTCTCGCGGACCAATTCCTTCGAACACTCTATCGGACACGCCGCGTTTTGCACGTTTGGTCACGTATCGTACCAGACATGCGTACGCGTTTGGAGGCATGCGACGTGTCATGTCGTAATCGACATGGTCTTTCCCCACAAACACCAGTCGCACGAAACGATCGGCTAATATCCGCACTTCGTTCGGACGCAAATAGGCGGCACCGGTCGTACTCGACTCCTCGTTCCCGACCCGGATACCGAACACTTCCACCACGGACGCACACGTCGCTGCCATTGCGGTCGTTGAGGTCATCGCGTCGTTCCTAAATTGTCCGCCGCAATCTTTCTCGATTCTGGCTCTCACTCGGTCGATGTCGCGCGCGAGCTGGCGCGCCAGTTCGAACTTGCGTTCCTCGTGCGCTTGGCGTAACGAAGCACCTCCGTCTAGCTGCGTGTATTTCATCATGGCCGTCAATGGATCTTTCCACCGCGCCAACCACCCCACTTTTGGATCGTGCACTACGCCCCCCCACTCCCTCTCCGTCGAACCCGACGGCACTGGAGGCACTCTGGCACCACGACTCATGTTCAGGTCGACGTCTCGAGCTGTCAAACGCCTTCGTATACATCCGTTCAAAGGATGACGCACGTTCCGACCCAAAAACACACCCTCCCGATCCACCGTGTCGTTCTTGAGCGCGTAGCGCTTTCCGTCGATCGTGGCGTGCGACCCCCCCTGGCTGCTGCTATTACTCTTCCCATAATTTTCACCAATATTGTGCTTCTTGTTGTTCTTCTTTTCCGTCGGCTCCCTTTTACGAGCCTCTTCCGCGCGTTCCAGCAGCCCCTCCCAGTCCCAGTCGTCCAATGAGTCGCTTCGCGAATTCCTCTCACGTTCACGTGGTGGTGACGACGGGCCTAACGCCAGTTCGTGCCAGTCGCGCGAAAAATTCTCACGGAACGTGTCAGACGTCGCGCGCGGGTCCTTTGCGACGACCGAAAGCCTCGCGTAGGTCAGACCAAACTGTTCGGCTTGGGGAGACAGGTGCACCTTCGAAGTGGGGTCGGTTATGCGTTCCAACACCAACCCTAACGCGGCGTACTCTTTCGGAAAACGTACGCCCGAGTGTTCACACCGCTTCTTCCAGAGAGGGGTGATATCCTTCGCTTTGTACGCCCCGCCTCTCGTTTCGTTTGTGACCGTTCTTGTCATCTTACAAGTATCAGCTGTAATTTTTCAAGGTGTGCGCTCAGATCTGCAATAATTTTTGAGGCCCACATGATAAGAACGAACAAAAAGATGTTTCTTAAGAAGCTGGTGTCGAAAGTACTGTGGCCCGTGCTGCGTCACGAGGGATTCCTGTTATTCATGGTGGTCGTAATGGTTTACCTACATGTCCGTGTATCGGCCTTCCAGAACGAAAAAGTGGTCCGTGAAATTCAAGAGTTCGTCGAATCCAACGTCAGGAGGATGAACACTAAGTTGATGGACTTGGAGAAGAGAGACAAAGAGGCGAAAGACGAATATAGGAAAGTTATGGAAGACTTCAAGGCAGTCCAACACGACAACGACACACGCTCTATGAAAAGATCGACTGAAGAAGACGAAAACGAAGACGACCCGTTTGGCGACGAAATCAGATATATGTTTCAACGATTAGCATCTGCTAAAGACGAAGACGAAGACCAAGACGAAGAAGAAGACGATGAAGGAAATCGTCAAAACGTAGGTGAACAATCATCTGGGAAATGGTGCGTGATAGAGGAAAAAGAAGAAGAAGAAGAAGAAGAACAACAAATTCAAGAAGGTCAAGAAGGTCAAGAAGGCCAAGAAGGTCAAGAAGGCCAAGAAGGCCAAGAAGGTCAAGAAGGTCAAGAAGAATCCATTCAATACGACGAAAATGGGACAGCGCCGTCTGAAATCGGGTCGAAACAACCACGACAACAACAACAATTGAATCGAGAAGAACTCCTGAAACTGAAAGTAACTGATCTGAAGGTGATGGCTAAGGAGTTGGGATGCGATGGAAGGGGTAACAAGGATGCCTTGGTATCATCCATCATCGAATCCCGCCGCTGAAGCAAGTGCACTCAAAAACGTCTAGTAGGGGTTACGGAAGGATCTCCTCCGGTCATGACGTTACCTCCGTAAGGAGTAGTTGCCCTCCCCGTGTCGGCCAACATGCTCGAGTCCAGCGGTCGGTAAGCGAGCTCCTCGCGCGGAGTAGCGCAGCAATTTGCCCGTTTAGAGTATCTCTCCCTCTCTCTGACTTTCACGCGTGTAAACTCTTTTTCGCGAGCCAGGTCTTCTGCGCTCTTGCCGTACATTCTCCCCGTTCCAAGGCCAGATGGGTCGTTGATCTGGGTGTGACAGCTCCTACTGTTGCAGTACTGCATGTTTTGCTCGGGGAGCATGGTCCCGTCTTCGTCCACGTCTGCCACACAAGGAGCGCACAGGGCTTCGTTGTAGCTGTCTGAGCGCATGCTCTTCATGATGTCGTCGGCGTTGTTGATGAGGTGCTGGCGATATTTGTAGCTGTCGAGGAACTTGTCGCCCCTGGGCGGGTACAAAAAGTTGATCTCGCACCTAGGACGGTAATCTGTGAACATTCTCCCGTCGTTCATCAGAGGAGGGCAGTCGAAATGCTTGTTGTTCGACGGGCGCTTGCACGCTGTACATTCACGGAGTGACATGTCGTGAGGTGTTTTCTTTTGACGTATATACTCTGACCAAATAAAAAAATCGGTCGGTGTCAACTCACTCTCATATTTTATTATTGAAAAACTCGCAGAGCACGATGACCACGACCACTATCACGTTTTCCTGGTGCATGACTTCAACTTTCCGTCGTCGCTCACCACTACAAGAGAAGAGTATGTCGTCATCCTCGGTTTCTTGCGGCATCTGATGTACAGTGGAACGCCAACAGGTGCGTAACCCTGCTGACATACACCACGCCTGCCGAATGATGTTTCGTCAATGGATACGAACTTCTTGCCTGCACGCAAGAACATGTCCCTGTTTTGTATGAATTGAAGAGTTTTGTCCTCCAAGCCATACGGGTATCCATGAAATCGAGCATTCTTTTTGGTAAAACCGTGTCTTCTTATGACAGTCCTGACGAGTTCCTTTGAAACATTGAATCCAAAAGTTTCTCGGACAATCGTCCTCAGTTTGAAGTTTGATAAAAAGGGATCGTTTATTACCGCTGCTCGTAT
>Ga0307939_1001540_pt1 | contig 11649 bp, 16 predicted proteins | sample OrgLakmetagen122_FD_201844 | JGI IMG/M metagenome (GOLD analysis project Ga0307939, IMG submission 201844) | Saline water microbial communities from Organic Lake, Antarctica - #122 | ecosystem: Environmental > Aquatic > Non-marine Saline and Alkaline > Saline | place: Antarctica: Organic Lake... | reverse complement strand
AACACGGGCTCAATGTCCTCGACACCCTGACCCTGTCACCATCTCAGATCATCGCCCGGCTCTGACCGCAGCCCCACTGCACCCCGTTATCGGAGAGGGTGCTTGGGAGTTACGATTTTTTGATAAAGGACAAAACTATCGTGAGACTCATCCCCTGCGCCGCTCTAGCATTGATGCTCGCGCCCCAAACCGGTGCCGCTCAGAACTACGCCGCCGGAGAGTCTGCCTACCAATCGGGCGACTACTCCGCGGCAATGGATGAGTGGCGCCCCTTGGCAGAGCAAGGAAATGTCACTGCGCAACTCCAAATCGGCTGGCTATATGATAATGGCAAAGGCGTGACGCGGGACCAGGTCGAGGCCGCCCGCTGGTATCGCTTGGCCGCCGAACAGGGGCATGAGATCGGGCAATTCAATACCGGCCTCATGTATGAAAAAGGATTGGGTGTAAGGCAGGACCACGCCGAGGCCACCCGCTGGTATCGCCTGGCTGCCGAGCAGGGACATAAGAGCGCGCAATTCAATCTCGGCGTCATGTATTACGGGGGGAAAGGCGTGACGAAAGACTATACGACAGCATACATATGGTTCAGCATTGCAGCTACGAATGGCGTAAATGGTGCTGTCAGGGCTCGTGATATTGTCCAGCGCCGAATGTCCCCCTCTGACCTTTCGAGGGCGAAGGGTCGTGTCCGAGAATGCATTGAGGCCGACTTTCAGAACTGTGGTTGATCCACGTAGCTGGGGGAGTGGGCAAACTTGGTGGTTTGGCGTCAGTCCGTACAGCCTGTGAAGATTGCTCAACACTGTCGGAAAAAATGTCGATATCCTGTGAGTAGCGACCGTCTATTGTATTGAGTGCCGATCCGCCAGCCACGTAATTGTCCGGCGATCGGTTGGCCGAGACCACGCGAAGGATCCTTAGTTGAAGATCTGTCAGCGGCATCGCATGCGTCCTGGATCTTTCAGGCCAACTCGCGCGCAACGCGGTCGCCCTCTGCGATGAGAGCACGCGCGATCACCCGGGCGTGGGCCGTGGTTGGATGCTTGACCGGTGCCCAGCTCGAAAGGCATTTTACACCGTATTCAGAAAACGCACGACGAAAGAGGGTCTCAAGCACCTCGATGTGCTGTCTTCTATCAGATTGAACTTCCAGGCTCTTTTGAATTTCGGCACACTAGGTTTCCAAGCCGTCCGCGACGGAGGCAAGACGGTTGCGGATTGTCGCGTGGTTCTGTCTGGCGCATGCTGTCAGCGCGTTCAAAAGGCGCGCAGCTTCACGAAAACTAGGGCGCGCGGCCAGATCGGCCTGCAGCTTGCAAAGCTCCGGCGTCGCCTGTCCCGGGAGTACGCGGGTGAGCGACAAGAATGCCGCCGTGCATTCTGGAAAACCCGGGGAACGGCACATGCAGATGCGGAGCCGTGGTGCATGGACAGTCACACGGCCAAACAAAGTATCTATCCGACGTGAACGGCGATCATGGGTGGGCAAATAGGTTTGGCAGGTCGGGCAAACCCGTTCGATCTCACTGATTTCCTCTACCTGATCTTGCAGAACTGCCCTTTGGATCTCTCTCAGGATTACCTTACCTTCGGCTTAACCCGAGATCTTCCGTGGAGGCCTCTGTCAAATTCCGCTCCAGAATACTGATTTCATGAACCCGACGCTCGCCCCAGCCGAATTCCGTTTCGATCCTGATCTGTACTTTCATCGTTAACCCTCCTGTCATGACAGCAGGAGAATAGGTTGCTCGCGCTCTGATCCCCCAGAAATTTTCCACTCCCAAGCGGCACGATTGTAACGGCAAAGCGGCACCATTGATTTTGTTAACTTTCGTCTACCGTATTTAAGGGCGACGCGACGGCCGGGCATCGACCCTCGGGCGATCCCCCGGCGATGGTCGACGTTCTCCTGGCAGGCGGCTCAGAAGCGGGTCTTCCAGACAGAAGCGCGATCTTTTCGTGGCGACGGGATCCGACAGGGTCTCGTCCCTGCTGGAACATCGCAGTGGTTCCCTGCCCCACCCCGCGTTCCGCCGGTAAGGGGCTTGCGGGCCTGTCCAGGGTCGTGGGCCGATGGAAAGATCACGCCCGGAAGATTGACATAGCCGCGTGAATACGGCGACGACTCCCCCGAAGGAATGGAAGATTGCAAAAGTGTCGCGTCGGGCACGAGCGGTCAGCTCACCCGAAAAAGTGCTTGATATGAATATTTGATTGGGCCAGCCTCGACACAGGCGGAGCGTGATGGAAGAATATTGTTCTTTCGAAGTTCCAGGGTGTTGGTTCAGTCGGGGTAAATCATAGATGCAGGTTGCTATTTTAGCTCTTTCCATCGCGGTGTTCGGCTCCTTGTGGATGCCGTGGATTCAGATTCCGCAACCGTTCGGGAATTCCTCTGCTTCGCTGGTGCCATGGGACATCCTGGAGTCGATGTTCGATCCTCCGCAGGGCCGGAACGCGGCAAGCTTGTCAGATATGTCGCCATTGCTTCTGGCCTTTCTGTCGGCATTCCCGGTTGCTGCAGTCGTGGCGGTGAAGACCATGTTCGGGGCTGCGCCCCGGGGCCTCCTTGTCATCGCGGGCGCCATTCCCTTCGCCGTGATCATATGGTTGGTCGTGTCGACGGCACACGAGCTCGAGCGTAGCGGGGTGCCCGCGCGTAACCTGTTCGACGGCGCGAGAATGCTGGGTGTCGATGCGCGGGACATGGAGCAATTCCTAGCTGAACTGGCCAAGATTTTGGGGCCCGGAGCCTACTTTCATTATCTTGGAGCCTTCGGACTCTTTGTTATCGGCATGAGGTCGCCCGAGAAAAAAGAATTCACGCCCTCGGTCAAGTAGGGGGCACCCGGAGACGGTGGTGGCATTTCTCTGATCTCCATCAAGTGCGGCACTCAAGGCTTGGCCACCACGTGACGAGGGAGAGGGCCGTGTCGCGTGGCGATCCGGTTCGCGGGCATTGCCCGGGCTTGCTTGCTGCCTGACCTGATTTCCAATATCGCTGAGCGCGTTTTTCGGGGTGGCGGGCATGGAAAGAGGGGAATTGCCGTCTCTCGCGAAGCCCACCATGTCGCCTGCGCCTTGGGAGATTTGAGGTGCCCCCCGCAAACTGGACACTGACGTAGGCTCTGATTTGCTGTCTGCTGATCTTCACCACGAAGGAGATCGAAGATGTCGAAACGACAGCAGCATGCCCCTGAGTTCAAAGCGAAGGTGGCGCTGAAAGGCGAGGCAACCGTGTCTGAACTGGCGAGCCGGTTCAGCGTGTATCCAACGATGATCAACCAATGGAAAGGCGCACTGTTGGATGGCGCATCCGGTGTGTTTGAACGGGGCAGCCGCAAAGCGCCGGTAACCGATGAAGATCAGGTCTGGGATTTGCACGCCAAGATCGGGGAGCTGGCGGTGGCCAACCTTTTTTGGAAAGAAAGCTCAAGCCTTGGGGCGGGAAGTGAGACGCGGGATGATCGAATGCGACCATCCGGACCTGTCGATCGGCCAGCAGTGCGCGCTGCTGTCGATCCCGCAGTCGTCGTTCTACTATGCGCCGCAGGGAGAGACGGAGCAGAACCTTGCGCTGATGCAGTTGATCGACGTGCAGTTCCTCGACACGCCGTTCTTCGGCGTTCGACAGATGACGTGGCACCTTCGCAACGATGGCCATGCGGTGAACGAGAAGCGCATCCGTCGGCTGATGCGGCTGATGGGCCTCATGCCGATCTACCAGAAACCCAACACCAGCAAGGCGACGAAGGGGCACAAAACCTATCCCTACCTTTTGCGCGGGCTGCGGGTGGACGGGCCAAACCAGGTCTGGTGCTTGGACATCACCTACCTGCCCATGCGCCTGGGCTTTCTCTATCTGGTGGCGATCATGGACTGGCATACCCGGATGGTTCTATCGTGGCGGATATCGGATACGCTGGAGACCGACTTCTGCGTCGAGGCGCAGAACGAGGCGATCTATCGGTTCGGACCGCCGGACATCATGAACAGCGATCAAGGGTCCCAGTTCACGTCGTTTGCCCGGACAGATCGCCTGCGCCGGTCCGGTATCCGCATCTCTATGGATGGCAAGGGCCGCTATCTGGACAACATCTTCATTGAGCGCCTGTGGCGAACCCTGAAATATGAGTGCGTCCATCTCCACGCTTGGGAGACCGGGTCTGAGGCCCGCGCGGGTGTCCGCAACTGGATGGAGTTCTACAATAACCGCCGCCCGCTCAAGGCTCTTGGCGGCAGACCACCGGCAGTGCCCTACTAACTGCAAATCGAAGTCAGTAAGCGCAACGCCGACCCCCTCCTGCCATTTCTGACCTGATCCGGCCATTCTGCACGCATGTGCGTGACGGAGGGTTTGGATTTTGGAAATAGACGGCAAAATGGGCGTCCATTTGGACGGCTCAAGGATTGGCGGGGTTTCGCGGCTTGAGGTGATCGAGGGTCCCAGCGGTCGGCGGCGGCGGACAAAGGCTGAGCGGGCGCGGATCGCGATGGAGAGCATAACGGTGGCAGATGTTGCGCGCAAGCATGGCGCGACGCGCTGGCAGGTTTAAGACTGGCGCAAGCAGATGCGCAAAGGCAACCTGGTGGTGCCCGAGAGCGTCGCGGCGCTGCCGATGTTCGCGGAACTGGTGGTCGATGACACCGCGACGGCAGCGCCGCAGTCTGTCACCAGGTCGGACCTTGAGATCGTAGTGGGCGATGTCGTGATCCGGATGGGGGCCGACGCCGATGAAGTCCGGCTGACGCGGGCGATCCGCGCGGCGCGGGCCGCGGCATCATGATGTTCGGCCAGGGCGGGCCAGTGAAGGTCTTCGTGGCGACGCGGCCGGTGGACTTCCGCAAGGGTATCGACGGCCTGGCGCTGGCGGTGCAGGAGATGTTCTGGCTCGATCCGTTCTGCGGAGCGGTCTTCGTGTTCCGCTCGAAAAGGGCGGACCGGATCAAGCTGCTGGTCTGGGATCAAACCGGGATGGTGCTGGTAGGGCGGCAAATTTGTCTGGCCGCAGGTGCGGGACGGGGTGATGCGGATGTCCCCCGCCCAGATGGCGGCCTTGTTCGAAGGTCTGGACGTGATCCCGGCGCAGTTCCGGGTGCTGGTCACACGGCGCCCCAGATACGCCTGCCGCCGGTGTTCAAAGGCCGTGGTTCAGGCGCATGCGCCCGAGCATGTCGTGCTAGGTGGATTGCCCACGGAACTGTTCATCTCCTGGATTCATCGTGTCCAAGTTTGGGGACCATCTTCCGTTCTACCGTCAGGCCGAGATCTTCAAGCGACAAGGGATCGAACACGCAGGCGAATGTCACCCTGCAGCACCTTATAGCGGTATTTTGTCGACCAGACGATGTGATAGCAGTGATAGGAAACGCAGTGGCTGCCGGTGTCGTATTGCATGATCGTATCCTGGGAAAAATGAACCTCCGGCCCGGCTCCGGTTCATTTTTCCCAGGATACGATCACAAGACGATTCTTTCGCGCTGAAGCAGGTCCGACTGGAAGTCGGAGGGTTTGCTCCAGTGCGTGGATACTAAACTAGTTTTAAATCGCGCTCTTAGCAAATGACCCTATTTGCACCCTTAAGCGCTGACGTCAGACAGTGCCACGACAACGATCCACCGGCGGCAAGGCCTGGCTCGGGGCCGTCAGCAAGATGGGGCAATGCGACATCCGCAAGCTGTTGATTGTCGGCGCCATGAGCGTGATCCGATGGGTTGTGCGCAAGGTTGGCAGCGCCAATCTCTGGCTGGCCAATCTGGTCGCGCGCAAGCCCCGAATGGTGGCGGCGCTGGCGCTGGCCAACAAGATGGCTCGAATGATCTGGGCGATGACGACAAAACAGGAGAAGTACAGAATGGCGTGACCCTGATCTACGGACCGGAAACGGCATGGCCGAAAGGCCTGGGTAAGGTGATCGGCCGACGGAGTAAGCGACACGGACTTCAAAGTTCAAGGCGAGGACACCCAGTCCCGGGGCTCGAGCGTCATAGCGCTCTGAACCGATGTGGGCCTGGCCCTCCGAACAGCATACCGGCCGTGGCGTCAGACAAGCCACATCACGAGGCCTGACACACGACCGATTGAAGCCCAGCTCAACCGTCGAAAAATCAGCTTGCAAAACCAGGGGCCCGCATTCTGACAGCCATCCATCGGCCACGCGCACCGCCGGTTCCCGCATGATCGTGTTAGCGACGAAATCTGAACAAACGAGTCTCGACGGGTCCGCCCAACCGGGCGTCAAACGGACCAAAAGCCAGATCAAACCCGCCACCAAGACCAGAAACCACGCTCGAGAAGCTTGTTGGCCGAGCAATCTGGCGTCAATATAACAGAGATGGCGTTCTACTTGGGGAATGTCGGTGTAAACAGGAGTCGTGAAATGAGAAGTGTTTGGCACCTTACGCGGTTGTTCGTAGCGATTATCACTATTGGGTATGCACAGAATGCTCACGCTGAAAGTAAGTTCACTCAGACGATTGAAGTTATGCCGGGTCAAGGTATATCAGGAGAAATTGAAATCTTTTTGACGATCAAGGAATCTGGTAGTTGGAACATTAATATTACTAGCATGAAATTGCGTTATGAATCCTCTGCACAATACAACAATATTGACGATAAGTATTCTGGAATGCCTATGAAGGGTTTTCAGTCTGTCTTGCGTACTCGACAGTCTGATGCTGAGCCAATCGACGTTCAGCTAATCCCAATAACTGGAGCATTCGACGCAGCGGGGAGATTTTCGTGCATGAATTGTGGCTCCTTCGTATTGAGTCGTGCCAATCTTGATCGGTCAGATGTTTGGTTAAGTAGTGTGGTTGCGGGAGGACTTATCTTCTTTAACTCACTACAAATTAACGCTCCTTTTCGACGTTAGTGAGGGTTGTGAAATCACTCTAATTCCTGCGGCATCGTACAAAACTGTGAGGCTGCGGCGAAATTGATCTGGCGCTCGCCTCGCGAGTTCATCAGGGCCAAAACCGAAACCGCTTAGGTGTCCGGTGAAACAGGGGCTAGATCAATCTGATTTGAAGGCGGGTCGTCGGGTGGTCAATGCAATCTCGGATGACGACTGACTTAGCTTTGCAGGCATTGTTGAGCGCTGTTTGGCGGCGCAAACCAAATCAGAGAGTCATGGTTCACTCTGATAGTCATAGAATGATAACCCGTTCTCGGGTGGTAAGCGTCCGGCCTGACCGCCCCTATGATGCGTTTTTCCATGGTAGCAGATCATCGACGCGGTTGATTTTGTAGTCTGGGATACGGGCGAGTGTGTCGGCGAGCCATGCTTGCGGATCAATGCCATTCAGCTTTGCGGTTTCGATCAGGGTGTAAGCGATGGCGGCGGCGCGGCCGCCAGTTTGTGATCCGACGAACAAGTAGTTTTTGCGTCCAATGGCCAGTTCCCGTTCATTCTGCCCAGGTCGGCTCAGTCTATCGCGTTTGTTATAGATGGCACGCGTATTTTGGTTCTGAAGTTAAGATATATCGTTCTTATCGACGCGGTGATGGGACGTATCTGGGGCTCGAACGTGATCCGGGTATAGCAATCATCGCACCAGCATGGGTTTTGGACGCCTCGATCTGCGGGATGATGACACTTGGGCCGCCGCGCGTTTCAGTGGCGGGTTTGGTGGACTTGTCAGCAGTTCTGACATCGCACGGTTTTAGGCGAAGCTTTGGTGAGAACGACTCATCGAAGGAGGCCGAACATGATCAATCACAAAACAACCAATCGGGCGCAACTGCCCCTTCCATTTTATCCATCAGTGACTGCGTCGATGGGCGAACGGGAACGCGAGATGTTGAAGAAGGCGCTTGCGCAGCTGCTGCTGGAAGCGGTCGGCGTGACACAGGAGGGATCAATTGATGGGCAATGATGACCTTACGCCTATTGCGGTTTTGCCGCCTGCATTGCTGGAGCGGAGGGCAATCGTTTATGTCCGGCAATCGACCCAAAGCCAGGTCATGACCAATCTGGAGAGCCAGCGACGGCAATATGATTTGGTATCTTCGGCACGCGGTTATGGCTTTCAGAACGTTGATGTTATCGACGACGATCTTGGTATATCCGCCAGTGGCAACGCAATTCGACCTGGTTTTGAGCGTCTGGTTGCTGCTCTTTGTTCTGGCGAAGTCGGTGCTGTTTTTTGCTTGGAAGTTTCGCGACTTGCCCGCAACGGACGCGATTGGCATCATGTTCTTGAGATTTGCGGTATGGTTGAGGCCCGCGTCGTCGATCATGACGGTGTTTATGATCCCCGCCAGCCGAACGACCGCCTTCTGCTGGGAATGAAGGGCAGTATCAGCGAGTTTGAGCTGGGGATATTGCGAACGCGGATGCTGGACGCCGCACGTGCGAAGGCCAGACGCGGCGAGCTGCGGCACACCCCGCCGATTGGTTATCTCTGGGACCGTGACGCCGGGATTATGTTTGATCCGGATATGCGGATTCAGGAAGTAATCGGTGCGATATTTACCCGTTTTCAGGAATTGGGCAGTGCAAGACAAGTCCTGCTATCGATGGCCGATCAAGGCGTGCATTTCCCGCGACCATCGGACGGCGTTCGGCTGACATCTTTTGAGTGGCGGCCAATCCGGTATCGCAATGTGATCGGAGTTCTCAAAAATACGTTTTACGCTGGCGTCTATGCTTATGGTAAGACGGGCAAGAAGACGGAGATCAGGGATGGGCGGGCCCATGTCAGTTATAAAAACCATAAATCGCCAGAAGATTGGGAGGTCGTACTTCACGATCACCACGCCTCATATATCGATTGGGGCGTGTATGAACGCAATCAGGCCCAACTGGCGCGCAATGCATTTGGCAAGGCGGGTGGGTCCAAATCAGCCCGTGGTGGCAGCGCGCTGCTCCGCGGAATAGTAGATCCTGCGACGATACTTCATGCACAACACTCCATCTCTTCCAAAAGATTAAAGTGTTGCGTCCACCTGTTGAGGCCACCGCCAAAAGCGATGCTTCACATTCGGCGGCGCGCGTGCCGAGAAGCTTATTGTCAGCGCTGCTTTGGATGCTATCGCCCCTCTGGCCATCGATGCCGCAACGGAGGCGCAAATCAGTGTGAGCAAAGCGCAGGAAGACCGGTGGCAGCTATTGGAGCTGGAACTGAAGCAAGCGCGATATGACGCCACGCTCGCAGAGCGCCGCTATGCGGCATGCGACCCGGAGAACCGTTTGATTGCCGCGACACTGGAAAAACGCTGGGAAGAAGCTCTGGTGCGAGTTCAAGCCTTTGAGGACCGCGCAGCCGAGACACCTGTCTTGGATGAGGCCGTTAACCCGGAGGCATTGAGTGATCTCGCTCAGGATCTACAGAGGGCGTGGGATGCACCCGCAGTGAGCATGCGTGTACGCCAGCAACTGCTCCGGACCTTGATTGAAGACATCGTAGCTGATGTGGACGATATGACCCGAGAGATTGTGCTGGTGGTGCATTGGAAAGGTGGGCGACACACGGAATTGCGCGTCAAAAAACCAAAAACCGGAGAGCATGGCGCAAAAACAAGCGATGAGGCTTTGGCGATCATCGGCGAGATGGCGGGGCGATGGTCAGACGGCGCTATTGCGGCTTCACTAAACCGGATGGGCATCCGCACGGGCCAAGAAAAAACCTGGAATGCCAAGCGCGTGTCTTCAATCAGGCGTGTGAACAACATCCACGGCTATCTCTCTGCGGACAAGGATAGCCCGTGGCGGACCATGTCTGAGGCAGCAAAAGAACTCGGTGTGACCAATCATGTGATCCGAAGGCTGATAAAGGACGAGATTCTGCCAACAAACCAGGTCGTAGAGGGCGCCCCCTATCAAATCCGCGCAGAAGATCTACAATCTGATAACGTCAAACAAGCGCTACTCCGTAGAAAGCGCCCGTGTCGCGAACAAAGCGATGAACAGCTTTCAATGTTTACAAGCACTTAAAGAGGAGGTGTATAATGACCACCCGTTCGCAACGGCCCGTATGGCGCGTTCGGCGGTGTTGTTTCCAACGGTATTGTCAAAGATCTTTCGCACTTTCGTTTTTCACGCGACGACGGCTCCTTGGGTTTGATCCGCGAATAGCGGGGTCATGTTGATGTACTTCCGGGTCGACCACTGCGTTCCGGCGATGTGCCGGAGGCGGGCCGCTGCCAGGTTCAGGCAGGACTTTCCATCCGGGAATGCGCCCACGACCCGCGTTCGCCGTCGGATCTCGCGCATGATCCGTTCGAGTGGGTTGTTGGTCCTGAGCTTGATCCAATGGCTGTCGGGGAAGCCGTAATAGGTCAGCGTCTCATGACCGTGCTCTTCGAGCAGCTCGGCCGCCTTGACCAGCTTGCTGACGCGCAGGTCAGCGATCACCGCCTGCATCTTCTCAGCCGCGGCCTTGCGGTCCTCCTGGGCATGGATGGCCTTCAGCATCTTCGACACGTCCCGTACCTTGCCAGAAGGCACCAAGCTGAAAACGTTACGATAGAAGTGAACCACGCAGCGCTGCCACTGGGCGTCCGGGAAGACCTCAGCAGCGCTTTCGACGAGCCCTCTGCAGGCGTCCGAGACGATCAACTGCACGCCGGTGAGCCCTCTGTCGGCCAGATGACGCAAGAAGCTCGACCAGCCGGATTTATCCTCCTTCGGGCCTTCCATGATTCCGAGGATCTCACGGTAGCCATCCGTGGTGACGCCAATGGCCACGAGAAGCGACACGTTGCGGACCTCGCCCGCCCAAGACCGCTTCATCACGATACCGTCGAGGAAAACATAGGGGTGATCGCCCTCGATCGGTCGATGCCGCCAGTCGTCGATCTTGGCGTAGATCTTCTTGTTGAGATTGCTCACAGTACCTGGGCTAACCTTCGTGCCCCAGAGCGCTTCGGTGATGTCCTCGACACGCCGCACCGACACGCTGGCCAGATACATCTCGATCAACGCCTCTTCGACGCTGCTTTCCCGGCGCTGATATCGCTCGATGATCACCGTCTCGAAGGTCTGTTTCCGCAGCTTAGGCATCTTCAGCTTCACTGGCCCGGCCTTTGTGTCCAGCGAACGCTCATAGCTGCCAGCCCGCGTGTCTTTGCGGCCTTCGGTGCGCTCGTACTTGCTAGCACCGCACAAACGGTCGGCTTCGGCGTGCAGCATCGCGTTCAATGCCTCTTCGACAGTGCCGCGCACCGTCTCCCCAAGGTGATCTCGAATTCGCGCCTCGTCGAACTGTATCACTTGCCCCATCGGTTTGGGCTTCTCATTCTCATCCATTCTTTGCTCCTCTCAGCCAGTGTGAAAGCAGCCGTCATCACGGTCAAATGTGCGAAAGACTTTTTACGTTATCCTTCGTGAAAACGCTCAAGCGCAACTACGTTCACGTCAATCCGCTGCCTGATGCGCAAACCGTTCTGAGACTGTTAGTAAACTGGATCGAGGACTACAGGGGCCGGATCAGGCGCCTCCCCGGTGGCATGTCTTCATCTGCGCGGGCGGCCTCGATCTCCAGGCCCGGATGAAACCGCATGCCGGGTGTATCCTGATCATTCTCGGAGCCGCGCCCGAAGTTAAAAGTAAGCATCCGGCGAGGGACGCGGTCAAGCTGCGTTGACAGCTTCCTGCCCGAGCTTCCAGTTCCATGGGAGCAATTCGGGCAAGCGTGACATGG
>Ga0307939_1001525_pt1 | contig 11716 bp, 7 predicted proteins | sample OrgLakmetagen122_FD_201844 | JGI IMG/M metagenome (GOLD analysis project Ga0307939, IMG submission 201844) | Saline water microbial communities from Organic Lake, Antarctica - #122 | ecosystem: Environmental > Aquatic > Non-marine Saline and Alkaline > Saline | place: Antarctica: Organic Lake... | reverse complement strand
TGAACTGGCTCGGCTACATCATCCAGAATGCGCCGGGCATCGCGATGCTTGTCATGCCCTCGCTCGACATGGTGCGCCGGAACACGACCGTCCGGATCGATCCGTTGATCGAGGCGACGCCCGCACTGCGCGAACTGGTCACTGCGCCCCGCTCCCGCGACGCGGGCAACAGCCTGTTCCGCAAGTCGTTCCCCGGTGGCCAGCTGGTGATGACCGGCGCGAACAGCGCCGTTGGTCTGCGATCTACGCCCGTCCGCTACCTGTTCCTCGACGAGGTGGACGGGTACCCCAGCGATGCCGACGGCGAGGGCGATCCGGTCGATCTGGCGATCCAGCGCACCGCCACCTTCCGTGGACGCCGCAAGATCTACATGGTGTCCACGCCCACACTGAAGGGCCATTCCCGCATCGAGGCCGCCTTCGAGCACAGCGACCGGCGGTTCTACCACGTCCCTTGCCTGCATTGCGGCGACATGGCAGCGATCACCTGGGCGCGCATCCGCTGGCCCGAAGGGCGGCGTGACGAGGCGTATCTCGTCTGCGACGCCTGCGGCGGCGTGCACCAAGAGCACGACAAGCCCCGCCTGCTGGCGGCGGGCGAATGGCACGCGACCACCAAGGGCGACGGGCGCACCGCTGGCTTCCACCTCTCTGCGCTCTATTCGCCGTGGGAGACATGGGCCGAAATCGCCGCCGAGCATGGCCGCGTCCGCAAGGATCCGCCCCGCCTGCAGGTCTGGGTCAACACCAAGCTGGGCGAGTCCTGGGAGGACCAGGCGGGCGACACAGTCCCGGCCGACCCGCTGATGGCGCGGCGCGAAGACTGGGGCGAGGCGCTGCCCGCGTCTGTCGCCGTGCTAACCGCGGGAGTGGACGTGCAGGGCGACCGGATCGAGGTGCAGATCCTCGGCTGGGGCCCGGACGAGGAGGCGTGGGTGATCGACTACCGCGTGCTATGGGGCGATCCAAGCGGCCCGCGCCTCTGGTCCGATCTCGACATGGTGCTGCAGGCGACCTTCACGCATCCCAGCGGCTTCGATCTGCCCGTGCGCGCCGTCGCCATCGACACTGGCGGCCATCACACCAAGATGGCCTACGAATTCTGCCGCACCCGCCTCGCCCGCCGCATCTGGGCAATCAAGGGCCGTGGCGGGCCCGGCATTCCCGTCTGGCCGCGCCGCCCGACGCGAACCAACAAGGGCAAGATCCCGCTTTTTATAGTCGGCGTAGACGCGGTGAAGGATGCCGTCTACGCCCGCCTGCGCCTAACCGAGCCCGGCCCCGGCGCGATCCACTTCCCCCGCCGCCTCGATGCCGAGTACTTTCGCCAGCTGACCGCCGAGCGCGTCGTCACTCGCTTCGAGCGCGGTCGCCCCATCCGCTCCTGGCAGCCCAAGCGCGACGGCGAACGCAACGAGGCCCTCGACACCTTTGTCTACGCCCACGCCGCGCTGCACGGCCTGATCAGCATGGGGCTCAGGCTCAACGAGGAGGTGGAGGGGGTGTCGGCGCCTAGCGGGGCAAGAGCAAGGATCGTCCGTTCAACTTGGATATCGCGATATTGACGACTGCTAGTTCTCAGAAAACGAAGCCAAATGCGGCCCCGAGACCATCAAGGCCTTGTGTGGAAAGGCGTCTTCGGAGATGCTCCGCCCATGCGGGTGGACATCAAAGACCTTGAAGCGCTGAAGTTGAAGCTAAGCCGGACTGACGGAAAGCCGGTCAGTTTCCTCGTCGGTGCGCCGTTTTCCTGGGACGGCGGGCACGGCGTGCCGAACGTTGAAGGCTTCATCGACATCATCAGAGACCGCGTGATCCAAAGCGGGGCTCAGTTTCTCGACGCGCTGGATACTGCGTTGGAAAAGGCCAGTGGGCCAGAACGCTATCAGACTGCCATGGCCTTCGTTTATGACCAGCTGGACGCGGACGCGGCCGCAGACGTCGTCCGGACGGCAGTACTACGGGCCCGCAAGGCAACCGCTCCGGACGTGGATCCACAAATAGACTTTGATGGCCTATCGGACGATTGGCACATTACGGGTGCGCAGCGCGGTCTTGCGCACCTCATGAAGCTGAGCCCCGAGCGTTTTCCGGGCCCGACCTTTACCACGAACTTCGACCCGTTGATCTCTTTGGCCCTGAGCGAGCGCGGGTTCCGCCCGCGGCCGACCGGGATCCCCCTCGACGGCTCGATCAATGCGCCGGTTCAGACGGTGCAGGACGAAATCAACGTCTTCCATCTGCATGGCTACTGGCGAGACTCGCCAACGCTGCATCGACCTCAACAGCTGATGGGAAAACGTCCTCTCCTCCAGAACTCATTGGAGCATCGACTCAACAATACTCACCTCTTGGTAATGGCCTACAGCGGCTGGGACGACATCTTCACGACGGCTATCGCGAATTGTCTCAGTTCGGACACTTTCAAGGGAACCGTCACGTGGTGTTTCTACGGCGACACTCCGGCGCTAATTCGTGAGGAGAACGAGGCTCTTTTCGGCAAGTTCAAATCGGGCATCGAGCAGGGCCGGATTTCCTTCTTCTGCGGGGTTAATTGCCATACGTTCTTTGATGATCTGATCGGCTATCTCGGGCTGACCCCGAATGAACGTGACGCCATTGATCAGTCACCGCTTGCCGGGTGGAACCTCGTCACCAGAGAGTACCTAGCCGCGCAACCCCCGCTCTCGGGCGACCAAGCGGTGCGCTATTTCGACGGTGCCATTCCGACCTGGCGACACGCCACGAGCCCGCTCATCCCGCGTCTCAGCCATGCCCAGAAGCTGCTCGACCGCATAGGCTCGCCCTCAGCGGGAGCCAGCCGAATGCAGTTGATCCGGGCGGCGGGCGGTGAGGGCAAGTCGACAGCACTTCTGCAGGCCGCAGTGGATGCGTTAGAAGGCGGCGACTGGACTGTGCTGCACCGGTCGTCCGTCGATGCTGGCCTGAACCCGGACGTCGTGGCGTCACTCGACCCGGACCGGAACTGGCTTCTCGTTGCAGACGATGCCGAGAGCCTTGTCGACGATCTCTGGAGCGCCGCGGTCAAGCTCCACGAGGCCGGGCGGCAAAACGTCTACTTCCTGCTCGCAGCAAGGGATACCGACTGGCATTGGGTCAATGGTGACGGCCATGCCTGGTCGACCCGGCTCGATCGGCTTGAGGACACCGTCCTGGGCGGAATCGAGGAACCGGATGCCGCTCTGGTGATCGATGCCTGGGCGGAACAGGGTGATGCTGGCCTGCGAGGCCTGGTGTCCTCCAAGACACGGGAAGAACGCATCGCGCGCCTCGTCGCGGCCACGAAGGCTCAGGATGTCCGTGGAGGCGACGGATCGTTTTTCGGCGGCTTGCTGGACACGCGCTTCTCGTCGAAAGCACTCGTCGATCATCTCGTCCAGTTGATGGAGCCATTGCGACATCAGCCGGTCGAGGGCGGCAGCGGCACGCTATACGACGCGCTGCTCTTCATTGCCAACTGCCACGCTGCCGGGATGCCGGGACTTGACCGGAGGGTGCTCGCGTCACTCTGCGACCTGAATGCGCATAGCGTTTCAGCAGCCGTTATCTCGCGCTTGGGTCGTGAACTTGGCGCTGCCGAGAGCCGCGGGCACGTGCTCACCCGACACAAGCGCGTAGCACGGGCTGTCGTCGAGGCGGGAGCGTCGAAATTCGGTACTGATCTCTCAAACACTTGGCGCAGCCTTGTAACCGCCACAATAGAGCTTTCACGAAAGGAAAGGGTTGGTGAGAGCTTCGGCCCTATGGTCCATGCCGGCGCACGCCTCAAGCGCCAGCTTCCGGAAGCGTTGGATGAGGACCTACGCGGCGACGTCGGGATCGCAGCAGCGGAAGCCGCCGTCGAGGCGATGCCCGAATGGTCAAGTACGGTTATCGACCTGGCGCGTGCCCTACGCTTTGCACACTTTTCAGATGAGGCCTACGACTTACTGCAGAAGCGTTTGCCGAACCTGAAAGGCACTGTCGACCTGAAGCAAAATATCCGTGCTTACTTCTACGAGTGGAGCACCTGCGCAGGGAACCTCAACACTCGCCAAGGCTCGATCAAAAACGCTTGGCTGGCGACCTATTCGATCTCTGATAGCTTGCCATCTGATCTTGAGATTAAGCAAGCAGAACTCTCATTGTCCGGCCTCGGGGTCGCGTTCGGGAACCTCGTAGGAGGAGTAGCCGACAGTCCTTTCGCAATGGGTCGTCGAGCTGCGACTGAACTTGGCTGGAAGACGCAGCCAAATCAGCGCGGTGTCTTCTATTTCGAGCGGCACGAAAGCGAGCTTGATGCCCTTGGAACGCCGAAACCCACGGACAACGACGAAGCACTAGCATGGCTCGCCGCCGCAGCCCACGCCACTTGGCAAGAGCTTGAGGATCCGTTCCTCCGAAACAAGCTAAAGAACGATGGACGGCTCTCTTTCTCCAAGCTACGGAAACTCCTCGACCGGGGTCGATAGCCTCACCCTTGTCAGCGCCGATAATCGACACGATGGCTATTCCCAAACATTCCCAATAGCTTGAGGGGCCGTTTCGTGCGATTCTCCGGCTCATGCGGACATTCCTCCATCGCCTTCTCGGCCTCGCGCACGCTCGCGGCTTCGACGCTGCGGGTGGTGGTCGCCGCTGGGAGGGAGCGCGGACGGTCGACGGGCTGAACGGGGCTATACTGGCGGGCGCGACCACGGCGTCACGGCGGGCCGGGTGGTATTCGCGGAACAACCCGTGGGTCGCGGCGGCGGTGGACAGTCTGGTCGGCAATGTCGTCGGCGCGGGGATCAAACCGCAATCTACGCATCCAGAACGCGCCGTGCGCGAGCGGCTGCAGGCGCTCTGGCTGCGCTGGACTGATCACGCCGCCCCGGACGGGCTGGCGGATTTCTACGGGCTGCAAGCGATGGCCGTGCGCGCGATGGTCGAGAGCGGCGAGAGCTTCGCCCGGCTGCGCGTGCCGTCTGACACGAACACCATCCCTCTCCATCTTGAGCTTTTGGATCCCGAGCAAGTTCCCATGGACCTGCATCGCGAGATCGGCGGCGGGGCGCGGATCCGTGCGGGCATCGAGTTCGATTCTACCGGTCGTCGTGTCGCCTACCGGGTCTTTCCCTCTCGCCCGGGCGATCCGCTGGGGTCTATCCGCATGGACCCGCTCCGAATTCCCGCTGCCGATTGTCTGCACCTGTTCAAGCCGCTCGCAGCGGGCCAGCTACGCGGCATCACTGGGCTCGCGCCGGTGCTGTTGCGGTTGCACGAGCTCGACCAGTTCGAGGACGCAGCGCTGGTGAAGGCCAAGGTGGCGGCGTTGTTCACCGGCTTCATCACCGATCCCGACGGCACGGCAGGCGGTCTTTCCGGCACCAACACCGGCGGCGCGCTCAACGTAGGGATGGAACCCGGTAGCCTGATCCCGCTGCCGCCCGGCACTGATGTCCGCTTCTCGAACCCCACCGAGAATGAGGCCTATGCGCCCTTCGTGAAGAACCACCTGCGCGCCGTCGCGGCAGGGCTCGGACTGCCCTACGAGCTGGTCTCGGGCGATCTGGAGGGCGTCACCTATTCGTCCATCCGCGCCGGACTGATCGAGTTTCGCCGCCGGGTCGAGCAGCTGCAGCACAACGTGGTGGTGCACCTGTTCTGCCGCCCGGTGTGGGAGCGGTTCGTGCGGCTGGCGGTGCTGAGCGGCGACCTGCCCGCGCGGGACTTCGACCGGAACCCGGAGGCGTATCTCGGCTGCGAATGGCTGCCGCCGAAGTTCGATTACGTCGATCCCAAGAAGGACGTGGAGGCTGAAATCCTTGCCATAAACGCAGGACTCAAGAGCCGTGCCCAGGCGATATCAGAGCGGGGATACGACGCCGAGCAGGTCGATGCCGAGATCGCGGCCGACAAGGGCCGCTCAGACGGGCTGGGCCTCAGCTTCGACCAGACTGTGGCACCGAAACCGAAGGAGAACAGCGATGGCTGACACGCTCGATCTGCTCACCCGACGGACGAGCCTGAAGCCACAGACGATCAACGTTGACGAACGGAACGTTGAAATCGTCTGGTCCACAGGCGCGCCTGTGCGCCGCCGCGACATGGCGGGCCAGTATATGGAGCGGCTCAGCCTCGCGCCAGAGGCGGTAGACCTGTCGCGCCTCGAGGGAGCTTCGGTGCTTGACGCGCATCGTCAGACCGCCGTCCGCGACGTGCTGGGGTCCGTTCGCAACGCCGCCGTCGACGGCCAGCGGGGTACGGCGCTGATCCAGTTCTCGGCCCGGCCCGAGGTGGAGCCCATCTGGCAGGACGTGATGGCGGGCATCCTGCGCCATGTCTCGGTCGGCTACTCGGTCGAGACATGGACCGAGACCACCGAGAACGGCGCACGCGTCCTGACCGCAACGCGGTGGACACCCCAGGAGATTTCGCTGGTACCGACACCCGCCGATCCCGGCGCTTACATTCGAATGGAGACAGAAATGACCGACAAACAGAGCAACGTTCCAGCCGGGAACGATGCTTCGACCCGCAGCAGCACTGTTGCCGGCGACAACACTGCTCATACCCACACGGACATCGTTGCAGCCGACAACGATGTTCAAACCCGCGTATCGCGTAACACCGAGATTCGCTCCATCGCCCGCATTGCCGGGTTGGACCAGTCCTGGATCGACGGCCAGATCGATGCAAACGCCGATCCGGATACCGCCCGCCGTGCGGCCTTTGATGCACTGGCGAACCGCAGCTCGCCCGCGATCCGCAGCGAACAAGTGCGCGTCGAAATGGGCGAAAGCCACGACGACCCTGCCGTGCGCACCCGCCAGATGGCAGAGGCGCTCTACGCCCGGATCAACCCGCGCCACGAGCTGAGCGAGCCTGCCCGGCGTTACGCTTATTCAACGCCCGTGGACATGGCGAAAGAGCTGCTGACACTCCGGGGCGAGTCCATCATGGCGCTGTCGCCCGCAAGCCTCGTGACGCGCGCGCTGCACACCACCTCGGATTTCCCGATCATCCTCGGGGACACGGTTGGCCGGGTGCTGCGCGACGCCTACCAGACCACGCCCTCGGGCATCCGCCGCCTCGGCCGCCAGACGACCGCCCGCGATTTCCGCGCGGTGAACAAGATCATGCTGGGCGAAGCGCCGCTGCTGGAGAAGCTCAACGAGCACGGAGAGATCAAGGCCGGGACGATGGCCGAGGCCCGCGAGGCCTACAAGGTCGAGACTTGGGCGCGAAAGATCGGCATCACCCGGCAGGTGCTGGTCAACGACGACCTCGGGGCATTTTCCGACCTCGCCCGCCGCATGGGCCAGGCCGCAGCCGAAACCGAGGCGCGCATCCTCGTCACGCTGCTCGAAGCGGGCAGCGGTAACGGCCCAAGCATGTCGGACGGCAAGACGCTGTTCCATACCGATCACGGTAACAAAGCGGGCACGGGCGCGGCGATCTCGGACGCCACGCTGTCGGCGGCGCGGCTGGCGCTCAGAACGCAAAAGGGAATCGAGGATCGCACGATCCGCGTGACCCCCCGCAACCTGCTGGTCCCGCCTGCGCTGGAGACGACCGCCGAGAAATGGCTGGCCAGCATCGCGCCCGCGACGGCGGCTGACGTGAACCCCTTCTCGGGCTCGCTGTCGCTGGTGGTCGAGCCGCGACTGTCCAGCGCCACACGTTGGTATGTCACCGCCGATCCCGGCGAGATCGACGGGCTCGAATTTGCCTATCTCTCGGGCGCGGAAGGCCCGCAGGTCGAGAGCCGCTCGGGCTGGGACGTGGATGGCGTGGAGATCCGGGTGATCCTCGATTTCGGAGCAGGCTTCATCGACCATCGCGGCTGGTTCGCAAACGCCGGGGCGTGACATGGCCGATCTCGCCCAGCTTACCGCCTGGCGGGACGCCCTGATGGCCGCGCGCTATCAGGGCGTCCGCACCGTCGAATACGACGGCAAGCGCATCACCTACGCAAGCGACGGCGAAATGGCCGCCGCGCTTGCAGACCTCAATCGGCAGATCACAGGGGCGACCGACCGCATCTCGGTCGTCCACATCCAATCCTCGAAGGGGCTCTGAACCATGAAGACCTACATCCAGAACGGCCACTTCATCACCGTCACCACGCCCGCAGGCGGCATCGCCGCGGGCGACGGGCTGATCGTCGGCAGCATCTTCGGCATCGCCGCCTACTCCTCGACCGAGGGTGACACGCTCGAACTGGCGACGAAGGGCGTCTATAAGCTTCCCAAAGCAACCTCTGCCGTGCTGACGGTCGGCGCGCGCGTGGCGTGGGACAACACGGCGAAGGAGGTGAACACCCCGGGCGCTGGGCGCTTCCCTATCGGCATCGCGACCGAAGCCGCAGGGAACGGCATCACGAGTGTCGCAGTGCGTTTGGACGGCGTGGCGACGGCGGCGGCGTGATCCCGCGGGTAAATCGCGTTGAGCTCGCCAACGCGTTTGCCGCGAGGGATATTATAGCCTCGAACACCCCTGTGCTGGCGCATCCCCGCCATGCGGCTTTGGGGAACAGGGTGTTTACAACTGCAACACCCTCGACTTCCTCAATCGGCGTGCTCGCCCTCCCGGAATGCCATGTCGGTGATTTCGCGGAGGCGGGCGCGGTAGTGTTCCAGCGTCCCGACATGGCCCCAGTCCACATCATCGGGACTGCACTCGAAGTGGTCCGCGCTGAGGACGACGAGGCGTTCGAGCATGGCGTCGATCTCGGCCTTGCGGGCCAAGAAGGCGGTGAGCGCGGCATCGTTGGTCTTGGCCATGGGGCGGTCTCCGACTTGGTACTCGGGATCATGACGGCCCTGATCGGCACAAATGGCAAGCGCCATCTGTCGAGAACGTCCGCGGAACATCAGCCCGGTCCCGTGTCGCATCCGTGTTGCACGGAGGAATCGGGGATGGCCGTAAGCGTTTGGAATCTCTGGGCAACGTGCTGCACGGGCTTGCAACACGACGCGACACGCAAAGCCGCCCGGTGGGCGGCCTAAGTATTTGATATATCGTACGAAAAGCTGGTTGCGGGAGTAGGATTTGAACCTACGACCTTCAGGTTATGAGCCTATAATCCAAATATTTTAATAAGTTATCAAAATCAAGCACTTAGCCGACAAGCCTTTGATTTCACCAAGTTTCCAACCGCACATTCAGCAGCATTCACGCGCGTTGGCGGGCAAAACCGCGCGCAAACGTGCATTCGCGGGTTGATGTGGCGTTGATGTAGACAATCTCACTGCCCCGCTGGATCATGATCGCGAACGGCCCAAAACGGCCATAGCCATGGGGCAATGACGCCGCACTGCAGCATCGCATTCCTGACGTTCGCGCATCTTGCAGCATTGGAATAAACTGCTCAGCCTTTCAGGTAATTACAAAGCGATAAGCGCCTTGTTTTATCCTTCGTCAGCTCAATGGTATTCGGGCCGAAATTGACATCTCTGACGCATTCCTAAAGGTTCAACTTGTCGCGCAGTTTGTACGGGTCACTGCCCGCCACTTGATCACTGAACGTGCCGCTCCGCCGATCTGAATTGGCCTCTGCTCTTTGGTGGCAGGAATTTGCAGCCGATGGACACACCAGTTTGAGAACTGGTAGCTTAGGTCCGCTCCCAACCCGAAGTGGATCTAAGGCCCCAGACGCAAATTTGCGACAGCCGACTTTCGCCGCGAACTGGTATGATGCGGAATAGTTGAGCATTCGCTGCGGCTGGAACAATGTCAGCTTGCAAATCAGCCACTGCGGCAAGCTTGAAAACTGATGGATTTTTTCGTTTTGCCTCTAGCACACCGAGGTTTCTCTTCATCCGGTTCGGAAATCCTTTCACCACGCGAAAAGTCAATATATTTCCATCTAGTCGAACACTTTCTTTTCGCCGCCCTCAGTTGCACGAAGTTTCCAATAGTTTGCAAACTCTTCACTTTTCTGGACACCAAACCCGGTCTCGTATGCAGATACCAAGAACATCATTGCTTCAGTATTTCCCTGCTTTGCAAGTTCGCGAAAGAGTTCAACAGCCTTCTCAGGATCGCTATCTATTCCCTGCCCAAAAGCAGTTGCATTCGCCACCTTCACCATCGCCTGTTCGTGACCTAGACTTGCTGCCTCGTTGTAATACTCGAAAGCTACTGAATAGCTTTGAGAAACACCTTGTCCGTTTTCGTACATAACGCCCATCCAATACTCTGGGAGCGCAAGACCATCACCAGCCGCCTGCTTGAACAATTCGGCAGCCTTTTCATAACTCTGCTCAACAGCTACACCTGCATAATACATGAAACCAAGAGTATACTGCGATCCAACGCTTCCTTTCTCGGCGGCTCTAGTCAGGTACAGAATAGCAAGATCGCTGTTTGCATCAGTACCCATACCGTTGAGGTAGTACACTCCAGTTTGGTGAAGCGCGTTCATGTCGTCTAGGTTTGCGGCCTTTTCGTACCAGTTCAGACTCTCCTTAAGGTCAAAAACACCAGAACCCTCGTCTGCATAGAGTTGCGCAAGCGCACGCATCGCTGAAACCGAACCTGTTTCGGCAGACTTCTTGTACCAATTTGCTGCGCTAAATTCGTCCTTCTTCGCACCTAGTCCCATTGCATAGGCGTAGCCCAACAGATACTGCGCCCACGGATCATTTTTTTGAGCGGACTGCATTAGCAACTCAAACCCTTCGGATGCATCCTTAGCAGAATCGTTACCGTTTGCGATCAACATTTCACCTAGAAGCGTGGAGGCGTAAATCGATCCGTTTTCAGAGGCCATCCGTAACCACTTGATTGAAAGTTCGCGGTTTTGCTTGACACCAACTCCCAAGAAATAAGCAAAACCCAAGGATGATTGAGCCTGCGAGTTACCTCTCTTAGCTAAGCCTTCAAGAATGCCGAGGCCTTTCTCTGGATCATGTTCTTCGTATCGGGACCCTATCCACAGTCTGATGCCTAGCTGTAACTCAGCATCTTCGTCACCTTCCGCCGCCGCTTCCTGAATTTCAGCAAACGAGTAACTGCTGTAATCGATTGTCTCTTCCTCGGCTTCGGCATTGTCAGCGCCTAAAATCTCGCGCTTCAATCGCTGTATCTGGGCCAACTCCGCCCGCACATCGCCGAGTGTTTCAGTCAGGTCCTTAAAGCTCTCGTCTATTTTGGAATCTGGGTTCTCTGATATTCTGCGTAAGCAATCTTCATTTGGTCTAAACTTACAAAACGACCGAAAGATCGGCTGAGCAACATACGCTGACAACTTCTTCCCTGTAAAAGCGTCAAGTGCAATGTCACCAACGAAAAGACTGAGGGAGAATACAATGAGCCCAACGGACGCAATTTTCAGACGTTGTCTTAAACTTGGGACAACAAAGCCAAAAGTAGTAATCAAAACGATTGCTGCCGCCGAAGCAATTGCAGCGATTACGCTATAGTTTTTTAATAATTCCACTACTTGAAATTCCCTCTACCTTCATCCAATCATTGATCGCTTGAAGCCACCGCGGATCTTCTAGGCATTGAAGTAAAAAATGCCCATTTTTCAGCTTTTCTGGAACAAGCGCCATTTTCGTGGGATCAATCAAAACTTTGGACCAGATATCACTCCTTTTGACTGACATTTCCCAAGTGGAGTGCCTTCTCGTTCACTTTGCCGCTGTTTTGCGTCTCGATCAACTCTCTTTTGCCTGCTGGTTCCTTGCCGAGGCATCCAACGTAGGGTCTGAGCGCAATTTCTGGT
>Ga0307939_1001510_pt1 | contig 11789 bp, 13 predicted proteins | sample OrgLakmetagen122_FD_201844 | JGI IMG/M metagenome (GOLD analysis project Ga0307939, IMG submission 201844) | Saline water microbial communities from Organic Lake, Antarctica - #122 | ecosystem: Environmental > Aquatic > Non-marine Saline and Alkaline > Saline | place: Antarctica: Organic Lake... | reverse complement strand
CCCTATTATGCTCGGCTAATATCACGCCACGTTCCTCGCTGCTGAGGTGCTTGCTTCGTATGTCCATCACAACATCCTATGCCCAAAGGGCTCTGAGTGTTGCATTTGAAACTTGAGCCTAAGAAGTATCAGAGCCCCGAGCTCGGAATGTATTTCATGGGGATGGAGTCGAAGCTGGTCGATGTCCGTTGGGATCCTGAAGACCTCGGTGCCATCAGCGTTTATCTGGAGGGTGCATGGCACGTCGTGCCGTCCGTGTATGACCGTTTCAGCGGCATGCATTTCCATGACTGGATGAAGGTCCGCCGGGCACTTCGCGCAAAGTCAGCGTCGCGCAAGGCGTGGAACCAGGAAATCGTATTCAACGCAATCGACCAGATTGAAGACCTGGTCAAAGACCGTGCCATGGCGTTCGGGATCATCGACACGACAATCAGCGACGAACAGTTCAAGAAGATCGAAGGGGATTTTTTCTCGTCCTTCCGGATGGATGACACGCCGCGCCTGAAGGCCGATGCCAATGGCGCGGGCCGTATCATCACGCCGCGTGCCCCTGATCCTGATGTCGCACCTACGGGATCCAAGGCATCTGTGGAGGCACCGCTGGTCCAGCCATCCCATGATGTGCCGCAACCCGAGGCGGCCGCGGACACAGCCCGTACACCGAGCAAACCTCGCGGCGCCGCTCCGAAATTTGGTTTGCCGCCCAAGCGCGAGGGCTGATACCGGTCGGTTGCTCTCGCAGCCTCAGCTTTTCCGCACAGCATTAGGCCCTCACTGCATCGCTCAGTGAGGGCCTTTTTTGCGTGCCCATGGCGGTAAATTTTGTTTGGCCGAGGTCTGTTTTGGAAATTTTGGTAGGTCATTTGACGCGACAACTGGGCGCTGGAGTTGGGGAGCCATGGCATCTCCGCAGACGCGGTAGCGCCAAGCACCATCCTTACCAACATGACAGTCGAAGCCTATACAGACGAGAACAAAGCGAACTTCCTCAAGATGATCCCGTGGGGTTTTGTCACTGAGCATGAGGACATCCCGCCATCCATAGTGTTCTTGGCCTCGAGGCAAGCGCGCTACGTGAATGGACGGTCCATGCCAGTAGATGGCAGTTATCTCGCGGCCGGCATGATGCAAATTGCATTTATCGAGGTGTAAGCACTGGTGAGGCTATCCAAGGCAGGCTAGAAGCGACCTTTGTTCCCGCGTCGCAGACGGGGCAATCTTAGGCAGCCTTTAGGAAATGTGAATTGCAAAGGAGTCCTCTCGGACAACTGCATTGCGACGTTTGATGGGCGTGCAGAGATCAAATTTCCTCCATCGAAAAAGAACAATGTCACAGAATGCTACGGAATCGATCTGTATCGTAGTTCGAGCCGCACAGAAGGATCGCGGACGTCTGGCCGGCGTATTTCTCCATGTCCGCCAGATACGCGGCAAGCGCCAAGGCCGCTGCCCCCTCGACCAACATGTTTTCCGTCCATGCCAGCACCTTGATAGCGTCTTCTATCTGCGCTTCGCTGCAATGGACGATCTCGTCGATAACTTCGCTTGCCATCGGCAAGGTCAGCGAGTCTTCGTCGACGCCGCCGGCGACGCCGTCCGCGAGCGTGTCCAGATGCTCGGTTTCCACAATGCGGCCGGCCTTTATAGACGCGGCCAGTGCCGCGCTGTGTTTGGCGCTGACGCCGATGACGCGGGTGTCCGGCGAGAATACCTTGAACACCGATCCCATACCCGAGATCAACCCACCGCCGCCCATCGAGATGAATACATTGTCGATCTGTTCGGCCTGATCGATCAGCTCCAACGCGGCGGTGCCTTGGCCGGCGATGATCTGCGCGTCGTTGTAGGGGGAAATATAAGTGTATCCCTCGTCCTTGGCCATCTTCTGTGCGTGCAGCTCGGCCAGGGACGAATCTGCCCCGGCAATCACGACGCGCGTGCCAAAGCCTTCGATCGTGGCGCGTTTCTTGGCGATGACGGTCTCGGGCAGAACGACGATCAACTCATGTCCGGTGGTCTGCGCGGCCAGCGAACATGCGATTCCGTGATTGCCGGAAGAGGCGGTGATGACCGGGCGGTCCAGCGGTACGGTCGTCAGTTTGGCCGACGCGCCGCGTAGCTTGAACGATCCGGTATGCTGGAAATTCTCGGTCTTGTAGATTAGGCGCGCGCCATCCTTCAGCACGAGGCGGGATTCGATCACCGGCGTGCGGCTGATGGCATGCGTGATCTTGCGATGCACGCCAGCGGACCGAGCGGCGGACTGGACGATCAGATCAGAGGGTGAGGTCATGGCAAGCTTCCATTCGATAAGGGTGGGTGTCAGTGATCCGGACCGCCGTCGAGGACCGCCAGCGATATGGCGGCGTCCTGCACGGCAAGGCCGGTGAGGTCTGCGATTGTGATCTGAGCGTTGTCCGTTCTGCCCGGATGATCGCCCGACAGGATCAGGCCCAATGCAGTGACGCCGCCCGCACCGATTAGGTCGGCACTGCGCGCGGCGCGAAATTCGCCGTGATCGAGCGACTGCGCGGCATCGTCGCAAATCAGCAGATCGGCATTCGCCGTCAGCTCCGTCGCCAACTCCTGCTTGCCGGGGCTATCGGCGCCGATCGCGGTGATATGCGTGCCGGGCGCGATCCAGTCACGCTGGATCAGGGGCGATTGCGCGGGCGTGGTGGTCACGATGATCTGCGCGCCTTGGCACGCGGCTTGCAAATCCGGCGCCACCTGCACGTTCATGCCGTCGGCGGCCAATTCCTTTGCGGCGGTGGCGGCCTTGGCTGCATTTCGACCCCAGATGGTGAAACTCAGCTTGCGGTCTGGCACCAGCGCCTGCAGGCAGCGCGCCTGATGGCGGCATTGCAGGCCAGTGCCGACGATCAGCACACGCTCGAACCCGTCCGCGCCCAGCGCGCAGGAGGCAATCGCGCCGCCCAGCCCGGTGCGCATATCCGTCAGCCAGCCCTCGTCGCGCAGAATGGCAAGCGGGGCACCATTGGTGGCGGAAAACAAAATGTTGAGCCCGTTCGAGCTGGGCAGGCCCTTCGCCGGATTGTCGTAGAAACCAGTTGCGATCTTGATCACGAAGGCATCGGTCCCGGCGATATGACTGGTTTTCACATGGCAATCGCCGTTGTTCCGATCAAAGCCCAGATACGTGACCGGCGGGGCCTGAACCTGGCCCGTGGCCGAGGCGATATAGGCATTGCGGATGGCATCCGCCGCGGCGTCCATGTCGAAACGCTGCTGAATTTGGGGCTTGTCCAGATCTATCATGGCACATCCTTTTGGCGGGGGCAGATTGGCGGCGATGGCAAATATCGGTTGACGCAATTTCTGGACGGAACTATCTAAATTGGCAATTCCTGTCAATACACCGGAGGCCGGGCCGATCCAAATGACGCGCGATGCAGACCCCTCACTGGCGAATGCCTGCGCTACGGCGGATGCGGTCGCGCTACTATTCGGGGCACGCGTCGAGGTGGTCGTTCACGATCTGGCGGTCGAGCGGATTGCCCATATCGCCAACCCGCTGTCGCACCGCGCGCCCGGCGATCCATCCAATATGAGCGAGATTGATCTGGGCGGCGCGCAGGCAGTTATCGGACCGTATGAGAAGGTGAACTGGGACGGAAGCATCCTGCGCTCCATCAGCATCATGCAGCGCCGCAGCGACGGCACGCCGGCCTATGTGATCTGCGTGAACCACGATCAGGCCGATGTGCAGGCGCTGCAACGCGCCGCGCAAATGCTGTGCCCGCCCCCCAGCCAGGCGCCGCGCCCCGCCGCCCTTTTTCGCAACGATTGGCATGACCGGCTGAACACCTATGCCACCGCATGGTGTCGGCACCGGGGGCTGCGCATCGACGATCTGGCCCGTAGCGACAGGCGCGCCCTCATGGCCGATCTGGACGCCTCCGGCGCGCTGGCCGAGCGGCACGCAGCGGCTTATGTCGCCCGCATGGTGGGCGTCAGCCGCGCCACCATATACAACGATCTCAAGGCCCAGTCAGAAGGACATGCAGGATGAGCGCAGATATTCAGAACGCCTTGGCGATATTGGAGCGGCTGATCGCCTTTCCCACGGTCTCGCACCGCTCGAACCGCGATCTGATCGCCTATGTGTCAGAGTATCTAACCGGGCTGGGCGTGGCGCATCACATCTTCCCCGACGAGACCGGTGAAAAGGAGGGCCTGATCGCGCATATCGGCCCGATGGTGGAGGGCGCGGTGATCCTGTCAGGGCATACCGATGTGGTGCCGATCGATGGCCAGTCATGGCGGAATGACCCTTGGACGCTCACCGAAGAGGACGGCCAATATTTCGGACGCGGCACCTGCGACATGAAAGGGTTCGTCGCGCTGGTATTGGCCGCCGTGCCCGCAATGCTGGCTGCGCCGCTGACCCGTCCGATACAGCTGGCGTTTTCTTATGACGAGGAGCCGGGCTGCCTCGGCACGCTGCCTCTGATCGAGGCGCTGGCCCAGCATTATCCGCGCGCCGGAAGCGTTATCGTGGGCGAGCCGACAATGATGAAGGTCGTCACCGGCCACAAGGGCGGCATCGGCATGACCACCACGCTGCGCGGCAAGGCGGCGCATTCGTCGGTGCCCGCGCGCGGCGTCTCGGCCATCGCGCATGCCGTGCCGCTGATTGCATGGCACGGCGCACAGATGGTGGAGCAGGAGCGGGGGGCTGATGACGCCAACGGCTTTTTCCCCGCCTTCACCACGCTTCAGGTGGGCACCATGCACGCCGGCACGTCGCTGAACACCGTGCCGGACGAGTGCATCATGCAAAGCGATATCCGCTACGTCCCGCCGCAGACCGCCGAGCAGTGGATCGCCGCTTACCGCAATGAGGCCGCGCGAGCTGAGCGCGCGATGCAAGCCGAATTCCCCGGCGCCCGCGTGACGATCAGTGATGTGGATGTAGCGCCCGCGCTGGCCCCGATTCCGGATGGTGAGGCCGAGCAGGTTGCCCGCCGCCTGACGGGCGACAATTCGGACAATCTGGTGTCCTACCAAACCGAGGCGGGGCATTTTCAGGGGGCGGGATATTCCACCGTCGTCTGCGGACCGGGCAGCATTGCGCAGGCCCATCAGGCCGATGAGTTCATCACCGGCGATGAGCTGCAGGGTGGTGCCGTGTTCCTGTCACGCCTGGTGGGTAGCCTCGCGTGACGGCGCATCCGCGTCCGCGGAGTGGCGGGCGAGGAACGCCGAGACCTGTTTTAGACCCGCGCGCAGATCGGCCTCGGGGTTGGCATAGCCGATGCGCAGCCAGCCCTCCATGTCCATCGCGCTGCCGGGAGTGAAGAGCACGCCTTCCTCGTCCAGCAGCTTTGTGCAGAACTCGCGCGATGCTATCGGCAGATCGTATTTCAGCAGCGCGGTCGTGCCCGATTTTGGCTTCACCCAGCTAATTAGTGGCTCGCCCTCGATCCACTCGGACAGGATCGCCAGATTGCCGCGCGTGATCTTATGCGCGCGCTCAAGTATCCTGCCGCGATTCTCCAGCGCGATGGCCGACAGAAATTCGTCGACGCCGCCGACTGAAATCGTGTTGTAGTCGCGGTGGATCATCACCTCCTCCAGCAGGGGGCGCTGCGCCACGATCCAGCCGACGCGCAGCCCGGCCAGCGAATAGGCCTTGGACATACCCGCCGTGCTGATCCCCTTGTCATAAAGATCGCAGATCGAAACGGTATAGCCGTCGCCCGCCTGATCGGTGCCGCGATAGACCTCATCGCTCAGCACCCATGCACCCGAGCCGCGCGCGATGTCGGCGATAGCCTGAAGCATTTCGCGGTCCATCAGTGCGCCGGTGGGATTGTTGGGATTGTTGGTGGCGATCATCTTGGTATCTGGCCGCATCATCGCGCTCAGCGCGTCCAGATTGGGCAGAAACCCATCCTCTTCGCGCAGGTGCAACAGCTCGACCTCGGCGCCGATGCTGGCGGGGATCGAATAGTGCTGCTGATAGGTCGGCACGATGGCGATCACATGATCGCCCCGGCTTACCAGCGTCTGATGCACCAGCGAATTGGCCCCGATGGTGCCATGGGTGGTCAGCACATTATCGCCCGATTGCCGCTCGTAAAGCGACGCGATGGCATCGCGCAGCCGCTCGGACCCCTCGATGGCGCCGTAGCCCATCCGCATGCTGCGCAATTCGCCTAAGATGCTGTTGTCGATGCCTGCCATATCGATCAGCTCGCCCAGCGTGATCGAATCTACGCAGGTCTCGGCCAGGTTGAATTTGCAGTGGTTTTCGAACTCGTTCATCCACATTTCGACGCCGAAGACTTCGATATCCATGTCAGTTTCCTCCTTTTTGGGGCTTGTTGGCGGCGGCGTCATAGATCGCGCGCGCCATGAAAATATCCTCCAGCCCAAGGCCGATGGACCGAAAATAGACCGGCCGTTCGCCGGTGGGGGCAGGGGCCGCGCCTGTCGCTAATCCTGCCAGATCGCCGCGGATCGCCGCCGGATCCCAGCCATTGGCGGCTGCCAGCACCATGTCGCCAGCCGCGCCGGGCGTGGTCGCGCCATAGTCGCAATAGACATCCGCCGATGCTAGAAATGTGGGGTCTACCTCATGCGCCTGTGCCACGTTCGTGCTGATCGACGTGACCAGCGCGCCGGGCGCCAGCGCGGCGGCATCGAACACGGGCGTGCCAGACGAGGTGCACAGCAGCACGGCATCCGCGCCGTCCCCGGCGGCCTCTGCGCTGGAGGCGATCTGCACGCGCGGGTCCAGATCCGTCCACTCCGCCTGGCGCGCGGGATCGGCGGCGAGGCCGGGCGAATATACGCGCACCTCGCTCCAATCGCGCAGAGGCAGGACGTGCCGCAGATGCGCGCGTGCGACGGCGCCCGAGCCGATGATCGCCAGCACGCTTGCGCCCTCCCGCGCCAGATGATCCACCGCCAGCGCAGTGGTGCCGGCCGTCCGCTCGGTCGTCAGCGCGCCTGCGTCGCACAGCATCAGGGGCAGGCCCGTATCCATCGACATCAGTACGGTCCAGGCGGTGATCACCGGCTTGCCGGGATGGACCAGATAGGGCGACAGCTTGGCCCCGAAGATGCCCGCACCGGTGCTGGCCCCCAGATAGGTGATGAAATCGCCGCGATCCTCGGGGAAGGGCGCCAGCGTCTGCGGCGGCTGCACCGCCTCGCCGCGGCCCAGCTCGGCAAAGAGCGCACGCATCGCACCCAGCGTGTCGACGCGCGGCAACAACGCATCGACGGCAGCGGCGTCCAGCACCAATGCGGGTTTGGGGGTGTCGGTCATGTCTTTGGCTCCTTGGCGGCGGTCATTCGTGAACGATTTTCTTGAGGAAATCGCGGGTGCGTTGATGCTCGGGGCGGTCAAAGAATGCCTCGGGCGTGTTCTCCTCCACGATGCGGCCCTCATCCATCAGGATCACGCGGTCGGCCACGCTGCGCGCAAAGCTCATCTCGTGGGTGACGACGATCATGGTCATGCCGTCGCGCGCGAGCGCGCTCATCACTTCCAGAACCTCGCCCACCGTTTCGGGATCGAGCGCCGATGTCGGCTCGTCGAACAGCATAACCTTGGGCTCCATGCAGAGCGCGCGGGCAATGGCGACGCGCTGCTGCTGGCCGCCCGACAGCTGATTGGGATAATACTCGGCCCGCTCGGCGATGCCGACACGCTCCAGCATCTCCATCGCGCTGTCCCGCGATTGTGCGCGTTTGACGCCGCGCACGAGGCGCGGGGCCAGCATCAGATTGTCCAGCGCATTAAGATGCGGGAAAAGATTGAAATGCTGAAACACCATGCCGACATCGCCGCCGAAATCGCGGATGTTGCGGCAATCCAGCGCCAGATCATGCCCCGCCACGGATATATCGCCCGCGCTGCGCGTCTCCAGCCCGCAGATGCAGCGGATGAATGTCGATTTGCCGGACCCCGACGGCCCGCAGACGACGACCTTTTCGCCGGGGCTGACCGACAGGTTGATCCCGTTGATCACCTTGACGGAGCCATAAGATTTCTCCAGGCCGCTGACGGATATGGCGTCTGATTGGGTCACGTTTTCTGCCTTTTTTCGGTCTGACATTCAGGAGTCCCGGTTTGAGAGGCCGGGGATGGCGGCGCGCCGCTCCACGTGGCGGAACACCCACGCAAAGATCAGCGCCAGCCCCAGATAGAACAGGCCCGCCACGGTAAACACCTCGAACGGGGCGAAGGTGCGCGAGACCATGACGCGCGCCGCGCCTGTCATCTCGATCACCGTCACGGCGGAGGCAAGCGAGCTGGCCTTCATCACCAGCGTGATTTCATTTCCCAGCACCGGCAGTACATCGCGGTAGGCCTGCGGCAGCACAACGCGCGTCAGCCCCTGCCAGCGGTTCAGGCCCAGTATGCGCGCCGCCTCGTCCTGGCCGGGGGGGATCTGCGTGATCGCGCCGCGTAAAAGCGCGCCCACGTATGCTGCCGAATTAAGGCCCACGGCGAGGATCGCGCAGCCCACCGGCTCTTTCAATATTGGCCAGAGGATGCTGTCCCGCACCGCCTCAAGGCTGCCGAGGCCATAGTAGATGATGAACAGCTGCACCAGGACCGGGCTGCCGCGCACGAAGAAGATGTAGAACTGCGCGGGCCATGCCAGTGCGCGGTGGCGCGATGCGGCGGCCAGCGCCAAGGGCAGTGCCGCGACTTGGCCCAGACAGAACGCCGACAGCGTGATGATGACGGTCAGCCGGAACCCTTCAAGAATGACCGGGATCGACGCGAGGAAGAGATCATAGGACATGCGCGCCCTCCTACCTTGGGGCCGGGTTCAGCCGACGCTCGGCGACACCGAAGGCCTGCGACGACACGGCCGTGACCGCTACATAAAGACACGCCGCGCTGAGGTAGAAGGTGAGCGGATGATGCGTCGCACCTGCGGCTATCACCGATTTGCGCATCAGCTCCTCTAGCCCGATGATCGAGACCAGCGCGCTTTCCTTCAGGATGATCAGCCATTGATTGCCGATCCCCGGCAGCGCGCGCTGAAACATCTGTGGCAGGATGACCCGCGTAAACAGCTGCCCGCGCGACAGCCCCAGCACCAGTGCCGCCTCGCTTTGCCCTTTGGGGATGCCTTGGAGCGCGGCGCGAAGGATCTCGACGAAATAGGCAAAGGACACGGCGGCCAGCGCCGCGATGCCCGCGCTCAGCGCGTCGACCTCGAAATAGCTGCCTGTCAGCTTGGTCAGGGCGACGGTGCCGCCATAGAAGAGCAGGAAAATCACCAGAAGTTCGGGAATGCCGCGAATGACCGTCACATAGCCATCCAGCAGATAACGCAGCGGATTGCGCCCCGATTGCGTCAGGGGCGTCGCGATCACGGCCAGCACCAGACCGATGACAAAGGCGCCCAGCGCCACCTTGAGCGTCAGCATCAGCCCCATCAGCAGCTGGCCGGCATAGGGCCCGACGACGTCGATCATGTCCTTCTTCTCCCAGTCTGCCCGCAGCGCGGACCATTCCGAAAGCTACTCAAGCAGCCCAGCGGAAAACATCAATAATTTGCCTCGCAAGCATCGAGAATTTCGATGTGAGCCACTTTCAGTCCGGGATAGGCGCAACCGCGCCCGATTGCAATTGCGGCCCGTCCTGCAATTTCTGCTCGACCACCCGGTTGATGAACGCGCGTAGGATGATGTTTAAATTGGCATTCTTGCGATACGCCAGATAAATTTGCGAGTGATAGCGCACCTCTGCCGTGGTGTGCAGCGCGACGAGGCCCGCGACGGTGCTGCCATAGTAATCGGGCAGAAAGCCGACGTAACGCCCCGATTTGATCAGCACCGCGTGCGTTTCGGTCTGGTCCACGGTGGCGGACGAATAGACCTGCGTGCCTGTGCTGCGGCCATGGCCGGTGCCGCTTTGGCGGATGAACGGAAACCGTTGCAGATCGCCCGGCGTGACGATCAGTGCGTGATCGCCCAGCTCGCCAAAGCCGATGTTCGTCGCCTGCGCGAGGGGGTGCGATTTGACCGCATAAAGCGATGAGCGTTCTTGAAAGAGGGGGATATATTCGATGCCCGCCCGCTTGGCCGAAAACGGGCCGATGACCGCGTCGCGCTGACCGTCGAGCAGCAATGTCTCCATCGCGGTGGGCGAGACGAGCGACAGATCGACGTAAGTGTCCTGCGCGCGCTTGGAAAACCGGCGCAGCACCTCGGGCAGGGGCCATGCGGCGTTGGACAGCATCGAATCCATGATGCCGATGCGCAGCACGCCGCGCATCTCGCCGGAAATGGTGGCGATCGCGTTCTGAAACTGGTCGGCCGCTGAGAACAGATCGCCCATCGCCTCCGCCAGCTTCTTGCCCTCGTCGGTGACGGAAAATCCAGCCCGCCCGCGATGACAGACGCGAAAGCCCAGGCGTTTCTCAAGATCGGCCAGCTGCGTGGACAGCGTCGATTGCGAACAATTCAGTGTTGCTTGGGCGCCCGCGATGCCGCCCGCGTCGATGATCGCGCGAAACACGCGGAGCAGTTTGAGATCGACGTCCTGCAATCGTTTCATCGCCCGCACCTTGGTATTTACGCTATCACATCGGATAACTCGATGTATTGCTGCGAATTTCATATTTCACCTCTGCGCGCAAGGTTGCTAGGCTTTGCAGCGACGCCCGGTGGCGGCTGGCAGGATCGGCGCGCGCCACGGGTGATCAGGAAAATAGGGAGAAGAATATGAAATTTGCAGTGATGGTTTCCATCGGATTTCTGGCATGCAGCGGCGCGATGGCCGAAGACCTACGTATAGGCACCAGCGCGGATTATCCGCCCTGGGAATCGGTTGATGAGAATAATGAGATCGTCGGCTTTGACCGCGATTTCGGCGATGAGATGTGCAAGCGCATGGAAGCGACCTGCGTCTGGAACAATCAGACGTTTGACGGCCTGCTGCCCGGCCTCAATGTCGGCAAGTTTGACGCGGTGATCTCGGGCATCTCGATCAACGAAGAACGCTCGAAGATGGTCGATTTCTCCGCCGCCTACGCGGATGCACCCAACAGTATCGCAGCTGCGGCTGGCTCTGACTTCGGCGATCCTCAGGATGCCGCCGCAGTGGTCGAGGCAATGTCGGGCAAGACCTTCGGCGTTCAGGTCGGCTCCACACACGAGCAAGTCGTGCGCGCCCATTTCGGCGAGTCCGAAGTACGCGTCTATGACCGCCCCGATCAGGTGGTCAACGATCTGATGGCGGGGCGCATCGACGCCGCGCTGATGGAGCGTTCGGCATGGGAATCCTTTGTCGATGGCGACTACAAAGACAAACTGGCATATGTAGGGCCCCTGCTGACCAGCGCCGATTTTCCGGAGTTCGGCCAAGGTCAGGCCGTCGCTCTGAGCAAGGATAGTGGCGACCTTCAGGCGCGTATGAATGACGCCATCGCCAGCATGCTGGCGGATGGCACCCTCACCGCGTTGTCCGAAAAATGGTTCGGGTACGACATCTCCGCCAGGTAATAGAAATTGAGCCGAGCATGATCGTATCATGCTCGGCTTTATTGCTGCACGAAATACTCTGCCCTGGCTCTGTTGGAGTTGTGCTAGAAAATCGGATGGTCAGCTTAGGTGTATCCGAAATCTCTGAATGCGGTCACCCGACGGTACCAGTCGGATGGCCGCTTGGATTCAAACATCAAGTGCAACGGTTGATTTGAAGGCCGCGATTTCGTCGGCCAGGGCTTCAGCGGGTGTTCTCCATCCGAGGGTTTTTCTCGGACGGTTGTTCATCAGGTTTGCAACGT
>Ga0307939_1001508_pt1 | contig 11829 bp, 6 predicted proteins | sample OrgLakmetagen122_FD_201844 | JGI IMG/M metagenome (GOLD analysis project Ga0307939, IMG submission 201844) | Saline water microbial communities from Organic Lake, Antarctica - #122 | ecosystem: Environmental > Aquatic > Non-marine Saline and Alkaline > Saline | place: Antarctica: Organic Lake... | reverse complement strand
CAATCCCAATGTCATCGATAAGGAAGTCGATCGCCAAATCCGCGAGCTCTATAATGGCAGCGAGAAAACCTTCCGCGAAGAGCTAAAGAAATCACGTCTCACCATGGAAGGGTATCGCGAAATGACCCGTGAAAAAATGATCGTTCAGGCAATGCGAGCCGAGCATTTTTCGGAATCGGCTCCCCCGTTACCGAACGAAGTTCGCAACGAATACAATAAAATCAAATCTTCTCTCCGAGACACTTCCGAAGATAAGATCACTTTCCGTAAAATCTTCATACCCGCCAGCGACCCACAAGACGCAACGAGCACCCCGGAGACACAACTTGAGCTTGCGGAGAATCTCACCAAACAAATTAAAGAGGGTGCCGATTTCGCCGAAATAGCGAAACAACATTCCGCTGACGCGTTTGCGACAGAAGGCGGCCTGCAAGAAGACCTACCGAGAACTGATCTCTCAGCGAATTTTGCAGCAGTCATTTTTAAAGCTGAAGAGAACTCCGTAGTAGGCCCATTGCTCGATCCACTCGGCTTTACCATCGTCAAAGTCCTAGACAAAAATCTTGGCGCAGCGCCGGCTCTCTCCGAAGTCCGCTCCATGGTTGAGCAACGGGTGACTCGTAATAAAACCTCAGTTCAGTATGAGAGTTGGATAGAATCACGGCGCAAAAGGGCTATGATCGACACCAAACTTTAATTGTTCCCAGTTCAACCAGACATTCGCACCAAAATCGAGAGCTCATGGAAGACCGCTATCAAATTAACGGGAAAATAGGTCAAGGAGGAATCGGATCCGTTTACCGGGCTCGGGACAAACGCATGAACCGGGATGTCGCGATCAAGCGACTCACCACCGTCGAAGGTCCTGAATCGGACAAAGAAACGCAGAAACTTCTTCAAGAGGCTGGTGCTCTCGCATCCGTACAGCACCCAAATATTGTCACTGTTTACGATGTAGGCGTCGATGATGACGGTGCCTTCGTCGTGATGGAACTCCTCAGCGGCGAAACACTCGAGGACATCATATCGCATGGCTCATTTATATGGGAAGACTTCAGACGGCTAGCCATACAGACGATAGAAGCGTTAATCGCCGCTCAGGAGCTACACCTTCTTCACCGGGACCTTAAACCAAGCAACATAATGCTTTCTTGGCTCCCATCGGGAAAGTTTCAGGTTAAAATCGTCGATTTTGGTCTGGCGAAATTTTCTGCGAAACCCTCGCTCCAAACCATCGATCAATCAGATGGTGTATTTGGCTCCATTTTCTTCATGGCTCCAGAGCAATTCGAACGCATACCTCTCGATTGCAGAGTAGATATATACGCCATCGGTTGCGTATTTTATTACGCGCTCGCCGGTATCTATCCATTCGATGGAGATAATCCAGCACAGGTAATGGGCTCTCATCTTCAACACCACGTCACTCCGCTACAAGAGGTTAGGCGAGGTATCCCTGTCTGGGCCTGCGACTGGATCATGTGGATGGTAAATCGCCAACCGTCGGACCGCCCGGAGAACGCTCGCGAAGCTTTACAGGTATTTTACGAAAACGATGCTGGGTATAGCTCTCCCGAGCTGAGCACGGGTTCTAAAAACGCAGCTTGGCAAAAGCCAAATAAACCCAAACTGCTTATTCCAGGCTCTACCCCAGAACCGGAGATTATCGAAGATAAGAATCCAACTCAAACCGTTAAGACGGCAACAGAGCCCAGGGCGTTAATACCCCCAGAGACCTCCAGCTTCGGCTCAAAAACTTCTCTCCAAAACACCTCAGTAACTGCACCGCACAGAACCGCCACTTCAGCGGTAGCCACTCCACCTCAGCTAGCTACCTCACCTACACCGCCCGCTCCTGAGACAGCCACCCAACCACAAGCCCCTACACAAGAGGCTGAGACCGCCCCTCCCGAACCGCCTAAATTAAGGACACTTCGCACACCGGAACCGCCTGCGAAAACAGAAACACAACCTCAGCCAACTGCTGAAACAGCCACCCAACCCCAAGCTCCGACACAAGAGCCCGAGACCACCCCTCCCGGACCGCCTAAATTAAGGACACTTCGCACACCGGAACCACCTGCGAAAACAGAAACACAACCTCAGCCAGCTGCTGAAACAGCCACCCAACCCCAAGCTCCGACGCAAGAGCCCGAAAGCACCCCTCCCGGACCGCCAAAATTAAAGACACTTCGCACACCGGAACCACCTGCGAAAACAGAAACACAACCTCAGCCAGCTGCTGAAACAACCACCCAACCCCAAGCTCCGACACAAGAGCCCGAGACCACCCCTTCCGGACCGCCAAAATTAAAGACACTTCGCACACCGGAACCACCTGCGAAAACAGAAACACAACCTCAGCCAGCTGCTGAAACAGCCAGCCAAGCCCAAGCTCCGACGCAAGAGCCCGAAAGCACCCCTCCCGGACCGCCAAAATTAAAGACACTTCGCACACCGGAACCACCTGCGAAAACAGAAACACAACCTCAGCCAGCTGCTGAAACAACCACCCAACCTCAGGCTCCGACAAAAGAGACTGGGAGCACTCCTCTCGAAGCACCAAAATTAAAAACACGGCCAGCCCAACAAATCCCTTCAAAAGCCACTTCTTCGACAGCGACTGTCAAAAATACGCAACCTCCGACGCAGACCAGTCATACCTCATCAGTCACAGCCTCTCAGTTAAAAGCCACTGCATCCCATTCTGAAAAAGCGGGCCTTTCCAACAGGGCTAAAACCTCAATTGCGATAGCTCTCTCTCTTGTGGTCATCGTGATGGTCGTCTTGATACTCAATCGAAATACCAAAAACGCAAAAAACAAGGTATTCAATGATATGATTGCCTTAGCTGCGGATGAAAGAAACACCCAAGTTCCCGTCGATCGAAGTAAGCTTGAAGTTCTATTAAGATACGCAGCTTCTACCGGATCTATAAGTGAACGTAGTAGTATCTACCGCGCTCTTAGGCTTGCCAAAGCCACGGATGGGACAGATGTCGATGCGAGAATCACCGATTTTGTCATAAATCAGGAAATGATTCCTGACGTGCGAGTGGTGCTGATGAAAGAGGTCCTAGGAAAGCGCGATAATCCCGCCAACATCAATGCATTACTAAGCTTTGCAATGGAGACTAAAGATTCCAGAGCTGCTGTTGCTGCGATTGAATCGACACGATCACTGGCAACCGCAGATTATTTCGTAAGGTTCCTTCAATTACTCGAAGACACCAGTGATAGATCGATACGGAAGGCTTTAGAAGAAAATCTCTCGACCATCATCGAGCTGACCTCTGCAAAAGACTCTCTGCGTAGAAATCTCAGGAAGGCTTATGATGACTCCCCATCTGAAGAAGTCAGGCTTACCATCCTAAGATTGATGGGCAGTGCTGGCGGGGATGAGATGTATGAAATACTTAGTACCAACCTACAGAGCGCTGATTCCAACGAAAAGATCGCGGCTATCGTCTCATTGAGTGAAAGCCCCGATAAAAAGGGCTTCCAAATGCTGATCGATTACCTCGCCACCGAATCGGATCTCGAACTCCGAGATAGAGCCTACGACGCAGCATTTAAATGCGCGATGGCTGAAATACCTCGCCAAGAGTCGACTTGGAAAAAACTCTCGGAACAAACCAAGACCAGAGACGATACTCTTAAATTAATTCGTGGCTTGGCAAACTTGAACCCTGAACCTTGGGTCTTAACAATCCTTAACAAAATTGTTGGGGAATCCGACCACAAGCCTGCTGTCGAATTGGCACAGCGTGCACTCGAACGCTTGGACGACATGCAGAAAATTCAAGATTCGAAAACCAACGACGATTGACCTTCAATAGTCTTCCACCCAAGCCTGACCGCAACGCGGGAATCCTTGATACCCGCCATTTTTACCAACTACCGAAGCTTTGTCCCCGGAACAACAACTCTCACAACTTACCTATGGCGCAGCCAAAGTGCTCTCCGAGAAAGAACTCCTTGAAAAGCTAAGCCTTGGTCGACCGCTCAGAGTGAAGCTCGGTGTCGATCCCACCGCACCAGACCTTCACTTCGGGCATACAGTCGCATTGGAAAAGCTGCGACAGTTCCAACTTCTTGGTCACCAGGCAGTGCTTTTGATTGGTGATTTCACCGCCACAATCGGAGATCCTTCGGGCCGCTCGGCAACACGCCCCCCACTTACTCGAGAAGAGGTTCTCGTTAATGCAAAGACCTACACCGAGCAGGCTTTTAAAATTCTCGACCGCGAAAAAACCGAGATCGTTTATAACGGTGATTGGTTCCGGAAAATGAACTACGAGGAAATCCTTAAACTCAACGCACGCGTCACCCTTCAGCAAATGCTGCAGCGCGAAGATTTCCGTAACCGCCTTGATACAGGCCAAGAAGTGCGACTACACGAACTTCAATACCCTGTCATGCAAGGTTGGGACTCCGTTGAAATCAAGGCCGATGTCGAGTTAGGCGGCACCGATCAGCTGTTCAATATTCTCGTTGGCCGTGACATGCAGAAAGCCGAAGGCCAGCCTCAGCAAGTTGTCATGGTCATGCCTTTGCTAGAAGGCCTCGACGGGGTCAAAAAAATGTCTAAATCCTACGGCAACTACATCGGAGTCTCAGAAGCTCCACAGGAAATGTTTGGTAAACTCATGAGCGTGTCAGATGACCTCATGGATCGCTATTATCAACTCCTTCTGGGAGAGACACGCGATTCAGGAGGTCACCCAATGGAGGCTAAGAAGACCCTAGCGGAAAAACTTACCTCTCGCTACCACGGCGACTCCGAAGGAAACGCCGCGCGAGCAGACTGGGAAACACGCTTCTCCAAGAAAGATCTAAACGCCGCAGAGCTACCTGAAATCAGCCTTTCTGCCCTTCCAGTAAATGCGACTATCCTAATATTGACATCATTTGCGTTCCAAAAAGCCTTTAATTTGAAAAAATCAAACGGTGAATTGCGTAAACAATTTATCACATCTGGTTCCGTCCAACTAAATGGAGAGAAGCAGACTGATCCAACCTCTTCTATTACCCTCGCCGCTGGCGACATCTTAAAGCTCTCCAAAAAACACGCAGTTCGTTTCGTCTAAACAGTCTAATTCATGAAAAACTTCCTACTTCTAACTCTCATTTCTCTCTCCGCCAATGCAGCGGAAATTCATCTTTTCAATGGTAAAGATCTTTCCGGTTGGGAAGGCGATCCTAAATTCTGGTCTGTGAAAGACGGCGCCATCACAGGCGCATCCAGTGCCGATAATCGAGTTCCTCACAACACGTTTATCGTCTGGAAAAACGGTGAAGTTGCAGATTTTGATCTCACTCTCCAATACAAGATGACCCCGTTGGATGAAAAGAAATACACCAACAGCGGCATTCAATACCGCAGCCAAATGATTGATCCAGAAAAATTCATTGTCGGCGGTTATCAGGCAGACCTGGAATATGGGGAAAAATACAGTGGCATTCTCTACGAAGAAAAAGGTCGCGGTATTCTTGCCAACCGCGGCCAGAAAGTCGTCCTCGAACAGGGCAAAAAGCCTGGAAAACCTGTAATTGAGGTAGTTGGTAAAACTGGTGACTCTGGCGAAATCCAAGCTGCTATCAACCCGGACGGCTGGAACCAATACCGCATCATAGCCAAGGGCAATCATGTTCAACACTTTATCAACGGCAAACTCACCATCGATCTCGTTGATAAAACAGCCGAAGCACCGAAGAGCGGAATCCTAGCACTTCAAATGCACCAGGGTCCCCTCATGCAGATTCAGTTTAAAGATATCGTGCTCACTACCGGTGAGTAGGCTTTAGCCAACCAAGGAAAATGGGTTTAAACCCACTTCTTCCACATGCATTCTTGACTTTTCTCCTCCCCCCAATCATCCATCCAGCCGCTAACTAAAAGCACAAGCGCCCGTAGCTCAGCTGGATAGAGCATCCGCCTTCTAAGCGGACGGTCACTGGTTCGAATCCAGTCGGGCGCACTTAGCGCTTCCTGAACGAGGGGCACGTCCTACCTCAATCCAGTTGTGCGCAATTACCGCCACTCCTTTACATAATCTGGAAGGCTCAATCCAGACGAGTGCGGTCGATTCAGGCATCAACCTAATCCAAACAGTTTTGTCACACCGTGACACATGGACCAGTTTGAAGTGTGTCATTTTGTCTTACATTTGCCCTGTCGATTTTTGAGAGAACCGATAGAACCCTTTTAATAGAAAGGTTTTATTAACCGAGGAGCAAATCGGCACAACGGATGCAATGAGTCCAGGACAACCAAATTTATATCATGTCAAAAATTCTCGGAATCGACCTCGGCACTACCAACTCTTGCATGGCCCTCATGGAAGGAGGAGAACCCACCGTTCTTGAAAACTCAGAAGGCGCACGCACCACACCATCCGTGGTTGCATTTGCGAAAAACGGCGAACGTCTCGTCGGCCAGGCCGCTAAGCGTCAAGCCGTAACCAACCCTAAAAACACCATCTTCTCCGCCAAACGGTTGATTGGCCGTAAGTTCTCGGAGCTCACCGACGCGGACAAGCGTATGCCATACAAGATTGTTGCCGCCTCCAACGGTGATGCACACATTGAGGTCGAGGTCGCAGGCGAATCCAAAACCTACTCCCCGCAGGAAATCGCTGGCATGGTTCTTGGTAAGCTGAAGGCGGACGCTGAATCAAAAATTGGCGAGAAAATCACTCAAGCAGTCATCACTGTCCCCGCTTATTTCAACGATTCTCAGCGTAACGCAACCAAAGCCGCAGGCGAAATCGCTGGCCTAGAAGTGCTGCGCATCATCAACGAACCAACCGCAGCGGCTCTCGCCTACGGCCTCGATAAGAAGGCCGATGAAAAAATCGCGGTTTACGACCTCGGTGGCGGAACTTTCGATATCTCAGTTCTTGAGATCGGCGACGGCGTTTTCGAAGTCCTCGCAACTGATGGCGACACCCAACTCGGTGGTGACGACTGGGATAATGCTCTGATCGAATACATTGTCGGAGAATTCAAAAAAGACCAAGGAGTCGATCTCTCCGGTCAGCCAGACGCCCTTCAACGTATTAAAGAAGAAGCGGAGAAAGCCAAAATCGCTCTTTCCTCCAGCCAATCCTACGACATCAACCTGCCGTTTATCACAGCAGACCAGAATGGACCGAAGCACATTCAGCTCACCCTCTCACGCTCCAAACTAGAGCAACTCACCGACAAACTCTTCGAGCGCACCAAAAAGCCTGTCATCGACTGCCTCAAGGAAGCAGGCGTTTCCACCTCAGAAATCAAAGAGCTCGTTCTCGTCGGTGGCATGACACGTATGCCTAAAGTCGTTGAGATCGCGAAAGAACTCGCCGGCCAGACACCTCACCAAGGCGTCAATCCAGACGAAGTTGTCGCCATCGGTGCCGGCATCCAAGGCGGCGTACTTGCAGGTGACGTGAAAGACGTACTCCTTCTCGATGTTACCCCACTCTCTCTTTCGATTGAAACTGAAGGCTCCCGCGCAACTCCGATGATCGAGCGCAACACCACGATCCCGGCGAAGAAGTCACAAACCTTCTCAACAGCATCCGACAACCAACCAGCGGTCGATATCCGTATTTCCCAAGGTGAGCGTCCAATGTTCGCGGATAATAAATTGCTCGGAAACTTCAAGCTCGACGGCATCTCTCCGGCACGCCGAGGCGAACCTCAGATCGAAGTGACTTTCGATATCGATGCTAACGGAATTCTCCACGTTTCTGCCAAAGATAAACAATCAGGTAAGGAACAGAAAATCTCGATCCAAGGCTCCTCTGGTCTTTCCGAAGAGGAAATCCAAAAAGCCAAAAATGATGCCGAATCGCACGCTGAGGAAGACCTCAAGCGCGTAGCTCGCGTCGATGCAGTGAATAAGGCTGAAAACCTCGCCTTCTCGGTTGAAAAACAAATCGAAGAACTTGGCGATAACGCACCAGCTGAACTGAAAACCTCGCTCGAAGAGAAAGTGAAAGCCGTTCGTGACGCGATCACCAGCGATGACTTGGATAAAATCAACGCCGCCTCTAAGGAGCTCGAAGATTCACTCCAAGCACTTGCTGAAGCAGCTCAACAGGCAGGCGCATCCGCCGGAGGAGAAGCCGATGCTCAAGCAGCCCCAGAAGCTTCAGGCGATTCGGATGAATCATCCGAGCCAAAGAAAGCTAAAGGCAAAGTCGTCGATGCTGAAGTCGTCGACTAAATGAAAAATTTCCACATTGATCCCGTATCAAGGTGGTTTCTAAGAACAAGACAAACCAACAAAAGAACAAATAACACAATGGCAAACATCAAACCACTTGGACAACGCGTCCTCGTAAAACGTATCGAAGCCGACGCAGTAAGCGCAGGCGGAATTGTCCTTCCTGACACAGCGAAGGAAAAACCACAAGAAGCGGAAGTCATCAGTCTTGGCACTGGCGGTAAAGACGACGACGGCAAAGCCATCGAATTCTCCGTAAAAGTCGGCGACAAAGTTCTCATCTCTAAATACGGCGGAACCGAAGTGAAACTCGACGGTGAGGAAGTCCTCATCATGTCCGAATCAGACATTCTCGGTATCGTTAGCTAACATTCTAAACCAACAAATTTAAAAAATAAATAGATATGGCCAAACAACTACAATTTGACGAAGCAGCACGCCAGGCACTCCTGCGCGGTGTTGAAAAACTCGCACGTGCCGTAAAGGCAACGCTCGGACCATCCGGACGTAACGTGATCCTCGACAAGAAATTCGGTTCTCCGACCATCACCAAAGACGGTGTCTCGGTCGCCAAGGAAATCGAACTCGAATGTCCTTACGAAAACATGGGCGCTCAGCTCATCCGCGAAGTTTCCTCCAAAACTTCCGACATTGCAGGTGACGGAACTACTACCGCTACCGTGCTCGCAGAAGCCATCTACAAAGAAGGTCTCCGTAATGTCACAGCCGGTGCCAATCCGATCTCGCTTCAACGCGGTATCATGAAAGCTACCGAAGCCATCGTTGCGCAACTTAAAGTGCTTTCCAAACCTGTTTCCGACACCAAGGAAATCGCCCAAGTCGCTACCGTCTCCGCTAACTGGGACGAAGAAATCGGCGGTATCATTGCTGAAGCAATGGACAAGGTCGGCAAAGATGGAACCATCACCGTAGAAGAAGCTAAAGGCATCGAAACGACCCTCGACGTTGTCGAAGGCATGCAGTTCGACAAAGGCTACCTCAGCCCTTACTTCGTCACCGATCCTGACTCCATGGAAGCAAATTTTGACGACGCGCTCATTCTCATTCACGAGAAGAAAATCAGCTCGCTCAAAGACATGCTTCCACTTCTTGAGAAGGTTGCAAAAACAAGTAGACCACTCGTCATCATCGCTGAAGACGTCGAAGGTGAAGCCCTTGCTACCCTCGTGGTAAACAAGCTCCGCGGCATCCTCAACATCGCAGCTGTCAAAGCACCAGGCTTTGGCGATCGCCGTAAAGCTATGCTCGAGGACATTGCAGTCCTCACCGGTGGCCGCGTGATTACAGAAGACCTCGGCATCAAGCTCGAGTCCGTTGAAATCGCCGACCTAGGTGAAGCCAAGCGTCTGACTATCAGCAAAGACTCCACTGTCATTGTTGAAGGTGGCGGCACTTCCGAAGCGATCACCGGCCGCGTGAACCAAATCCGTAGACAAATCGAAGAATCCACCAGCGACTACGATTCCGAGAAGCTCCAAGAGCGCCTCGCGAAACTCGCAGGCGGCGTAGCTGTCATCAACGTCGGTGCAGCTACCGAAACCGAGATGAAAGAGAAGAAAGCACGCGTCGAAGACGCCCTTCACGCAACTCGCGCAGCAGTTGAAGAAGGCATCGTCCCAGGCGGTGGCACAGCCCTCATCCGTGCTCAAGCAGCTCTCGGTGACCTCGGTCTCGTAGGTGACGAAGCAACTGGTGCGGAAATCGTCGCACGTGCTGTTGAAGCTCCGCTTCGCCAGCTCGTTGCCAACGCTGGACGCGAAGGCGCCCTTGTCGTCGAGAAAGTCAAAAACGGCAAAGGTGGCGAAGGCTACAACGTCGCAACCGACAAATTCGAAGACCTCATCAAATCCGGTGTGGTAGACCCAACCAAAGTGACACGCTCCGCGCTTCAAAACGCAGCGTCCATCTCTGGCCTACTCCTCACTACAGAAGCACTCATCACCGATATTCCTGAAAAGGAAGCTGACGCCGGCGGCCATGGTCATGACCATGGTGGCATGGGCGGAATGGGTGGCATGATGTAAGCCATCACGACGGCGGCCGAAATCGCCGATCATGTTCTAAAGCCGGACAGGTTCTCCTGTTCGGCTTTTTCATGCCTAAATTTCCCATCTTCGTAGTTGGACGCCGGACCAACAGCATTCATCCTTTCCCCATATGGAAATCATTGAGAGACTTCGCGAAATTGCGCTGATCGGAAACACCGCCGCCACCCTTTCTTGGGATCAGGAAACTTACCTCCCTGAAAAATCGGCAGACTATCGCGGCAAGCAGCTTTCTTATCTGGCAGCTTACGCCCACAAACTCTCCACCTCAGGCGACTTCATCAAAGCTCTTGAAAAGGCGGAAGCAAGTGATGATGAATCCGATATAACCCACAGCGCGAACCTGCGGGAAATTCGCCGAACCACGGATCGCTCGCTGAAAATTCCAAACGAGTTCGTTGCCCGCGAGTCCTCGGCCGAATCCGCCGCACATCATGCTTGGATTGCCGCACGCAAACAGGCTGATTTTTCCCTGTTCGCTCCCCATCTTGAAATTCTGGTCGATTTCGCACTTCAGAAAGCCGATTTATGGGGCTTCGACGACGAGCCCTACAGCGCACTTCTCGAGGGCTATGAACGCAGCACATCGACGGCGACCATTTCATCCTTGTTCGAAACCCTGCGCGAGAATCTCACACCAATTTCCTCAAGCGCTGTCGAGAAAACCAAACAGATCTGCCCCTCACTCCCTACCGGCCCATACCCGATTTCTAAGCAGAAGCTATTCAACGAAATCATTGCCAAAGAAATCGGCTTCGATTTCCAAAGTGGCAGGATCGACACCACCACCCACCCATTTTGCACCACTCTCGGACCGCATGACGTTCGCCTGACCACTCGTTACGAAGAGGGAGATTTCACCTCATCACTTTTCGGCGTCATGCATGAAGCTGGCCATGGTATGTATGAACAAGGGCTTCCTGCCAGCGATTTCGGCCTGCCATCGGGATCCGCGGTTTCCCTCGGCATCCACGAATCGCAATCACGTCTCTGGGAAAACCAAGTCGGGCGCTCTCCTGAATTTTGGACCAAGTTTTACCCTCTCGCCCAAGAGCACTTCCCACAGCTCACCGATTTCCCACTTGAGAAGTTCCTCGCCTACGTCCATCGCGCAGAGTTCTCTCCAATCAGGGTCGAAGCTGATGAAGCTACCTACGATCTCCACATCATCTTGCGCTTTCAGATCGAGCGTATGCTGCTCAATAGGCAAATATCCGTCTCGCAAGTCCCAGAAACCTGGAACGACCTTTTCCATGAATCCTTCGGCTTCCTTCCAAAGAACGATTCAGAAGGCTGCCTGCAGGACATCCACTGGTCGATGGGAGGCTTGGGATATTTCCCAACTTACACCCTTGGTAATATTAATGCAGCCCAACTATTCGATGCCGCTACATCTGACCCAGCCATTCAAAAAGCCACCGCCGCCGCAGACTACAAACCCCTGCTCGCCTGGTTACAAAAAAACGTCCACGCCCATGGCAGCACGTATGAACCCTCCGAATTGATCCAAAAGGCTACTGGCCAACCTCCGGAAACCTCTCATTATCTC
>Ga0307939_1001496_pt1 | contig 11880 bp, 12 predicted proteins | sample OrgLakmetagen122_FD_201844 | JGI IMG/M metagenome (GOLD analysis project Ga0307939, IMG submission 201844) | Saline water microbial communities from Organic Lake, Antarctica - #122 | ecosystem: Environmental > Aquatic > Non-marine Saline and Alkaline > Saline | place: Antarctica: Organic Lake... | reverse complement strand
CGCCCCAATGCCACGGACCCCGACGATACGATCACGACGTCCTTGCCCTGTTTGCGCAGTTCGGCCACGTCCGCGATCAGGGACTTCAGCCAGTCATAGCGCAGTTCGCCCTTGTCGCGGTCGACCAGCAGGGCCGAGCCGATCTTGACGACGATGCGTTCCGCATCCTTCAGGGTTGCCATGGTGTCGTTTCCTCTTCGCCTTCGGTGGCCTTCTTTTCGCGCAGCCGCTCGTCGTCGATCTGGGCGCGCAGGGCGCGCAGCACCTCGGTCACGTTCTCGCCCGTGACACCCGACATGGTCATCACCGGTCCCGGAACGACCGCCTCGACCTCGGACTTGATGAAGGCGCGCTCTTCTTCGTCCAGCGCATCAATCTTGTTGAGCACGGTGACGCGGGGTTTGTCCGCCAGATCGCCGCCGTAGGCCTCCAACTCACCGATGATGGTCTTGTAGTCCCGCATCGGGTCACCGGTCGTGCCATCGACCAGATGCAACAGAACGGCGCAACGTTCAACATGCCCCAGAAAAGTATCCCCCAGACCCCGCCCTTCCGAGGCGCCTTCGATCAGGCCGGGAATATCAGCGACGACAAATTCCACGTTGTCGACGCCCACGACGCCCAGATTGGGAACGAGCGTGGTAAAGGGATAGTCCGCGATCTTGGGCCGGGCATTCGATGTGGTGGCCAGAAAGGTGGACTTTCCCGCATTCGGCAGGCCCAGAAGGCCCACGTCGGCAATCAGCTTGAGGCGGAGCCAGATCGTCCTCTCGATGCCGGGCTGGCCCGGGTTGGCACGGCGCGGGGCCTGATTGGTGGCGGATTTGAAGTGCAGGTTGCCCCAGCCACCATTGCCGCCACGGGCCAGGGTGAAGGTCTGGCCGACCTCGGTCATATCCGCGAGCACCGTTTCTTCGTCCTCGTCCATGATCTCGGTCCCGACGGGCACGCGCAGGACGATATCGTCACCGCCCTTGCCGGTCATGCCCTGCCCCATGCCATGCTGGCCGCTTTTGGCGAAGAAATGCTGCTGGTAGCGGAAATCGATCAGGGTGTTCAGCCCGTCGACCGTCTCGATGATCACGTCACCGCCCTTGCCACCGTCGCCGCCGTTGGGGCCACCGTATTCGATAAATTTTTCGCGCCGGAAGGACACGGCACCAGCTCCGCCGCCGCCAGAGCGGATATAGACCTTCGCGAGATCGAGAAACTTCATGATTTGGGCTTTCCGGGCTGTTCGTGTGCCGCTTACGCTATTGCGCCGAAGCCCTCAAGCAATCCATGTGTGACGTGACAGTCGATGCTCGTGACACAGGACCGGCAGTCCGCGGGCCTGCGCATGTTCGTAGTGGGTCTGCCAGTGGGTAAAGCCCAGTTTGCGCAAAAGAGCGTAGGAGGCGTGGTTGTCGTCCCAGGTGTTCGCAGTGATGCGGTCGATCTCGAAACGGGCAAACCCCTGGTCGATGGCATGGCGGACGGCACGGCTGCCGATGCCCTGCCCCTGAAAGCGCGGCGACAGGGCATAGGCCAGCCATTCGCCCGTGACACCCACGGTTCCGGCAAGACGGTGGCCAAGGAAAACACCCCAGACAAAGCCGTTTTCCCGGGGGTAGGGCCGACTGCGGCTGTCCGTGACATCGCGCGACGGTGGCCACGGCCAACCGCCCATCTGCCGCACGATGGACCAGTCCGACATCATGTCGTGCAGCGCCCCTGCATCCGACGGCTGAAGGTCGCGGTAGGTCAGTTCAGCCATACTGCCCGCCTGTCGAAATCATCGACGGTGTCAGCGCGTCTTGCGGGTGTAGGTCCATGTGGGCACCACGGTGTTGCGGGCGACGCAAAATGCCTCGGCATCGCCCAGATAATCGAACCCGCAGTTGGTCAGCACGCGGGCCGAACCGGGGTTGTCCTGAAAAGCTTCTGCAAAATAGCAGTCGGCCTCGTGCGGGTTGGCGTCGATCAGGCTTTGCAGCGCTTCGGTCGCAAATCCGACATTCCAGAACGCGGGGGCGATCCAGTACGAGGCTTCAGACTGTTTCCGATCGATCCGGGTCAGGGAAATCAACCCCAGCACCTCGGCATGGTCGGTGGCGGCACCGTCCAGCACCCAGACATCCTCTTTCCGGTCGGGATTTCGGGCGCGGGCGATCATCGCCTCGATCGTGCCGGGGGGCAGCGGATGCGGAATGGACCGTGTGTAGCGGGCCAGATTGCGATCGCCGGCATAAAGCGACAGCAGACCGGCATCGCTGGTCTGCGGCGGGCGCAGGATAAAACGGCCTGCCGACACGATGGGTTGGCCTACAACGGTTTCGTGCTTCATCGGGTCACCCTCCTCCTCGAAAATTCCCCCCGATCCTACAGGTCTTCTGTAAGGACCAAATGAATGGGGGGACCGACTTGCGCCGATCCCCCCAAATAAGTCTGCTTGAAGCGGTCGGTTTACTCGGCGGCCTCCGCCACCGGGAGAACCGAAATAAAGGTGCGGCCCTTGAGGCCGGTGTGGAACTTCACGGCACCCTGGACAGTGGCGAAGATCGTGTGATCCTTGCCCATGCCGACGCCTTCGCCCGGCCACATCTTGGTGCCGCGCTGACGCATGATGATGTTGCCCGGAATGACGGCTTCGCCGCCGAACTTTTTCACACCAAGGCGGCGACCAGCAGAGTCGCGACCGTTACGGGATGAACCGCCTGCTTTTTTATGTGCCATCGGTCTTTCTCCTTAGCCTTTTGCAAACTCAGAGGCTTGCTTGATCCATTCGTCGCGCTCGATGCGACCTTTGAAGGACAGTTGATCGTCCATATACGCGATTTCGTCCGATTTCCAAGCGGCAATCTGGTCGAAGTGGAAAACGCCGTTGTCGTGCAGCTTTTTCTCGAGTGCGGGACCGACGCCGGAAATCTGCTTGAGATCGTCGGGCTGGCCGTCGCGGGCTTCGGCAAGAAGGTTGGCGGGCTTGGAGCCTGCGTTTGAAACTGCTTCACCTGCCGTGGCCGCCACGTTCTTGGCGGTCGAGGCTGCTTTCTTGGCGGCCCCCTTGGCAGTCTTGCCGGCGTCGTCAGCCGCGTCGCCGACGGCCTTGGTCGCCTTCTTGGCAGTTTTCTTCGCGCTGTCCTTCTGCTCGTCCGAGCTGGCCGCATAGGCAGCTGCACCGGCAGCGGCCACGGCAGCGACTGCACCGGCGGCAACGGCCATACCACGGCCCGACACGGCAGCGCGCCAGCCAGAATTGTCCGCACCCGACTCGAGGATGTCGCCGATCCGCACCAGCGTCAGCTGCTGGCGGTGGCCTTTCTTGCGCTGCGAGCCGTGCTTACGGCGGCGCTTGACGAAGTTGATCGTCTTTGCGCCTTTGATCTGATCGATCACTTCAGCCTGCACGCCAGCGCCTTCGACAAGCGGGGTGCCGACAGTGTCGCCGACCATGAGAATTTCGTTGAACTGGACCTGGTCACCCGCTTGGGCATCCAGCTTTTCGACACGCAACACGTCACCAGAGGTCACCTTGTATTGCTTGCCACCGGTCTTGAGAACCGCAAACATATCGTCTTCCTTTGTTTTTCGCGTCATCCTGAGGCCCCGGAGCATGTCCGGCGTTGGGTGCCTGGCAACTGCGCGCCTGTCGGCGTCATATCGCTTTAGTCCGGGCAAGGGCCTTGCGCGGATGGCGGCTTATCGGGTCAATGCGCCTATGAGTCAAGCCCTTCTCCCCCCGCTATTTCGCGCCTTTCCGCTGGTTTTTCTGATGGCCTGCACCAGCGAGGTGGCGGACCTGCGCGATATCAACCTTTTCCCCTTCACGACAGGGCCGACCCAGCGCGGCGCAGTCGAACTGATCGTCAAGTCTGAGTATCCGGTGATCCTGCAAGAGATCGAAGCAGGCGGCGGCCCCGTGCTGCGCGATGCGATGGACCGCGCGGGCATCCCCGAGGCCGACCGCCCTGCCCGCCTGCTGCAACTGAGGTCGGATCTTCCACTTTACGCCGAAAGCCCTGCAGCACTGGTGACGGCCCTTCTGACCTACGGATCGTGATTTTTCCCAACCGCAACGAAACTTCTGTCCGCGGCCTTGCGTGAATGTTCGACAAGACACGGCAGACGCCGTTGTCATGACCTTGATTGGGAGATCAAAATGAAGACCTTGACCGCACTGACCGCTGCACTGACCCTGACCGCCACTGGTGCATTCGCCGAAGCTCACGCCATGCAGACGGTCACAGCATCCGATCAGGACGTATCCAACGGCATCGTCAGCGCAGAGAGTGTCACCGCCGCCCAGAACGGCTGGCTGGTGGTCCACCGCACCGACGCCGAGATGACCCCCGGCCCGGTCGTCGGATACGCACCGCTGCGCGCCGGTGACAACACCGACGTTCTTACCATCCTGCAAGAGGACGTGGCCCCGGGTGACATGCTGATGCTGATGATCCACGCCGAAGACGGTGGCATGTCGACGGGTGTATTCGAATACACACTGGGTGCGACCGAAGATGGTCCGATCCGCGTCGATGGCGACCTGGTGATGACCGTCGTGTCGGCTGAATAAGCCATCCGCTTGCGGATACGACAAAAGGGCCGCCCGGTCGGGCGGCCCTTTTTCGTCGCTAGAGATCGGCGCCTTGCATGTAGCGGGATGCGGCCAGCCCCAATTCGCGGCTGATATCGACAAAAAGCGGGTCGAAACCGCCGAACAGAAGTCTGTTCAAATCCTGTCCGGCCTCGGTTTGGGAAAAGGTGATGTAGCTGTCAAGTTCCTCGTCCGTCAGCGGCGCATAGGCCATGAGCAGAAAGGACTGCATCCATTCGCTTGTGTTATCGCGAATTTCGGGCTCTCTGCTCCAGACATCGGCCAGAATATCGTCCTCGCCAAGCTCCTGCGGAAAACCGCCACCGTTGATGAGACCAACGTAGAAGGCATAGTTGGAATTCAGCGCCCCCACCACGTTCTGTTCGATAAGGTCGTTGCCATCGATGAAGGCTTCGATCCGGGCCGCGCGTGGCGTTTCGTCCATCATGGCGATGGCCGCAGTTTCCTTGGCGGCCTCCTCGATCTCGGCGTCCAGCATCGCCTGACGGGCGGTCAACTCGAGCTCGGCCACCTGACGCCCAAGGTCGGTTTCGAAAAACGCGATCATCGGGGCAAGGTCCATGTCCTCGGCTAGCGCCGTGAAATCGGCCTGCACACGTTCGGTCATGCGCGACACTGCATAGATCTCGCCCACGACACCGGCCCAATTGTCGTCGACGCGGTCCGGAAACATCTCCATGCCGATGCTTTCGCCATAGACGGTCCCCTCTTCGTGCATCACTGCGACGATCTCATCAAGGCGGAGCGCGTCGTACAGCACCTCTGCATCGGTCTGATGTGTCTCGGCATGTGCCGTGGTGGCAAAGGCCAGGGCGCAGAAAGCGGCAGCGGTGCGGGTCAGCATGGGGGCGTCCATTCCTACTAATTAGTTTCGTCCGATAGTATGTGTCGCGGATCGCAATTCCAAGACAGCCCACGGGAAAGTCAGCACTGGCAAATCCGGGGCTTGCATGCACCCCTTGTGTTCGCTAAATGCCTGCCACCAGACCCCCGCGGAGAGGTGCCGGAGTGGTCGAACGGGGCGGTCTCGAAAACCGTTGATCCTTCACGGGATCCCAGGGTTCGAATCCCTGTCTCTCCGCCATTAAGCCCTGTTTTTACAGGGGTAGGCACGAAAAAGCCCTACATTTACTGTATATTGACAGTTTTCTATCAACATCTGGCCTCAGACATCCCGCAACAAATGTGGGACAGAATGAGGGTTGAAAAATGGACGGTTCATCAGTTCCTGAATCAGAGCGGCGTTTGAAGTCAGGGCCACACGTCGAGAAAAAGCTCAATGCGGCATTTGTCCGGAAGGCTGGCCCCGGAAGGCACGCGGATGGCGGCGGATTGTATCTGCAAGTCGACCCGTCCGGCGCTCGGCGTTGGATACTCCGAACGGTCGTTCGCGGGCGTCGGCGCGATTACGGCCTCGGATCGGCTGTCTTGGTGACGCTCGCGGAGGCCCGCGAAAAGGCTTTCGAGCTACGCCGCATCGCGCGAAGCGGTGGAAATCCCAAAGTTCGCACGCGGGAGGATGAAGGCAAGGCTACGACGTTTGCAGAACTGGCGGCACTGGTCCACGACCGAAAGTTCAAGGACAACAAAAACAACGGCAAGCACGTCGCACAATGGATACGGACCCTCGAAACCTACGCGTTTCCCTCGCTTGGCAACCTAACAGTCTCCGAGATTCATCAAGACGACATTGAAGCGGTTGTAGACCCGATTTGGACAGAGAAGCCCGAAACCGCCCGTCGGGTGCTGCAACGCATTTCCGTAGTCTTTGATTTTGCTTGTGGGCGGGGATATCGAACGGCGGGCAACCCCGCGACCGGATTGCTCAGCTCGATGCGTCCGCAGCGCAAGCAGGTGACGCATTTTTCAGCGATGGACTACCACGACCTCCCAGAACTTATGGAAAAGCTGACCGAGCAAAACGTGGTGGGTGCGCTCGCGCTTCGAATGACGATTCTGACTGCGTTGCGGTCTGGCAGCATTCGGTCAGCAAGCTGGGATCATTTCGACGACGTGTTGACAGAATGGACGATACCCGCAGAGTTGATGAAGACCCGCGAGGAGTTCGTGGTCCCGATCACAACTCACGCGCGTGAGGTGTTGCTCGCGGCAAGGGCGCACCAGACAAAAGCGAGCCCCCTCGTCTTTCCATCGCCAAGCAATCCAAAGAAGCCGATTTCGGACGCGACGATGCGAAAGCTGCTTCAAAGCCACATTCCCGGAGTGACGGTTCACGGAATGCGTGCGGCTTTCAGGACGTGGGCGCGGGAGGATGCCGAAGCACCCGATGACGTGGCTGAAATGACGCTGGCTCACTCCATTGGCTCGAAGACTGCCCAAGCATACAACCGCGCGAAGCTCGTCCATAAACGCCGCAAGCTGTTGGAGACTTGGGGAATGTGGGCAATGGGCGAACTGGAACTGTATGCCGATCCGGAAACGCGTGAAGCGGAGGTCAACCGCCGCACGATTCAGATGTTCGCTGATGACGTTTAGAAGTTCATTTCATTTTGCCTGTCGTCTCCCGCGCGGCTGGTAGCGGCGCTGTCATCGTCGAAAACACCATCGGCGCGGAGGATTTCCGCGTCGATTAGCGGTCCTGCACAGATGCGCTCCAAGAGGTCGGCCTGGTCAGCCTCCATCCTCGTCAGGAGTGTTAGGACGTGCAGTAGATTGATCAGGTCCTCGGTGTAGGATGCGGGCCATCGGTCGGGCTGTATCTTTTCGAGCGGCGAAGGTGGGCGGCGGTCGCCGATGATGGGGCGGGTCCGGTCAAGGCGGCGATAACTGAACCATTGGTCGATGATGGTTTTGCCGGATACCTCATAGGCTCTTACCGCGGGCGACACGTTGTCGATGAAACCTTCACCGATATACAGGCGGCGTGCCTCGTCATCGTATATTAGCCCGCTGGGGAACTTGGTCGGGTCGGATGGGATTGCCCCGCCCTTTGGTATTTTCGGACCATCTGCTGCTCTTGGTGGCCCTGCTGGTCGATCACTGGCAGGATCGACAAACCGTTCGCCGTAGGTATGCAGCCAAACTATCCGCTCGCCGATTGTGACCGCCTCTCGGAATAGTTTCTCTTGCTGAGTTAACGGGATGCGCAGACCAGGCTGAACGAGGTCAGCTTGGAAGCGAGCAGTATAGGCTGGATTGGCGGCAATAGCCGAAATGTAAGCCACGAGGTCGGGAGCCGACACAGAAGTTTGAAGTATGCGCGTAAGTGCTGCCAATAAAGCGGGGCGAACGTTGGATTGGTTGGCGGTGGTATCGGTCCATAGTGAGAACACTCGGCCACCAAAAGAACCCTTATAATGGTCCAAATCGGGAATCAGTTCAGTAATCGTTAATGCTGGTCCTGATTTCGGGTTACTCCTATGTAATGCAGTTAAGTGGATTTGGTAAGCGCTATGTGCGTCCCAGAGGCCGGGGTTAGGTCGGTTCAATACTCTGTTATCTGGTATAATCCACTGTCGATCGAATGAACGATACGCATATCGTATAGGTGCCACAACATCGCCCGAATCGGATCGAACGCTCTGCGATCTATTTTCGTGCCCCGAAAGTCCTCGGCTGTTTTCCTTGTCGATGGTTCTGTCGCCGTTTGCGTGAGGAAAGAACGCCTCCGCCTGTTCTGTTCTATTCCCTATTGTTTTCAGTGCATTCCACCGGCCCGTTAAACTCTCGCGGTCCGGTGAAATCACCCAAGTTCGACCCGGCATAACTCCTGAGCCATCATCCAAAAAAATGTCTTCCAATGGAGATGCGCTTCCCCACAATCCTTGCGCTGCTGGCAGAAACGGTGCTCGGGGCAAGTTCGGGCAAATCTCCCAACCGTCATCAGTAAGTAAAATGGTTGACAGCGCTGCGAACTTTTCATCCCGATGCGCGACAGGAAGGCGGCGGAACCGAACTGTTGCTAAACCGCTCATCCCTTCATTGCTATTCCGGGCAGCAATCACAATACAAACGGGTTGCTGAACGCCTTGAAATATTCGGCTGCTAACAGGGGGTTGGTGGCCCTCTGGCGTGGCATCAATGACAAAGACCTCATCTGCGTCGCGTCGCAGGTCGGCGCGCATCTTCTGGAATCCCGGTCCATTCAAGAAACCCGCGACGGTAATAAAACACACAACGCCCTTGCGGTCGGCCTTTGGGGCCTCCCCCTCGGCGGGTGGTTCGCCAAAGACTTTCCAAGTCGCCCACCGCCAGAAATATACATACAGATTTTTGAGATGTTTGAGGTGCGCCCCTGCGCCCCATTCCGGCGGAGTTTTCCAATCATCCATTGGGCCAACTTCGCCAGCGCGACCACTTTCAACCCAGCCGCCGCGTCCCTTGGCCTTTTCTTTATATGGCGGGTTCCCGATCACAACGGTGATAGGGTCTTCGCCCTTGATGCGGTTCGCCTCTTCGTAACTGGCCGTCAACGGCGCAAAAAGTGAAGGCAGACGGGCACGGGATTCCTCTGGGTCGCTCAACGTATCTGTCACGAACAAGCGCGGATGAATATCGGTCGAGCCTGTCAGTTCCACCAACTCGCTCAGGAGCCGCAGTTGCGCGACCACGAAGGGGCCGAACTGTAATTCGAAGCCGATCAGGCGTTGCGCCACCGCCTCCATCACTCCGGGGATTGCACCTTCGCCAAGGTCGGCCTCTACCTGCTCGGCGATGTGACGCAGGATGCCAAGCAGATAGGTTCCGGTCCCGACGGCTGGGTCCACCACGACAACCTCGTCCGCTCGGAATCCTCCGGGAAGGGCAAAGCGGTTGGGGTCGCGCAAAATGTCATCGGTGAGCCGCACCATCGCGCGGACCACTTCTGGCGGCGTATAGTAGGACCCCGTCTGCTTGCGCAGTTTGTTGTCGTAGGTTTCGAGAAAGAACTCGTAAAAATACAGCCAAGCGTCATCATCGCCACGCGATATCGTTGCCCAATCGACGGCATCAAGAACGCGCGTCAGGGATTTGAGCGACGTTGCCAGCGTGTCGGGATTCGAGGTCAGGAACCCGAGAGCGGTTCCGATGAGGCTGTCAGTGCTGCGCAGATCGCGAGCGGCGTGGTCGATGCCATCAGCAAGCGACACGCCCCGCGCACGGGCCATCAGGAGGCCGAAAACGACTGCCTGTGCGTAACCGTCGGCGAACTGCTCGTCGTTGGCCTCGGGAAAGAGGATTTGTCGCCAGTCGGCGCGCAAGGCAGCAACATCTGTATCTTTGGCTTGCAGCCGCTCCAACGTCTCATCGCGCAGGAGACGACATAGGCGGGCGGAAATCTTGGCGAGTTCCTTTGCGGTGCGCGGCGAGGACGGTTCCCACGTCAGGAAGCTCTTGAAGGCTGTCAGCAGCCCTTGCGGGGCGGTCAGGCCCTTCCCGATGGACCGAACATCGCCCGAAAGCCTGACGATGCCTCCACCATCTTCCTCGGCTTGCAGTTCGCCGTCGTGCCAAACAGAGAACTCGTTCCCGTCGGTGTAAATCAGGTTTGGTAGGGCTTTCAGTTTCTCCCACTGTTGCTTGTCGTGCGCATTGGTGAAGCGGCGAGGGTCGGCCCCTTTTCCGGGAGCCTTAATCTCGATGAACCCCAACAGTTCCTCGGTGCGTCCACGTCGCCGCATCACGGCAAAATCGGGTCGGATGGCGAGGTCCGGCATTGGCGTTTCAGGAACGAGGAAAACGCTATCGGCGGGAAGGCCACATAGTTCGGCGATACCGGGGATGAGGATTTCGAGCGGGTTTCTGAGTTGCTCCTCTGGCCGACCTGAAATGATTGACGACAAGCGGCGCGTGGCCTCAACGCCAAACCTTGATATTAAATCATTGAAGTCAATCACTGCTGCGTCCCGTCTTTTTGGGCAGACTACAACGGTGTGAATCTCCTTAGCAACTAACGATCAACGCAATGTCGTCGCTATCGTTCGAGACCTCGTTCTCTTGGTTTCTCTCTTTCGTCGGGGATTGCTCTTGAACGATCTATTGGCGGGCCGGGCGGTAGGGAGTGGTGGCGACCGCCAAGAGTCGCAGGCCGCGCCCGGAGGCTATCGCGCAGGAGTATCAGCTCCACAAAAATACGCCTGACGCGACGGCGCCGATTAGGAAGCCAAACAGGCTGCACAGGAAAGGCATTGAGAGGCCCCTTCCCTCTTGGCTTGGGTGACGCGCCGAACGGGCCAACTGATGCTGTATTGCGTCTTCCAGCGAGCCAAGGCGGCGGTTGGTCTCCTGATGCTCTTGGCTGAGCTTGGCAAGGCTCCTGGATTGGGCCGTCATTTCCGAGATGGTTTGCGCCACCCCGTTGACCGTCCTTTCGGAATGGCGTGCTGCTGCCGTTGCCTTGTTTCTGATGTCCTCGATCTGTGCTTCCCAGTCGATTGCCTGTGTCATTCTCGTTCTCCTTGGTAAGTTGATTGATTTCCCGGATGATGACGTTTGCATCTGCGCGGGTTCTTCCCCCGTCGATGTGTTTCCATTGTGGGTTGCTGCCGGGTGTCTTTGCGCGCACGGCCATTGCGCGAGATGCGGGGCCTTCGTGAATCTCTGCAATGCGCTCGATGCCACGTTTCTCAAATGACAGATGGCTGATTTCACATTCAGGCCCGAAACCCCATCCGCGCATCTTCCGATTGTGTATCTCTGCCCATTTCTGCGCCCACGTCTCAATGGCGTGTTTTCGTGCCATACCGAGAACGCTACGCGGTCGTCCACGCCCTCCGGTCTTCTCGTGCTCATCGAATGCAACCAGATGAAAATGCGGGTTGTTGATGTCGTTTCCGGCCTTGTCGTGGATCGCCAAAACGTAGCCCGCCTTTCCTTGCGTCAGTGCGTCCGCAAACGCGCAAGCGATTTCCAGACGTTGCGCCGCCGATGCTTCGACAGGAAGCGCCACGATGAACCTTTCGCAAGCACGGCCCTTGCGTTTGAAAGCTTTCTGTTCGGCAGCCTTTCCCTGTTGGTTGTTGGTCGGCTGATCCAGTCGCTCACGCACGACGCTACTCGCTGCGGTCGGGCGGGTAATGTATCGCAAGTGCGCAGTCGTCTGCCCCGCCTTTGCAATACGGTTCGCAGTCTCGCATTTTGGCGAGAAGGTCTTCACAGAGTGTCGAAAAGAAAAGAGTGCCATACCGTGCCGTTTTTAGAGCTGGGATAAAATGACTATTTTATCCGTTGTGCGCCTTGAACTTCGTCCCTGTTCCCGGACATTGGGGTACTTTACCCCTGTCCGTGAAAGGGGCACCAAATGGGACAACAGCGACGGAAGTACACAGACGATTATAAGGCGGCGG
>Ga0307939_1001476_pt1 | contig 11987 bp, 9 predicted proteins | sample OrgLakmetagen122_FD_201844 | JGI IMG/M metagenome (GOLD analysis project Ga0307939, IMG submission 201844) | Saline water microbial communities from Organic Lake, Antarctica - #122 | ecosystem: Environmental > Aquatic > Non-marine Saline and Alkaline > Saline | place: Antarctica: Organic Lake... | reverse complement strand
TACCAGTCCGACGTGTATTTCAAACGGAATAATTTTTGCGGTGTTTTCCCACGTGCTGTACACGAACCAGAAATACGCGATGAACAAGAGGACACGCACGACCACCCACATTCCCGCCAGCGCCATGCCGTTGTACAGGTATACCGATCTCGTCTTCAGGCCCATCTTGTCCAACACCCATCTCGCGTTGACGAACGGTGTCGTCGCTTCGCTGACCAAGAGCCACGCCACGAACACGTGACCCATGCCGGAAGCCACCGCGACGAACGTACAAACGGCGCATACGGCGTGATGCACCACCATTTCGGTCTGAAGGTCGCGACGGTCGTGCACCACCATCATCATCCACGTGTCGGCCAGAAAGTAACCCAACGACAGAGAGAGCGTGACGTAGCTGATAGCATCTGTCCTGGAAGCTGGTGACGCTGGAGCACGGTGCGCGCCACACCCGACGAACGACACGAGTAACGTCCAGAGCACGCACACAGCCAACACCGTGATGCACACCGCGTGAAGTGTAGAAGCGAGAACAGAGAGCGACATGTTGCGGTCTTTCGAAGAATCGATTTCGATTTTAGGAGAGCCACGTGCATGAATGCGTGGGGAGAGCGAACGCGACAGACTCACCGTGAAAAAGTACAGGGCCAGAGCCGACAAAAGAGGAATGACGACCACGTTCACGCCGTCGCACTCAGCCTGTTCCATCCAATCGATATTATTACAGAAACGGCGCAATTTATATTACCGAACTCGACACACGATACGCGACGTGATATGTGAGATGTCTATAAGCAGCTACGTGCGACGTCCCCCGGTCTGATGGACCTCCTCTCTTTCTTTATCGAACAGGGTCTGTTTTACGGAGCAGTGTGATTGCTCTTTACGGTACCGTCACCACGACGATGGAAAATACCAGAGAAGAAACAAAAAAATACCGGCCGTGTCTCGTCAACCGTCTAGATGAAGGAGATCGTGTGTGAATGGAACTGAAACTTCCAAAAATAGTTGCTGAATGTCTTGCCAGTAAAATCTGGGCGGAATCCACTGCGATCGACGACCTCACGGACCTTGTGCATGGCAGAAACGGTCTGTGCGTCCGCTTCACCTCTGATGAGGTCTTTCAAGAAATCCTGGTCATCAGGGGAGATCATGGGAAAGGCTCTGTTGTCACTGTTCGTGACGTTGCTCCTATCTCCTGATGACACCGTTCCTTTTGCCCTTGCTCCTCGCTCTCTTTCTCGGATGCGCTCCACGAAGCTGGCGAGGCTGGCATCGCCCACCACGCTGTACTCGTGGTACTCATGACCACTTTTGAAGGCCTCGGAAATGAGGGCACGCACTTCATCCGAAACGCTCGACAATGGGAACGTGTGAGTTGAGACGCAAGGAAGCTTCTGTGAGAAGGCTTTGGCGTTGGGGAACACGATGGATGACCCTGTGCCTTTCGGCACCAGTACAGGCTCGTGATCCACCAGACTGAAACTCACGAGAATATCAGAGTTGCTTGCCATGACAAGCCAGTTTGTTTCAAGAACTGGTACAGTAATGTGATAATAATACTATGTTGGTGAGCTTGTGAGTTGGTACGTCAATTTTTCCTGGAGTCGGTGCTCGATGACGTCACCACTAACGTGGGCGCAATTCCGCAGGGATGGTGGCATCGGGTCGGACGTGCAATATTTGTGCCGCCCATTCGAGAACGTGCGGAGCATAGACCGAGGGCGACAGCCGGTGTTTTTTCATTTCCGCCGCGGCAGATATCAGAGAACAGACCAGCGGATCTTTGATGGTGAACGACGACATCCCTGATTTGAGCTGCGATCTCATCTTGTTGAACGTCGTGGCGACTAACGACGCGGTAAAAGGTTTCGTCGACATTACCATGACTGAAGCACACCTCATCAGTATGGCACGCTCCGCCACCACCTCGTATGTGGCGGGAAGATACATAGCGTCGTCTCCGTCGTCGTGCATGTGATCGCTGGCGAAGCGCGCGTGTCCTCTGTAAAACACGTTGAACGTCGCCATCCTGTCCTCGATGTCCTGCATGTCGTACTCGCGCACCACGTACTTTTTGTCGTTCCCCACGTCGTTCCGGACGGACGTGCCCTTGTTGGTTTTGGCCTCCAACAGTTTGACCTTTTTCTGGTAGCGAAATAGCGGTAAGGTGGGTTTGGGGTCGATCGGAAAGCCGACGAGGCGCAATTCGGCGGTTCTTTGCGGACCATATACCTGGACGTGCAACTTGCCGTCAAGATACGGTATGGTTTCGTTCTTGGGTCCGGCGTCCTTTCTTTTGCCGGCGACCGGCTCTCTTTCTGTTCCTGTTCCTGGATCTTGAACTCGACGCTCCAGACAATCCTGGGGGACGTCGCTCAAGTCCCTGTACATGCGTAGCACCTCTTGCGCGTCAGGGTCGTCGGTGTACGGGATCTTGAACTTGTGCATGTAGGCCGAACACCCGGTCAGGACCGTCCAACGCATCTGGTTGCGCATGTCGCGCGCTATGTCCAACTCTCCCGTGTCCGACCGCACGTCCGACACGAACAAGAGGTGCTTGGCGCCGGCGTACGACGGTAACACGGTCTCGCGGCAAAACGTTGCCGTCTCGTCGTCGAACCACCCCGCGGCACCCGTGAAGATGGTCAACTTCTTCTTGTTGTAAAGCGACGGGAGGACGTGGTAGGTGTCTTTGAACACGATCTTGTTCTGGAAGCCCGGAGGCATGTGCGAGAGCGTGTTGGGATGGGGGTCGAACAGGAGCATGCGCAGGTCCGGGAACACCGTCGATGCCACCGCGCTGGCCAGACCCGACGCTCCGGCGTAGACCACGATCACGTCTTTGGGCGCGCACTCCAGGCGTACGAAGCTCGTCGACAGAAAGTCCAGGAGCGCCATGGTCAGCTTGCGCTGTCCGTCGTGGCAGTTGGTTATGGTCAGCTTGCGCAAAGAGGGAGACGAGTTTACGACCGCGTACGGCAGAGGAGGGGTCGTGATACGCACGGCTTCGACGTCTTCTATGCTACGAAAAAGGGGAAAAGGTGCGTCGTAAGAACCAAGAGCCATCTCGAAGTGGTGGTCCATGGCCTCACGATATGGAGAAGGCACGTCGGCGGTCGCACGAAACTGTCGTAGGAGGGCGCGAGAAGATATGACACCCGCTTGACGATCAACGGCGACGACCGTATCGGCGACTGGATTAGTACGATTCGCGGTCGACGTTACATTCGTTACATTCGTTGCATTCGTTACATTTTTCACGTGCGCAACAAGGGCGACGTCGGTCGGTATGGCATTCGACACCTGTGTCGATGCCGTGGGTGCAATCACGTTATTCTCTCCTTCGTCGATATTAGGGTCGGTGGACCCGTTCATCGTCGCCGCACGATCCAAGGTGTCGGACGCGTGTTTCAACATGTTGTGCACCTCCTTGCCTTGGACGATCGGACGCTTCGTCCGGGGGTTCACCCGTGGATTGACCCTCCACGCCTCTATCTCGTCCACCGTAAAAGGGACGGTCGCACCGCCTCCTCTGGTTCCACCCATCTCGTTTTATTCCGTCCGTCCGTACATATTCGAGATATTATTTCTTTCTTTCTTTATTTTTACACGACGACGACCCCCCACCTCGCGAATCGAGAATCGAGAATCGAGAACAACCCCAGCTGACCTGACCGCTAACGTTCGTCTATTGGAAGGTTCGTAATATCCATGTGTATCTCATCTCATAGCACACCGACGTGAGCGTCTCTCTATTTGTCCTTGTTTTTTCTTGGACGGGTTTCTCTTTCTACGGGTCGTACCACGTACGGGATATCTTACGGGAGAACGTACGGGATTTTGTAAGGCGATAAAGGGAAGACACGAGCCAGAATTTCCAGGGAACCAATCCTACAGCCCAAGTACTGCAAGTTGGGTGCATCCTGCTTGACGATCGTATCCTTCAGGTTGACACATCCCAAGCAATCCAAGTGGGTCAACGACACGGGGATCAACGGAAGTTTACGTATGTCGGTGCATCCAGAACAATCGAGGTGCTCTAACTTTACGCAGTTGGTCAGGTCTAGAGGGGTGTCGGATAAATGGGCGGGACGGTGCGATGGCCCGTCCACCACTTTCAATCGCCTCAACGAACGAGGAAGGGGGAGTTGCCGTTCGCCGTACGAAACGTCGATGACGAGACGCGTCAGTCGGTCCCATATGTCGAAGCGCGTCTTCCACAACGAACGGTTCGTTCTGACGAAACGGACAAAGTCCCTGCAAGAGATGTCATTTCGAGAAAGGATTGCCCCCGAGATGACGTCCAGTGGCAGGTCCTCGATCGGCATGTGACAGATGGCCAACTGTGCTTGTCCCGTTCTTGCTTTACACCGTTTTATATACAGGGGGCCGCGGTTCTGGTCATATCAAACCGTCCGGGAGCGCCGCGATGCCGTAGCCCCAGACGTGTGCGATCGTACGGGCTCGCGCACCCCCTGCGTCGCTTTCTCTGTGCGCACGGTTATTGACCACGTCTTTCCAGTCGCCCGAAGGAACGGGAAATGGATGGACCCACGGCAACACGCATTCGCTCTCACCCTGATCGACGTCCGCGTCGCTAGCCACGACCAACAACCTCGCGTTCTGACGGACGTCGACGTCTTCGATGCTCTCGCGAACCTTTTTGGTCTCCTCCTGAGAAGGCACGCGCGCCTTGCACACGTGCCCCTCTAGCACCAGATACTGCACCGCTCCAGAACGGACATCGTTGATCATGGTGTCCGCGCTACGTGTTCCGTCAATTACCAACCACGTCGGATTGGCGTACGAAACCAGACGGGACTGGACCGTCGTGCCCGCGGTCTCGCAGCTGCCTCGGAGGGTGTGAGTCCCGAAATGAGGTCGTCGAAGCTGCGTCAGTCTTTCGGACATCGTCATATTGAATGAAACCGCATAGGCCCTCAAACCATTGGTACAAGTCGTCTTTTCGGTTTGCACGGCCGACCTGGCCTCTGCGTCTCTGGTGACTTGTTTGAGCGCTTCGTTTGACCGCCTGATCTCCATCCCCTGGAGCGCAGTAACACCCGTCAGGACTATCGCGGCTCCATACACCAATATGATAGCCGCCACGAAAAGCATGCGCGTCCTGTCCATCCTTCCCTTCTTATTGTACTGTAAGGATACAAAATGAGAACGGACAGACGGACGTAAAAAATTTACAAAAAGTAGTCGGGCGTCGTGTGATATAAAGTTACCTCCCATACATACTACATACTCGATCCGGACCGACGAACATGACCGAGTGCCTCCAAAATGTTCGATTGTTCCCGCACCAGAAAAGCGCAATCGAGCGCATGCGCGCCCTAGAAACCGACGACGTACGCACGTCAGAAAACAGCTCGATCCGCACGTCACTGGGATTGTACACCGAAAAACCCGGCGCCGGGAAAAGCTATGCCATGCTCGTACACCTGTTGGAGGCGCCCCTCGTGGCGGCGGCACCCGGACGTCGAGACGATGTCCTGAACGACGACGAAGACAATCGTATGCGTGTGCTGACCAGCCGGACCAGGTCGTTGTGTGGTAACCGCGTGAGCGAAACGATCCATCCCGTATACCCGACCAGCGCGCGAGTGCTCCCGGTCAACCTCGTGTTGGTACCGCCTTCGACTTTCGTGCAATGGGAGACGTATGTCCGAAACCTGGTCGGGGACGCGGACCCACGCATCAAGACGTACAGCCGTAAAATCAACGAGCTTCAGTTGAGGGAATGCATGGACGATGGGACGAGCGCGTCGAACCTCCAAGTCCTGATCGTCGACACGGGCGCTTATTCCTCCATCATGCGCCGTCTCAACGTTTCGAACCGTGTGTTTCAACGCCTGATCATAGACGAGGCCGACTCGATCCGCGGCATCAAGCATTTCCGCCTCGTTGACGCGCTGTTCATGTGGATCATCACCGCCACGCCCCATACGCTGAGTACGTCGGGTTGCAGCATGTTGGCCATCCGGTCGTTGTTTTTCGACTCGGGTCGCGGAAGGTGGGACAGCGACGCCATGCGCCTTATCCGTACGCACCTCCAGATCCGTCACGAGGACGAGATCGTCGACGCAGCCCTGTGTCTCCCTCCTCCTCGGACCAGATTAATTAGGGTGATGCAGTCCTATCTTTTACGCGGCATACGAAACTACTTGAACCCTCTAGCTCTCGGCGCGTTGGAAGCATGTGATCACCGGGGGGCGTTGCTGGCCCTGGGATGTTCTTCCGCCGATGGGGACAACGGGATAATCGCCGCCCTCGTAGCTAAACTCGAACGCGAAATCGGCAACCTCACGCAAGATATAGACCGTAGAAGGGAGTATGGCGGCGTGGAAAACGACGACAACGACGAGTTCTCCATCGAACACTTGGAGTTCAAGATAGCCAGGCGCCGGGACTCCATCCAGAACATCATGCAGCGCGTGCGCGAGGGCAACTGCTGCCCGATCGGCCTGGACGTTATCGAACACAAAGCAGTCACGCCATGTTGCCAGAACGCTTTCGAGTTTGGCAACATCGTGTGCGCGCTGTCCAGGTCGCCGGTCTGCCCCATGTGCAAGACGCCCATTCAAGTGTCGCACCTGGTCGTCTCACTGGCTAAAACGGATGCGGAAACGAACAATTCGGAAGCCGGACCTTCCGAGCCACTCGTTCCGGCACCTGCCATTCCAGAGGTGGTGGCGATGTCCAAACAGGAAGCGCTACACCACGAACTGTCTACGGTATTGATCGCCGATCCGAACGCACGCGTCCTGGTGTTCAGTTGTTTCTTTTCGTACACCGTCAACTCCGTCGTGAACACCGTATGTCAAAGCGCGGGTATCGACTGCTACGTCTCTCACCAATCCCACATCCCCCCCCACGTGTTGAACGCTTACAAGGACGGCCAGACGCGCGTCATGGTGCTGAACGCACACAGTGTCGGAGCGGGGGTCAACCTCGAATCTACCACGCACGTGATCACGATGCATCACATGCGCGAAGATCTGTACACCCAGGTCGTGGGACGCGCACAGCGCTTGGGCCGCGTAGGACAGCTCGAGATCGTCAACATCCGCTTCGAAAGCGAATGATTATATTTGTCTGTTCGTTGAAAGGTCTGGGCTTCTCACCCAGGACGCAGCGACAGACGCAGCGACGGGAGCATAACTCCTCCGGTGATGATCCGTCGGACCGAAAGTTTTCAATCCGTCCATGTGTTGCGCTGTGCCGTACGCTTTGTTCTTGGCGAACCCATACCGTTCGTTCAGGCTGGGATCCAGACGACACGCCTCGCCGACCAGGGCGTCGCGATGCGTCTTGGCGATGATGCTCGCTGCGGCGATGTCCAGGCGCGTGGCGTCCCCCCCAGGATGACAGCGATGAGGGATCCATTCCGGGGAGAGCAACGAGGCGTAATGTTTGAACCTGTCACCGTCGACAGCTATATGTCCTATCCTTTCATCTCCTCGCTCTCGGAGCTTTGTCTCGACGCCCTCTATGGCGCGGTGCATGGCCAGGTGCGTGGCGTTGAGTATGTTGACGTCGTCTATCTCCTTGGGCGATGCGCTTCCGACGGCCCATGCCACTGCGAAACTCTTTATGAAGGTAGCGATCCTGTCGCGTTTCTTTTCGGACATACTTTTCGAATCTCTAACGTCTTCCAACTCCTTCGCGTGCGCCTCTAAAAGCTGGGGGGTGCGCCGGGGTAGTATCACAGCTGCCGCGCATACGTCGAACGCCAACGCGCCTCTACCTACTTCGTCCGTAGCCACGACGTGTGTCGTCCGCGCATCACCGGTTTCGGTTTCGATGATGTCAGCGGGGTATTCCAACATGTTGGGCGAGGGGTTGGAATTATGTGGTGGGACCGAACCCGCTCTGCGAATGGCCTTATATCCCAACAGGGTCAGACTCTCGACGAGTCTTCCGGATGGCCGAAAACCGATGACCGATGACCGCTACAATAGGCGTCGACTCGACGTTGCAGATTTTCCAAGAACCCGTCGATTATGCCGCCCGTCTCTGTCCACCAAGTCGAATCGACGGTTTCGCGTCGATGACACCGGCTCTGGAACACAGCGTCATACCTTTTAAATTTCTTGCGAAGATTTACCTTTTTCCGCGTAGAGTGACTCGACATGGTCCCGCAAGGGTTGTAACGAGAAGTATCAGAAGCGAACCACTGGGCGCACGTCTTTCCGCCCTTCGAAGAGTTACATTCCTTGCAACAGGGCACGCAGTTCCAGACGTCGCTCCCGTACACCGTGGGCTTCCGATCTCGCACGATGGGGTAAAAGTGGTCGAGAGTGACCGCTTTTCGCGTTTCGCAGTACTCGCATACGCCGTTCAAATTGAGGTACCTGGCCTTCAATCCGGCTTCGCTTTCGGAACGGTAACGCCATTGATTTGAATCTGTTTTCGCCCTTTGCAAAGAAAATACGGCCAATTGACGACTGACTTCGTGTATCAAGGTCGATTTACGGGACGTGATCAACCTTTTACACAAAGGGTGCTCGTGACAAAAAAGAGACGACCGCCCTAGGACCGCCTTTTTTTTTCTTCTTTTTGTGTACGACTTTGATAATCCGTGTTCATTATCGTCATTAGTCCGCATTAGACGAAAGCCGACGTAAATCGGTACGCGGCCACCTTTATGTGTTCACAACCGCTTCACCTCCAGGCGCCAAATACCGCCAGAGGAGACGTGGCTTCGTACTCGGACAGCGCGCCCACGTGATGGACAGATATTAGACGGATACCAAAGTCGTCGTCGTCGTATTCGTCTTGGTCCCCATCGTCATTCATGGCAACGACACACCTGACACAGTGCCCCCTTGACTTACCGGACCTGTGGAAGCAGACCAGGACCTCCGCTCTAATTAGCACTGGCGTGAATCCGTCCAGGGTCGAAACGCGTGTCCAGGCGTGCAACACTCTGAACCGAACCAGTGAATACCGCCACGATGCAATGTTGGTGTTCTTTTTTGCTTCCTCCACGAGCCCGGTGTTCACTCGGACGGTCAATAACTCCTTGATGATCAACACCTCTCGGGACGACAAGGCGGATGGGGCCCTGTCTCCGGTCGACTGGGTCAGTTCTTGTTCGGGAACAATTACAGACGATGCATTCGGATCCGGTGTCAAAAACGACATGAACACCTCTGGGGGAACCTCGTCATGATACCCCGCTTTCATATCCCACGGCGAATCCACCCAGGGTTGAATAGCGAAGTCGTCGGTGCGCCCTCCCGCATGGGATCGAAAGTCCGAGTCGTCATACTTGATGGCGCCTCTTCCACACCGTTCTGTTTTTGCTTCTTCCGAAAACTCTTCCTCTTCTTTTTTATGGACGCCCAGATGGTGTATCGCGGCGATGACATAGACCGCGATCGCGACCAATGCCGCAATAACTGTAAGGATTACGACGACGGAAGACGACATTTATGCGACTTGAAGCCCGTTTGTGCACATACATATATATATATATATGAGCAAGGTTTAGGCATCTGCCGCAACTTTTGCGCTTCTTTGGTACGTCACGAACAATACGTAAGCCATACAAACCCCGATACCTAACCACAGCCCTAACGCAAAAAAAGAGACGGCGGTATAAGCCTTGTACGCGCCACCTTTACCTCCTTCCGGTGGATGTCTCAAGACAGGTGCCTGTACGATATCGTCACCCCGCCTCTCGTTCCGAATCCACCTTCGTTTCCGTTCGTGTTCTTCTTCTTCTTCTTTTTCTTCTTCGATCGGCTCGAGTTCTGTTTCCACGTCCGCGTCTTCGTGTGCCTCTTTTTTCAATTTCTTTTTCGTATTTCGTGTTACCTTCTTCTCTTTTTCTTGCTCTTCCTGTTCCTCTTCCTCTTCCTCTTCCTCTTCCTCTTCCTCGTTTTTGTCAGGTACACGATTTTTGTTCTTAATTTTATTTTTCTTCGTCTTCGTACATTTCGGTTGATGAGTGGCGGTGGTGGTCGTCGTCGTAGGTATCATAAGCGATGGGGACACCGTCTCGACTGTTTTGGCGACTAATCGAGAATTAACGTGGCTGTCAGGTGCGTCCGCGGCGTGAAAACCTCTATGCGCCAAAGACACACCGTCCAGGTAATAGCCGGTGCCTTTGACGTCGGTCTTGAACATGTATCCGGGATACTCTCCTCGGAAAGTCGACGCGGGAATGAACTCGGCCCTTTTTTGTTCACCGCTCGACGTGTGCTTGCGTTGGTTGTCCGACTCACTACGGATCATATTTGGCGGAATAGAAAGGGAGAGGAGAAGAGCTCGTCGCGTGGAGTTACTGGTGCACATCTTTTTTTTCTAGCGTTTTTGATCGCACGTCAACGTGTCGACTTGCTCCGTGTGTTCGTTTCTTACGGCGTGTGTTTCGTTCATTCGGCGTCGTCGAATTCAATTCTCACCCCAAAGCAGACACGAAGGATACGAAGGATGACCATGAGGCGGAATGGCGTTACGGAAACGACGTCTAGAGTAAATAAGCGTAGACCACGAGAATCGAGTTGTGCGGCCATCGACAAAACAGAGAAAGACAAAAAAGAGCCGGACAACGACAAGAGGGGGCTGGACGAGCTGTACAAGGAAGCGCAGGAGATTTTGGACGAGCCGGTCATGACGGCGGAGAGGTATCGACAACTTGTCCGCATCAAACGTCGAGTCGAAGAGTTGATTCCCATAGTCCGCAAAGGTTTATCCACAAGAAGGCGGCGGCGGAAAGACGAAGAAGACTACGTTCCTTATCCGTCAGTGTTGGACCCCGACTTCAATGACATCGTGTCATCGAAACGCGAATTCGCGCAGGGGACATACCCCCGGGTCGACACCAGCAGGGGCGTCGAGGCGTTGTGGGACGAGCGGTGTCGGCGCGAGGGTTTCATGCTCTCCCTGAACCAGCAGATGCTCCGGAACTTCGTGTCGCCTTCCACGCCGTACAACGGTCTGTTGCTCTTTCACGGCGTAGGAGTGGGTAAGACGTGCGCCGCTATTACCATCGCGGAGCAGTTTCCCGACAAAAAAGTGGCGGTGCTGGTGCAGCCGGGTCAGAAATCGTACTTTCGGAACCAGGTCTTCGACTTCGGCAAACTCCGCATGACGGACACCGGCGTGTTGGACGTCATGCACGCCTCCGAACAGTGCACGGGCACGCACTACCTTCGGTCCATCCCCGACGCGGAGCTGACCGACAGACAGAGCGTAGAGCACCACATCCGGAGGCTCGTCAAGGCGCGTTACGCCTTCCTCAGTACCCACAACTTCGCCAAACAGGTGCACCGCATCATGGCGGGACCGAACTGGGAGCAACAACTGAGGCGGAAGTATTCTAACCACGTCGTGGTGGTCGACGAAGCGCACCACCTGCGTCTCACGAACTCCAAGGACATCGACAGCCGAAAGATCACGATGGCACTCCGGAACGTCGTCAAGTACGCCGAGGGCGTCAAACTGCTCCTCCTGACCGCAACGCCTATGTTCAACGAAGCCAGTGACGTCATGGAGCTCGTGAACCTGCTCCTCCTGAACGACAAACGTCGACCTCTTCGGGACGCGGAGGTTTTTGACCGGCGCTCGGGTGTCATGACGGACGAAGGAGCTCGAGTGCTCAAAGAAGCGACCCGGGGTTACGTGTCTTACATGCGGGGAGACGATCCCTTTTCGTTCCCCTTACGTCTGACGGCGATGGACAACAAGGACCCCGCCGCCATGCCTCCAGACGACCCTCGTCAGCCGACGCATAACATCAAAGGAGAACTCATACCCTCGTCTGATCGGTTCAGCACCACGATCCTCACTTGCAGTGACCTCAGCCCGCTCCAGGCGCGCGTGTATTCGTTCACGGATCGCGTTTTGAGGACCGCCGCGGTCGAAGACGTGGACGAAGACAAAGACAAAGAAGGAGAAGACGAACAAGAAGACGGCGACGTGCGCGTAAAGACGAACACCGCTAAGAATTCCGACAAAGCCGTCGCGAA
>Ga0307939_1001471_pt1 | contig 12008 bp, 7 predicted proteins | sample OrgLakmetagen122_FD_201844 | JGI IMG/M metagenome (GOLD analysis project Ga0307939, IMG submission 201844) | Saline water microbial communities from Organic Lake, Antarctica - #122 | ecosystem: Environmental > Aquatic > Non-marine Saline and Alkaline > Saline | place: Antarctica: Organic Lake... | reverse complement strand
GGCTTCAGCTATCCGGTTGTGCCCGAGGGCAAGGCGAGGATCCGCGTTCAAATCTCCGCCGAACATACCGAGACGGATCTCGATTTCGCTATGGAGCAGTTTGCTGCAGTTAAAGACGAACTCGGTATTTAGATTACCGAGACATTGGGAACCCAAATTCCCTAGGCCATCCGCATCGCGATTCGGCCCGTATTGTTTTTATCTTCGGGATTCATTTCCCTCACTTTCTGCATACATTGCAGAGAACTTAAGGTTGTTTAAAAAACCTTCGTATCCGGGCAAAAAAAGAGCCCCGCACCTTCTTATCGAAGATGCGGGGCAAATACCTGGCAACGACCTACTCTCACAGGACCTATCGTCCCACTACCATCGGCGCTGCAGCGTTTCACTTCCGGGTTCGGAATGGGACCGGGTGGTTCCACTGCGCTCTGGTCACCAGAATTCAACTTTGTCCTTCGTTTCCGTGTTTTCCACGGGTCCTAGTCAAACCTGCCGTTCTGGTGAACTTAGCTTTTCTAATAAATGCTGAGTTTCTAAAAATCTGAAATGCTGAAAATAAGAATTCTTAAATTTCAGCGTCTCAGGTTTTTAGCCTTTCAGCTTTTACCTGTCTGCCCGCTCTCTGGCATCCATATGGAGATATATTATCGGTCGCAATGACCTCAATTTTCTTAAATGATCGGGTAAGACATAAGCCTCATTGAATGAGCCTTACACGATACCTTGATACCCGAATTCAAAAATAGGAATCAAGCCGATCGGATGATTAGTACTGGTAAGCTGAATACATTACTGCACTTACACTTCCAGCCTATCGACGTCGTAGTCTTCGACGATCCTTAAGGGAAAATTCATCTTGGGAGTGGCTTGGCGCTTAGATGCTTTCAGCGCTTATCCATTCCACACGTAGCTACCCAGCCATGCTCTTGACAGAACAACTGGTACACCAGAGGTGTGTCGATTCCGGTCCTCTCGTACTAGGAACCGAACCCCTCAATTTTCCTACGCCCACAGAGGATAGAGGACCGAACTGTCTCGCGACGTTCTGAACCCAGCTCGCGTGCCGCTTTAACCGGCGAACAGCCGGACCCTTGGGACCTTCTCCAGCCCCAGGATGCGACGAGCCGACATCGAGGTGCCAAACTTCATCGTCGATATGAACTCTTGGATGAAATCAGCCTGTTATCCCTAAGGTACCTTTTATCCGTTGAGCGACGGCAATTCCACATTCAACCGCCGGATCACTTAGGCCCACTTTCGTGTCTGCTCGACTTGTAGGTCTCACAGTTAGGCGGGTTTATGCCTATGCACTCGACACACGGTTACAAACCGTGCTGAACCCACCTTCGCGCTCCTCCGTTACTCTTTAGGAGGATACCGCCCCAGTAAAACTGACCGGCTGACACTGTTCCCCAGCCTGATTCAAGGCATGAGGTTAGACTCTCCAATATTCAAGGGTGGTATCTCACTGTTGACTCCATGATGTCCTAAAACACCACTTCAAAGTCTCCCACTTATGCTGAGCATGAATATCGAAAAACCAATGACAGCTTACAGTTAAGGTCTATAGGGTCTTTCCGTCCTTCTGCGGGTAGGCGGCATCTTCACCGCCATTACAATTTCACTGAGCACCTGGTTGAGACAGCGCCCAACTCGTTTCACGATTCGTGCAGGTCGGAACTTACCCGACAAGGAATTTCGCTACCTTAGGACCGTTATAGTTACGGCCGACATTCACGGGGACTTGGGTTCAAAGCTTCGCCACAAGGGCTAACATCTTGCCTTAATCTTTCCGCATTGGTCACGTGTCACATCCTATACTTGGACTTGCGTCTTGGCAGAATGCTGTGTTTTTGCTAAACAGTCGGTTGGGCCATTTCACTGCGGCCTGGATAAATCCAGGCACCTCTTCTCCCGAAGTTACGAGGCCAATTTGCCGAGTTCCTTAACCAGGGTTCACTCTTACGCCTTGGTATATTCTACCCACCCACCTGTGTCGGTTTACGGTACGGGTTCCTTAGCATACACTGGGACTTTTCTTGGCACCGGTTTTGACAATGCGGTTCAGCCGAAGCATCCCCTCGGAATTCAATCACTTAGTTGTCTCCACCAATGCGTCCTCCCAGTTTAAGGATCGGAAGTGCAGGAATATTAACCTGCTGTCCATCGCCTACGCCTATCGGCCTTGGCTTAGGTCCCGACTAACCCCGGGACGAAAATCGTAGCCCGGGAAACCTTGGGTTTACGGCGGCCGGGGATTTCACCCGGCTTATCGTTACTCATGTCTGCATCCTCTCTTCTCAACTCTCCACGGTCAGTCACCATCGCGCTTCAATGTGTTGAGAATGCTCCTCTACCGCTCCCATCCCCAAGGATGAAAGCCCAGAGCTTCGGTACTATGCTTATCGCCAATCATTTTCGGCGCAGAATCTCTCGATGAGTAAGCTATTACGCACTTTTTAAATGGTGGCTGCTTCTAAGCCAACATCCTCACTGTCTATGAAATTCCACCTCCTTTCCACTTAGCATAGTTTAGGCACCTTAGCTGCTGATCAGGGCTGTTTCCCTTTTGACGATGAAGCTTATCCCCCACCGTCTCACTGCTGCGCTCTACCCCATGGTATTCGGAGTTTGAAAGGGGTTGGTAGGCGGGTATGCCCCCTAGCCCTGTCAGTGCTCTACCCCCATGGGTCAACACGCAACGCTGCACCTCAATGCATTTCGAGGAGAACCAGCTATCACGGGGTTTGATTAGCCTTTCACTCCTACCCTCAGCTCATCCGAGAATTTTTCAACATTCACCGGTTCGGTCCTCCACTTAGTATCACCTAAGCTTCAACCTGGCCAAGGGTAGATCACCTCCGCTTCGGGTCTAGCACGTGCAACTAATGTCGCCCTATTCGGACTCGCTTTCGCTTCGCCTGCGTCCCATAAGAACTTAAGCTTGCCACACATACTAACTCGCAGACTCATTAAGCAAAAGGCACGCCATCACCGAACAAGTCGGCTCTGACACCTTGTAGGCACACGGTTTCAGGTTCTATTTCACTCCGCTCACAGCGGTTCTTTTCACCTTTCCCTCACGGTACTGGTTCACTATCGGTCGCTAACTAGTATTTAGCCTTATGCGGTGGTCCGCACAGATTCATACGGCGTTTCACGTGTGCCGTATTACTCAGGAACTCCCTAGGGTCTCTTTAGATTTCGGTTACGGGGATGTCACCCTCTATGTCGGAACTTTCCATTTCCTTCACCTATCCATCGAGATCCCACGTCGGGGTCCTACAACCCCGGAGACAAGTCTCCGGTTTGGGCTGATCCGCTTTCGCTCGCCACTACTGACGGAATCGATTCTCTTTCTTTTCCTCCGGTTACTGAGATGTTTCACTTCACCGGGTATCGCGTATCGTTTCCTAACTTCCCTTACTCCTTGCGGAGATCGGGCTTCAGAAACGAACAATAATGTATTACCACTATTAGGTTACCCCATTCGGAAATCTCCGGATCAAAGTGTATTAACCACTCCCCGAAGCTTATCGCAGCTGATCGCGTCCTTCATCGCCTGTTAGCACCAAGGCATCCACTGTGTGCCCTTTAAAGCTTGATTCCTAAATATGAAATCAGCTGTTATTAATGTAGTCCATACTGCCGCAATTCACATAAATGCTCATCGCGGCGATCTGTTCTTTCTTTTTAACGGTCAGATCAATCCACTGCCCAATCACTGTTGCCAGTAAATAAGCGGCTTTTTGTCCAACTTTGCCGTAAAAATTATGTATTTTGGTATTCGAATATACTTTCAAGTATCGCGTAAGAATGGCTCATATGAGCTTACATTACTTATACAATCAGAAAATTGTTTCTCTCCATATGGATGTCAAAGAGCGGACAATGCTGATCGGTTAAGATCAACGTTCCTTTTCATTACGTGTGACGTTTGCTTTCCTACTGAATTCCGGTAGCTATCGGAAGGAATGGTGGGCCTGGCTGGACTCGAACCAGCGACCCCACGCTTATCAAGCGTGTGCTCTAACCAACTGAGCTACAGGCCCGGTTGGTAAAATCTGAAATACTGAAACGCTGAAATAATGAAATTTCATTGTCTCTGCTTTCAGCTTTTTAGAATTTTTGCCTTTCAGCTTTCATTCTAGAAAGTGGTGGAGGTTAACGGATTCGAACCGTTGACATTCTGCTTGCAAAGCAGACGCTCTACCAACTGAGCTAAACCCCCTTCAGGGAGGTGCAAATGACGAAGAGAAAAGATTAAATTGTACGCTGCGTTACTTCAAATCACACAGATTTTTTAATTGTTGTGTTTAGGTGCGATTCTTTCGAACTCGCAACCCTTTTTTATTTCCGCTTTTCCGCTTTTCAGCGTTTCAGCTTTTATTCAAAGGGCTCGACCTATCGCAGGGATGGGTTCGTGAGAAACCATTTGCAATTTACTCCATAGAAAGGAGGTGATCCAGCCGCAGGTTCCCCTACGGCTACCTTGTTACGACTTCATCCCAGTTACCAGCTTCACCTTAGGACTGATTGAACAATACTTCGGGTGCTACCGGCTTCCATGATGTGACGGGCGGTGTGTACAAGACCCGGGAACGTATTCACGGTACCGTAGATGATGTACCATTACTAGCGATTCCAACTTCATGGAGGCGAGTTGCAGCCTCCAATCCGAACTGGGCCCAGTTTTACAGATTTCCTCCACCTCGCGGTATCGGTTCTAATTGTACTGGGCATTGTAGTACGTGTGCAGCCCTAGGCGTAAGGGCCATACTGACCTGACGTCGTCCCCACCTTCCTCCCAGTTGATCTGGGCAGTCTGACTAGAGTCCCCACCATTACGTGCTGGCAACTAATCACAAGGGTTGCGCTCGTTGCGGGACTTAACCCAACATCTCACGACACGAGCTGACGACGGCCATGCAGCACCTGTGGAAATTCCCCGAAGGGTCACACGCTTTCACGTGCTTAGAGATCCATGTCAAGCCTAGGTAAGGTTCTTCGCGTTGCATCGAATTAAGCCACATACTCCACCGCTTGTGCGGGTCCCCGTCAATTTCTTTGAGTTTTAGTCTTGCGACCGTACTTCCCAGGCGGCACGCTTAACGCGTTAGCTCCGGCACGAGGGGGGTCGAATCCCCTCACACCAAGCGTGCACCGTTTACTGCTAGGACTACAGGGGTATCTAATCCCTTTCGCTCCCCTAGCCTTCGAGCCTCAGCGTCAGTAAATGTCCAGTAGCTCGCTTTCGCCACGAGTGTTCCTCTCGATATCTACGCATTTCACTGCTACACCGAGAATTCCAGCTACCCCTCCATTACTCTAGCACGGCAGTATCAGATGCAGTTCCGGGGTTGAGCCCCGGGATTTCACATCCGACTTACCGCGCCGCCTACGCTCCCTTTACGCCCAGTGATTCCGAACAACGCTCGGGACCTTCGTATTACCGCGGCTGCTGGCACGAAGTTAGCCGTCCCTTCCTCTTCTGGTACTATCAACCCTGTTCGCTATTAACGACCAGGTCTTTCTCCCAGATGACAGGAGTTTACAATCCTAAGACCGTCATCCTCCACGCGGCGTTGCACCATCAGGGTTGCCCCCATTGTGAATTATTCTCGACTGCTGCCACCCGTAGGTGTCTGGACCGTGTCTCAGTTCCAGTGTGACTGATCGTCCTCTCAGACCAGTTACCCGTCATTGCCTTGGTGAGCCGTTACCTCTCCAACAAGCTGATAGGGCGCGAACCAATCCTGTAGCGACAGCCCCGACAAGTCGGGGCCACCTTTAATCTTGCTTCTTAGGGCAGGATACTATGGGGTATTAATCCGCCTTTCGGCGGGCTATCCCCCTCTACAGGGCATGTAATTCACGTGTTACTCACCCGTGCGCCACTGAAAACAAACAATATAAATACCGTCTGTTCTCCGTGCGACTTGCATGTCTTAAACACGCCGCCAGCGTTCGTTCTGAGCCAGAATCAAACTCTCCGTATAAAATTCGGTTGGCGTATCTTTCGAGACCTAAATCTCTAGGATATCGTATTCCAAATTGATCTTATCAGGATCTTTACCCGAAGGCATACATCCTGACGTACTGCGCGATTCTTCGCGCAGCGCACAATTTAATCTTTTTCTTCATCCCAACACAAATCTCACCGGCTTAAGGCTGCCAAAACTTGCTTTCGCTTGCTTCTGGCACGATTCGCGCTGGGCCACACTGTCAAAGAGCTTGTTTCGAGGGGACTAAAAAGCCGATCGGGTAACTGAGTGGCAGTGAACTTTCGCTCACTCCTTTCATATACCGCGACCGACTGAGAGTCTCTCGCGCCGCCTCGTTTAGCGACGGCGGGCGAAAGCTACATCAACCACCCCAATTCCGTCAATACGATTCCTTAACTTTTTTGAGGTTTTTTTACCCCTCCAAAAATCCCCGTAAACTCGGGCTTTTTGAAGCCCAATCACCCCAAAAATGACTCCCACACTCCAATAAAACACCAGTCACCCAAGCTGACCTAGGCACGTTTTTAGATTTAGGCTGCAATTTCACCTCCCAACCATCCGCTCACAACATCCAAGTAGCGCTTATTCCATACTTCCTACTATATTCGCAGTAGATTAAAAATAGAAGATCTTGCCTACCCGGCAAAATCACAAAAGAAACCGCCGATTTCTGAAGATAACAGCCCCCTGACAAAAGAAGCGGGAAAACCACTCACAGACGAACTGCGAACTTCACCTTCTTACCTAAAGGGTAAGCGGCCGCCGAGACGACTTGAGACCGGAGGTGGATACCAACCAGTAACCCAACAGCAGCCAGACTAAAGATTAGGCTTGTGCCACCATAGCTTACAAAAGGAAGGGGTAATCCGTCATTTGGCAACACCGCAGTGGTTACACCAATATTCACCATTGCTGGGACTACAATCACACATGTCAAACCAAGTGCGATACAGCGTTCGAAAACATTTTTTGCTTGTACTGCAATCCCAACGCCGCCGACAGCAATGGCCACGTAACATACCACAACTCCCAAGGTTGCAGGTAATCCGAGCTCTTCTCCGATGACTGGGAAAATGAAGTCGATGTGCGCAAAGGTCAGTGTTCCAAATTTTTCAACGCCATTCCCAAGACCAACGCCCCAAGGACCACCATTCCCCAGGGCTAGAAGCGCGCGCCATTGTTGCATGCCCCGATCAAGCTGATGGATCGGATTTTCCAGGTCCATCCAAGCTTCGATCCGCCCCCAGCGGTTCGCGTTATTATAAAGAAACCAGCCAGCAAAAGTGAGGGCTCCGAGCGCAGCTGGAAACATGTAGCGTAAGCGCGTGCCCACACAAAACATCATAGCTGCTACTGTGACACTTAGAGACAGAGCTGTTCCGACATCCGTCTCCGCTGCGATCAGCCCAACAGGAATAATCACAATTAAGCCCGGGATTACAAAGCCACGCCAAAACGTTCCGACTTCGGTCTGCCACCGAGAGAACCAGCAAGCTAGGGCGACCACTACTACCATTTTTGCTCCCTCGGAGGGTTGAAATTGGCCGAGAAAGGGAAGGCTAATCCAACGCTTCGAACCATAAATCTCTACATTAACGGCAGGCACGAAACAAAGCACCAAGGCTATACAAGTGAGCACGTAGGCCGCAGGCATACCTTTGCGTATCCATTCCGGCGGTAATTTCGCCATCACAACCGCCGCACCCAGACCAATCGCAACCATGATGGATTGCCGGATGACGAAATGGTAAGGCTGATCAAACCCCCTTACCCACACTCCCGTGCTCGCCAACATCACCAAGCCAAGCCCGCAAAGGATGGCAACAGCGATGATCAAAAGAGTGGAGCTATGTCGGAGCACAATGAGGTTTTAGTGAGGCTTCAGGGTTTGGAAATGTTAAAGATCAAGGAAGTTGAAGTATTTGCCCAACCCTTAGCTTGGTTGGATCGGTGATCTTGTTCAATGTCATTAGCTCTTTCTGGCCCACTCCATACTCTTTGGAAATGCGCCAAATATTTTCACCAGCTTTCACCTTGTGTGTTTGGGCCGAGGAAATAGGCCTAGCTTTAGGGATATTGCTCGAATCTGTATTAGCTGGCCGAACCACCTTACTCTCAGCGCCATGAGTCGGGGGGAGGATCTCCACCAGTCCATCATCTGCTTGATCCAATCGCTGCTGATCACGAACGGCAATCACCTCCGCAGACTCTGCTGCAACGATACGTTTCTTTTGAGGAATACGGAGCACTACCCCGGAGCGAATCTCAGTTCCTCGATTCAGGTCGCGAAGCTCTTTTTCGTCGACTCCGAACTTGGCAGCGACCGCCGCATAGCTTTCTCCTTGGTTTGCCATGTATGGCTTAGCGCCGCTACTTAAAGCAGGAGATTCTAATTGAGCTTTACCACCTACCTCAGCTTCAGCTTTTTGAGTGCTAGAGACAGGCACAGCAGTCCGTCCCGAAAGATACTGTTTATGTATGAATATCATACCAATCGCGAGAATATGGATCGCAAAAATAATAGATAGTGAGCGGGATATATTGATACCAGCTCCCTCCATATCCTCTGGTGATGCCGCCGCTGCAGATGCCCGTTGGCGCCGAGGTTTGGTTTTATTGAATAGACGGGCGTAGACCTTTTTTTTCACAGGTTTGCGACGCGTTGGGATTCGATCGAGTTTCATAATGGTGGTGGTGGCGTGTTAGGAAAGTTGGTTGACGATATTTCTAAAGGTATCTCCGCGCTGTTCGTATCCGCTGAATTGATCAAAGGATGAGGTACCCGGAGAAAGGATGACAGTGGATCCGCGAGGGGCGATCGAGCGCGCGTAGCTGACTGCTTCTTCGATTGTCTCAAACGAAGTGGAGGGATGCGCAGCGCCAAAGCAGTCTGCCAATGGCTTGGCAATTTGACCGAAGGTTACGCTCTCCAGCGAGTGTTTTTTGAGCAACGGAAGAAGCGGAGTATAATCGAGACCTTTCTCCTTTCCTCCAGCGATCAGAATGACCGGCCGTGTTTGCGAACGCAGAGCGCTTTCTAAAGCATGTAGGTTGGTCGCTTTAGAATCATTAAGGTATTCGACCCCGTCGAGAGTACGAATCAACTCACAGCGATGTGGCGGAGGAGTGTAGCCTGCAATCGCAGCGGAAAATGCTATTGAATCAAGTCCATAAGCCTTGCAGGCAGCTATCGCAGCCATTGCGTTTTCCGCATTGTGAAGACCACGTAATGAGGTTTCATTTTCAAGGTTCAGGATCACCTGACCTTCGAAAGTTATCGTTTTACCATCTGAGAAAAAATCCGCCGAATCTACTTCCTGTGGATCGGTAGTGAAACTCACCACACGCGATGCCAACGCACCCAGATCCTCTCCAAACCTAGAGACCACTGTCTCCCGCGAAGTTTGGTTTTTAAAAATCCTTAGTTTCGCTTTTTTATAATCATCTACCGACGGGTAGCGATCCATGTGATCTGGTGCGAAGTTCAACCAAACTGCCACGACCGGACGTAACTGATCAATGGTTTCGAGTTGAAATGAGGATAGTTCAAGCGCAACGGCGGCTGGTATCTCCGAACCAAGAACCACCTCGGAAAGTGGCGCTCCGTAATTTCCACATGGCGTCCCACCAAGTCCTGCGTGCTTAAGAATACGGGAAACCAGTTCGGTAGTGGTTGTTTTTCCGTTGGTTCCTGTGATGCCGATGATATCTCCAGAATAGAACTTCGAAGCTAGCTCAGTCTCTCCTATGATTGGGGCTTCTGCAGCAAAAGCTTGGATCATCACCGAATAGGTATCGATTCCGGGACTGATCACAATTAGGTCAGCTGAAAAGTTTGAAGCGGCGCTTTCACTGAGGGCTGGATGAATTTCCACACCTTCAGGAACATTCACAAAAGCCTCCTCGCCACGCTCATCCCAGATGGAAACCTTTGCCCCCTCTCGCAGCGCCAACTTGCACGCAGCAATACCGGAGCGGCCCGCACCAAAGACGGCCACATGTTTTCCGGAGATGGAGAAAGGTTGTTTCACAATGAGTTAAGCTATTTTCAATATGGCGATTCCAAATAGGGCCAGCATGATTGAGAGAATCCAGAAACGGATGATCACCTGAGATTCATGCCAACCGAGAAGTTCAAAGTGATGATGAATGGGAGCCATTTTGAAAATGCGCTTCTTGCGGAGCTTGAAAGACCCTACCTGGAGCATGACCGAGAGCGCCTCCATCACAAAAACTCCACCAATGATGACCAAGAGCAGTTCCTGTTTGGTGCATATCGCTGCGGTCCCCAGTGCACCGCCGATCGCCAGCGAACCCGTATCGCCCATGAAGACTTTGGCGGGATGACAATTGAACCATAGGAAACCGAAAGCCGCACCAGCCAGCGCCATCAAAAACACCGCTAATTCAGCCAAGTAACGGTTGTGCGGAATTACCAAATACTCGGTAGCCATGAAAAAATGTCCGGCTAGGTAAGCTAGCATCGCGTAACTAAGAGCGACAGAAATCGTGCAGCCAGTTGCCAGACCATCCAGACCATCGGTGAGGTTCACCGCGTTTGAACAACCGATGATAATGATGATAAAGAACGGAATTACGAAGATTCCGAGGTTAACTAATGGCTCCTTAAATAACGGGAAACAGATCTCGCCGATTCCCATCCAAGCATCTCGGAGACGGAATCCTGCAATACCGTTCTGAATCTGCTCAGCAGTTGCCCCAAATCCGGAAATCTCTGTTTTGAAATAGATAAAACACGAAGCGATCAGCGCGATCACAAACTGCCAGAAGAGTTTCGTGCGACTTGAAACGCCATCTGAGTTTTTCTTTTTGACCTTGGTGTAGTCGTCAACGAATCCTAGCAGACCGCAGGCTAACATGCTGCAGGCGCAAACAGCGACGAAGGGATTGAAAATCCTTGCGCAGACAAGAGTTGAAATCAGGACACTGGCGAGAATCAAAACCCCTCCCATGGTAGGCGTGCCGATTTTCCCGCCGTGTAACTCAGCTAGTTTATGAACTTCTTCCGCAGTACGAATGGGTTGGCCGACTTTCAGTGAAATCAACTTTCGAATGATGTAGGGGCCAAGAATGATCGAGATGGCAAATGCTAGGAGCCCTGCAACCGCAGCGCGAAACGTCACGTATTGAAACAAGTTCAGAAAAGAGAAAGTATGCGCCCAGCCTTCCTTATCGGCGAGAATCTCGGCCTGAAAAGCGGCGAACCAAAAATCGTAAATGGCGGTTAACATGCGGTTGGGAAAGCTGTTTTGAGAACGTTTTCGATAGCGGCGGTGCGACTTCCCTTGAACAGGATCGCATCCCCCGAGCGGGAATTGGCAAGCAACCAATTGGCTGCGTCGTGAATATCAGCAAAATATGGTGAGTCGCTGTCGCTGACGATTTCTTGAGCACCCTCGCCGACGGCGATCCATTTTAGCCCAAGTGAGCTCGCAAGTTTACCAACCCCCCGATGAGCTCCGGTAGCATGCGCGCCAAGCTCACCCATTTTCCCGAGTACCGCGATCCGTTGATTACCCTCCGGAATCTGTATTTCAGCCAGCGTCTCAAGAGCTGCGGCCATGGATTCTGGATTCGCGTTATAACTATCGTCGAGCAAGGTAATTCCGTCCCACTTAATTTGACGCATGCGCCCAGCGGTAAGCTTCACGGAAGAAAGGCCCTTGGCGATTTCTCGTGGAGTAAGACCAAGCTTCCAGCCCAATGCGGCTGCAAGCAGCGCGTTGGTAATCATATGTTTCCCGAGAACTGGGATTGAAACCTCTATGGTTTCTTCCCCTTCAATCACCAGATCGATTAGAGTCCCATTAGCATTCGGTCTTGGATTCTCGGCTCTTACGACACCTCTTCCGTTGCCCACTGGGATTAGCTTCGCATGAGTTCTCGCACGGAAATACTCGTTAAAGTCGCAGCCAGCTGGTGTGAATAATATCCCCGTGTCCGGAAGGTAGCGTGCCAGCGTTCCTTTCTCCTCCGCAATTG
>Ga0307939_1001465_pt1 | contig 12037 bp, 10 predicted proteins | sample OrgLakmetagen122_FD_201844 | JGI IMG/M metagenome (GOLD analysis project Ga0307939, IMG submission 201844) | Saline water microbial communities from Organic Lake, Antarctica - #122 | ecosystem: Environmental > Aquatic > Non-marine Saline and Alkaline > Saline | place: Antarctica: Organic Lake... | reverse complement strand
AATCGACGATAGGAGATTTATTCCATTTCAACAATGCCAGGAAGTATATTGCATAAAATTAAGTCAAATTTTACTTGGTTTTTAGCTCAGTTCTTTGTTAGCGGCTGGCAGTCGGAATTTTGCATTTCTAAAGTTTACATTTATAAATTTCCTTTCTGTCTCTTCTTTTAGTTCAATCAATGATTCTAATTGCTCTTTTTAATAGTTGTATTAATAGAACTGGTGTAAAACTTGTACCTATTATGATCAACCAAATAGTAGTGTTGAGTAGTTGAAGGCCAAGTATTTCATTTAGAGGGGCGACGATATAAAAAACTGCCATAATTACAATACACAATATTAAAGCGTACCATACGAAAGGATTACGTGTAACCTCATTATTTGTAAATGATATTTTACGTGAAGACAGATTGAATACATGCCACAATTGAGATAATGCTAGACTAAAGAAAGCAATGTTGTTACAAATTTCAGATTCGTATTTAAGGTATTTGCTACAATACCAGCTTACCAATATAATAGGCAATGCCATAAGTAAGGCATATACGACTATATCAATCCAAACACTTTTAACAATAATCGCTTGCGCTGGATTACGCGGAGGATTTTTCATGGTCAGCTCATTGCCTTTACCCATACCTAGAGCCAATGCGGGAAAAATATCAGTAACTAAATTCAGAAACAGTATCTGCAAAGGAAGAATTGAGAATGGAAAATTTAATAAGCCCAAGATAAAAACGATAAGAATTTCACTCAAATTACAAGATAGTAAATAGACTAAAAATGTTTTGATGTTTTGAAAGATCGCTCTACCTTGTTCTATAGCCGAGACAATTGAAATAAAGGAATCATCTTTGAGTACCATCTCAGCGGTTTCTTTTGCTACCTGAGTTCCCCTCAAACCCATAGCAATTCCTATATCTGCTTTTTTTAATGCTGGGGCATCGTTGATACCGTCACCCGTCATGGCCACAATGTCTCCCCTTTCTTGGTAAAGGCTCACCATCTCCAACTTCTGTTTTGGGTCAACTCTTGCAAATATGGAAGCCGAAAACAATTTATTTTCAGGTTGATTAACCTCCAATTCGCTGCCCTTGATAACAACATTTTCTTTATCGGATAATTTTATTTTTTGGGCAATATGAAGAGCGGTAGCTGGGTGGTCGCCCGTAATCATAATCACTTTTATTCCAGCATCTCTGCACGATTGAAGTGCATCGACCACATCCATTCTTGGAGGGTCTAAAAATCCAATAAACCCGGCAAAAGTCAACTCCTTTAAAAAATTATCGGTGGAAAAACTTGCATTTTCCTTGAAGGCAAATGCAAGAACCCTAGTGCCTTGCGCCTGTATCTCTTCCGCCCTTTGTAAAAAATTTTTCTTCTCCTTTTCTGTTAATTTTTCAATCGTATCTCCTTTAAAAAAAGTAGTACATTTTTCTATTATTACTTCCACCGCCCCCTTGGCTGCTACAAAGTTTGTGGTATCACTTTCATGTAACGTCCCCATTAATTTGGTTTCAGAGCTAAAAGCTTCTTCTGCCACGCGGGGATATTGCCTCTTTATTTCAGCAATTTCAATTTTATTTTCAGTTACAAATTGTAACAATGCAATTTCTATCGGATCACCTAAGTGCACCCCTTCATTATCATGGATTACAGCATTGTTGCAAAGGGTAGATATCAGAAGCAGTTTATCAATAACTGCTTTATTACCATCAGCACTTATTTTATTTTTCTCAACAGCTATTGTCTCCTTATAAATTGAAAGATTACTAACCTCAATTTTATTTTCAGTAAGTGTTCCGGTTTTATCTGTGAAAATAGTGTTGATTCCTCCAAGGGTTTCCACGGCAGCCAATCTTTTTATTAAAACTTTTTTCTTGGCCATCCGTAGCATTCCGTAGGTTAATGCAATAGTTGCAACAATGGGCAACCCCTCGGGAATAGCTGCCACTGCGAGTGCCAATGCCGTTTCAACAATTAGGTAAATCTCTTTACCTTGGATAGCTCCCATTACAATAAAAATAGCAGCAAACACACTCGTAATCCAGATCAGCTTTTTAGTGAGGCCCTCTAGTTTTTTTTCGAGTGGTGTACTACTTTGCTCTGCAGTTTCTACCAGCGATGTGATTTTACCCAATTCCGTTTGCTCCCCTGTATCTGTTATAACTGCCTTAGCATTGCCTTTTACAATAGCTGTGCCTTTAAAAATCATATTGGCCTGGTCTGCTATTCCCAGGCTTTTTTCAAGTGGTTCCAGCTTTTTGCTAATGGGTAAGGATTCGCCAGTCAGTGCAGACTCATCTACTTCAAATTGATTGAGCTCAAATAACCGCCCATCAGCTGGCACAACATCCCCAGCTTCTACCTGTAATATATCACCGGGCACAATGTTTTCTGAGAGAATTTCTATGACTGAACCATTTCTTATTACTTTAGAAACATTAACGTCCATTTTTTTTAAAGCATTCATGGATCTACGAGCCTGTAATTCCATAAAAAATCCCAAAGCTGCTGTAATGAATATCACTGCAACAATTGAAAAGCCTTCAAGCCAATGTTCGAAAGCAAAGGAAAGGCTTGCTGCCACTACCAACAATAAAATGATGGGGCTTTTGAACTGAGCAATAAGAATTAAAAAGATATTTCTCTGTTTTTTTACTTTGTAGCTATTTAACCCATACTCCTCGATTCTTTTCTTTACTTCTTGATCATTTAATCCATTTTCTAGGTTAGCCTGAAGAAGTTGAGCAATATTTTTCACATCCTTTGCATGTGGAAATTTGATTGGGTTGTAGCTATTTATACTTTCTATTGCCATCTCATTGTCATTATCATGGTATAGTATTGTGTGAATGTATAATCTTATTGAAGGATGGGTCGCAAAATGCTTGTCGCTAACGCTAGGCTAAGAAACGTGTCCCGAAGGGCATGTATTCTTAGTTCCCATGTAATAATCTCTATCGTTAATCTTATAAAAAGACCAACATGGAGCAAATTACAGAAAAGTGTCTATATGTAGGTATAGACGTGCACAAAAGACAGTGGAGTGTAAGCATTTTCACTTCTACTATTCACCACAAAACATTCAGTCAACCTCCTGAACCTGCTGCACTGCAGAGCTACATCGACAAGTTTTTTAAGGGTCGTCGGGTAATCTGTGCATACGAGGCGTGTAAGTTCGGATTTTGGATCTATCGGGAGCTTACTTCGTTCGGATATGAGTGCCTGGTGGTAAATCCTGCCGACATCCCCACGACCAACAAGGAGTCATCGGAAAAGACCGACCCGGTCGATAGCCGTAAAATAGCACGAGCCCTTCAAGGAGGCATGCTGCGAGGGATCTACGTACCCGATGAATGTACCTTGGGACATCGGCAGCTCTTCCGCTACCGCAAAAAGCTTTGGGCTGATCTGGTTCGCGTGAAGAACAGGATCAAAGACAAGCTGCTGTTCAATGGGATCGCGATACCTAAAGAGTTCGACAACCCGTATTGGTCAAAGGCGTTTTTGAAGTGGCTCGCCACGGTGGAGTTTAAGTCACTCCATACGCGCACCACCTTAGATCACCTGCTCGAACAGTACGAGATGGTCTACCGCCACTTCCTCAAAGTATCCATTGAAGTACGTGCGCTGCACAAACTACCCCGATACAAGGAAGACGCCAAGCGCCTCAGACAGATCCCGGGCATCGGGCCGCTCACTTCCGTCTTGTTGCTTATCGAGATCGAGGACATCAATCGATTCAAAAACTTCAAGCACTTCAACGGGTACCTCGGGTTAAAGCCGATGGTGCACAGCAGCGGCGATAAAGATCGAAAAGGGTACATGACCTACCGCAGCAACCATGCCTTACGCAGTAGTTTGGTAGAATGCGCGTGGACCGCAGTGCAGCGTGATCCCGTTATGCTCAACTGCTACGAAGAGCTGATCACCAGACACACAAAAAAGCGAGCCATCGTGAAAATTGCACGCAAACTCGCCAGCCGCATCTATAGAGTACTAAAAGAAAAAGAAGACTATGAGGTAGGTGTGGTGCAGTAGATAAAAGGACAACCTGATTTTAAAGGATTGAAAAATAGAACTAACTTAGGATCTGCTCCGGACCACTCAACACTACGTGTGACGTCCCCGATCTATCGGGGTGATCACTATTTTCGCTATGTGGCCGGAGCTCTTTCCACAGAAACTAATAGGAATGTGTGGCGTGCCTTAAGGTCGACCACTAATGGAAGCGTGTTTCTCATTTTTCTCCCCTTCAAAAATTAGATTTTCCGTCCGTAGAGGTTTTTGCTTTATTCTTGCAAACCCGCGAGGCAGACTTCCTATGCCCCTGACGAACTCATCAACAGACAGAAAGATCATTGATTTTTAAATGGATGAAAAATCAGGAAGCCTTGTAGATCAAGAGTTTGATTGTATCTTTGAAAGGAGGAGATTATTCATGGAAGGTATTGTTGTGGTGTCGTATTTCTTCTTTTTTAAGCGGATGGTTTTACATTAATCTTTCCGCCCACCGCTTTTAAAACTTTCATGATAGTCTCGAATTGAGGTTTAGCTCCGTCGGATAAAGCCTTGTAGAGACTTGGTCTACTCATTCCGGTTTTCTCAGCAATTTTTGTCATTCCGATAGCTTTCGCGATGTGTCCGATAGCTACAACGAGGTCAGAGCTGTCTCCGTCTTCAAGAACGGTGTTGAGATACTCTGCAATCATTTCTTCGTTGTCGAGATAGTCTGCAATGTCAAATTTTGTTGTTGCCATGTTACTCATTCTTAAGTTTATTCCAGATATCTTTTGCCTTCTTAATGTCCTTCTGTTGACTTGATTTCTCACCGCCGATCAGTAGAATGATGAGCCTGTCTTCCTTCTCTTTGAAATAGATTCTATAGCCCTTTGCATAATTTATCCGCATTTCGCTAATTCCATCACCTACAGGTTTACAGTCTCCAAAATGTTCATCAATCTCCAACTTCTGAATCCTGAATAGAATTTTTGCTTTAGCTCGAATATCCTTGAGCTTTCTAATCCATTTATCGAATTCAGCTGTTTTTTCTATTCTGACAATGAACAAATGTATCCGTATGGATACAAATTTAAACTATTCCCTTAAGATTCCAAAGAGGCTGGTAATGGCTAATCATCTTTCTTCGAATGCACCACAACGTGTTTGTGTCGAGGGGGCAAGGGGAATTTCACCCCGAGCCTCTCACAGAACCGTACGTGATAGTCTCCCATCATACGGCTCTTCTTATCCAAATATTACCTTTTAATTCGAATAACCCACATGCCAATGATAAAATAAGCTTGGATATTGTTTCCGAACTCGGTCTAACCATTTATATGCATTTGTCAGGTTATTTCTGTACCGCTTGTAACGATACCTTGCCCATCTAACCAGTTTTATACGCAATGTATAAAACACTTTGGACAAGCTGTACCCTCGGTATTTTCCAAAGTAACGTATCCACCCTCGAAGTCTTGGGTTCAAGTGATGCGCAATGCCTACAATACTGTCGCATCGCATTCTTGGGATTTCCATCTTCCTGATCTGTTCAAAAATCCGTGATCTTGATTGGATGCTCATCGCACAATCAAATCCCAAAAACAGGTTTCCCGTTTTCTTTGATTTTGAGGTGCGCGGCTGAAAAGTATAGCCTAAAAAGTCAAATTGAACTTTCTGATACTTTTGTTGCCTTCTAAAATCCTTGCAATACACGATCTTTGTTTTGTCGGGATGTAAGGTCAATCCACATTGCTCCACTCTTTCCTTGATCTTCTGTAGGTTTTGCTCAGCCTGAATTTGTGTGCGGCAATGAATGATAATATCATCTGCATAACGCACAAACTCAAGAGCAGAACCCGTTCTTTCAAGCCAAACATCTAAGGTGTAATGCAGAAACAAATTGGCTAATAGCGGACTGATCACCCCACCTTGCGGTGTGCCTTTTGTTCTTGCGCTAATTTCACCTTTTCGGTTTTGTAGTGGAGCTTTGAGCCATCTTTCAATGTATCTCAGCACCCACTTTTCTTCTACGTGTTTGCCCAGCGCTTTGAGCAACTTCTCGTGGTCGATATCATCAAAGAAATTCTTGATATCCAAGTCAATCACCCAGTCATATTTCCAGCAGTTATTACGAACCTGATCGAGTGCTTGATGTGCACTGTGTTTTGGCCGATACCCGAAGGAATTTGGATGAAAGATCTTTTCGAGTCTTTCTTCTATTTGATTCTTTATTACCGTTTGAGCTACTCTGTCGCTGATGGTAGGAATCCCTAGTTGACGCATTGATCCGTTTTTCTTAGGAATTTCAACTTGTAAAACTGGTGATGGAAAGTAACTGCCCGAGGCTAAACGGTTCCAGACTTTGTACAAGTGTCGGTGTCTTTGCTGGTCGTATTGCGACATACATAGGTCATCTACTCCTGCACTCTTTCCTTTGCGCTTTACCTGTAGGTAAGCTTCCCATACCATTTCTTTGGTAATTGGTAATGATTTTGTCTTCTCAAATTCAATCATCCTCTTGCGAGTTGTTTCGTTGATAAAACTGAATAAGTCAGCCCCTTCGCTCCATTTCCATTACAGAAACTTCATCACTACTACGGACTGATCCGTCCCTATGTCAAGCATCGCTATTCTGCCTTTAGTTTGCGCTATTGTGCATTTCACTTTGCATCTTAACACAGGTTCCCGAGTTCCGTAAATAAGCCCGAATAATGGTCATACCTCCTAAATGACGCCTGTCGACCAGCCAATAAACAGGTGTCCGCTGGACTTATAATGTTTGTCATACTTCAAACACTTTTGACAGAATGTAGCACTTTCTCGACACTTCATCAGAGGTTCATTTGCATTCATCTCCATTATCCATACCTGACTACGCTCTTGACGCAGCCTTTTCCATAACGCTCAATACCTTGGCTCTTTACCAAAGCACCTTATGGTGGTTTGATGCTCTCCCCTGTAGGACAACACCGGTGGGTCGGTTCCACCATCTTATAAACAGTTTCGTAACGAATTTCAGCCGTTCGTTACTCTCGGCACACATATGAAACGTAGCGTGTAAGATGACGCTATCGTTTCGGATTATACACGAGCCTAATTTTTATTTTTTCTATTTATCTTTTATTTTTTAAATATACAAAAATAAAAATTTGGCGGACTTTGCAAATATACAAAAACCTCTTGGAAAGCCTGTATTAGCTATGTTTTATATACATTGTTGGCAACTGGCTAATTATAATTCAGTATCTCTATTGTCTTATCAATCCACTCGTAAGGTTTAGTAGTTTTATCAAAATAGTAATCAGGCTGTATTCCTGTTGCGTCAATTGTCATTTCAGGAATTCTATAACTTTTTGACAAACCATACCACAATTTAAATTCTTTTGATGGGGAAATAACATAGTACATATTTGAAATATCTAGTACACCTGCTGTAGTGGTTCCAAAAATTTTTACTTTTTTACTTTGTTTTGCTTCTAATAGAAATTGTTCTGTTGTACTCCCGCAGTTTCCGTTTACCAAAATTGCTACGTTCTTTGGATTTGGATAGATATTTTTAAGCGTATCAATACTTACAATACGTTCATCTAAGTTCACAAATTCTCCGATATGCTTGTTCAATTTATATAAACTTTCTTTTGCCCATTTTTTTTCATCATCTGACCAGTATGGTTCATTCATAATATCAACCATTGATTGATTGTTTAATTCTGTTGATAAATATGCTACACCAACTTTTCTTATCGGGTTTGTGTATAAATAAGACTTCATTCCATCATAACTAGCATCTGCGCCACCACCATTATATCTTACATCGATAATGAGATTCTCTGTACTCTTTATCAAATTATCATTGCTATTTAATAAACTATCAATATATTTTTTATTGGAATAATTAAATGATGGAATTCTCAATAGCACTGTATTATCAGATACTTTTTCAATAAAAGGGTTATTGGCTTGTATTGAGTTAAAGTACCGTTGAACTTTTTTGTCGTTTATTAATTTTGGTAAAACTCTTTCCAGATAAATATTACTTGGATTAGCATATAAGTCATTACCTGAACCAGCAATCAGAACATTTTTACCATAAAATTCAAACTTTTCAAGTTCTAATGACGAGTGGTCTCCCATATAATATGTTAAGGTTAGTTTTCCATCTTTCGTTTTGAAAATCTCAAGTTTGACTTGATTTTTCTGCCAATAAAGACTTTTAGAGTCAATTATAAACCCAACGTATTCTCTATTAGGATTAGTTTTATCTTTAAGTATACCAATTGTATATGATCCTAAAGCCCAAACACCTTCAACACCCGGGTTGTTTCCAAGTTTATCTACATAGTTGTCAAACTCTTGTTTCTCTATTTTAAACTGTTCAGAATTTTTATATTTCTCTATTATTTCTTTGTCCGATGATCCCGTTTGCTCGTTTATATTCTGACTTTGAGCTATTAACTGAACATTGAGATGGCCTTCTCTAAAAAACGCTGTCCAGCCATTTAATAATTTATGGCATTCATTTAAATCCGATATTTTTGATGCTTTCTCAGTATATAGTTTATTATGTGTTGCATAAGAACTTTCTCCTTTTATATCGATAACATATTGAAATCCTGCATCATTTTTTTCAAATGTTTCTGTGAGCCATTTTAGGTTTGAAGAACAATCACAAGTTTGTGAAAATCCATTGTATGATAGTTGAACTAAAACTATTAGAACGATTATTTTTTTCATTTTTTTCGAATATAAGTTTTATCTAAATCGGTTTCTTTTTGTTGTACTCTGTAACTTTTTACAGAACCATCGTCATTTAAGTTAAATGTGAAAGTAACTTGTGGTCTGAAACCGATAACGACAAATTTAGTCTTTGAAATTGGTTTCAATTCAAATTGACCGCTATCCCACAGTCGCCTGAACTCAAAAGTAATCTCCGATTCTCGTCCGTCCCTAATATAGGTTCCCACGTACTTCTTAAGTGCTTTTTCTGGTAATGTAAAGGGTTTTTCTATGGGTTGATTGTATAAAATATTTCGTGCGTATTTAGCTGGACTGGTTGTGATTTTATTATCGATATTCATAAGTTGAATGATTGTAATATCATTATCTATATGTCTTTCAATTACTGTCAAATAACCAGCCCAACTACCTGTATGCATAACTCTTTTTCCATAAATACTATCTACTGAAACATCCCACCCGAATCCATACTCTGTTTCTTCACCAAGCTCTGTTTTATAAGAGGAAAAAATTAATTTTTTGTCTTCTGCATTTATAAGTTCGTTCCCATATAGTGCCCTATCCCACTTAAACAAGTCGATTGTATTAGAATTGACCATCCCATCACCAACAATACCGTCTAAGTAAATGATGTAATCATCCTCAGGCGACTCATCTGGTACTATATTTCGCTTTAAGCTATCTGAATAAATATAGCCTAGCGCATAATTATTGACTTTCTTCGGATTAAATCTTCTCCTGTAAACAAAGGTATTCTCCATTTTAAGTGGTGCAAAAATCTTTTCATTCAAATACTCTTCAAATGTTTTTCCACTAACTCTTTCTATGATTGTACCAAGTAGTAAATATCCTGTATTACTGTAACTAAATTCTTGATTCGGCTCAAATTCCTTTTCAGGTTCTAGTTTTGCAAAAAATTCAATCACATCTTCATTTGTTGCTATTTTAGATTTGTCCCAGTTCTCATTCATAATACTAAAGTAACTTGGTAAACCTCCAGTGTGCACTAATAGGTTCTTTATGGTCACACCTTTGTAAAATTTAAGCTCTGGAATGTATTTATCAATTGGATCATTGTATGAGAGCTTCCCTTCCTTTTGAAGTTGGACTATTCCCATTGCTGTAAACTGTTTGGAAACTGATGCTAATTCAAAAGAGGTTTGAATATTCAATTTCTCCTTGGTCTCTTCGTTTGCAATTCCATAGCTTTTTTGAAATATAACTTTACCATTTTCTGCTACAAGTACATTTCCATTAAATTCATTTCTTTCAAAATGTGCTGAATAAACGGAATCTAACCTTTGCGTTTTATCATTTTCTTCAACTTCAAATTCAAGAATAGCTTTTTTTGTGTTTTCCTTATTATTACAGGCTACTATGAGAGTTAGTGCAGTTAAGAGAATAATTATTTTTTTCATTTTCAGATGATTTTATTGTTTTTGGTTTGTTACCTAGTTCAATGAGTAATTGTCTAGGTAACTACTTATTCTTCAATATATCGCGTATAATCTTAAGGTGATGTTCAGTATGAATAGTAAGAAACTTAATGGTCTCGTCTCTATTCATAGTCCCAAGAATAGGATGATTAAAGTGCTTCTTTTCTGCGAGCATAGGTAACTTTTCGACCGTAGCAAGCGCTTCATCATAATGCATTTGTAACGTATTGATAGTTATATTTCCTTTTGGTCTTACGGACTCTGGCGCAGTAGCTTTTCCTCTAGGTAGCGTATTAAAAGTAAAGACATAGTCACGTGTCGTATTGGATTTCGCTTTATAATTACTTTCATCAGAATACTCGAGCGCTTTGTGTAACTGATTTACCATTAAAAATATGTGATCCATATGCCACGCAACAGAAGCTTCTGACACTTCAAGGTTTATTGTATCCCGTACAGGAATGTAGGATACCACCTCATTGAGTTTTACTTTGAGATCAGAATTTCTTTTGCCTGATTCCATACTTGCAGCGCTGCTTAAGAATAAAATCCCTGCCACTAAGATTAAGATGCTGTGAATACGATTTTTCATAAGTCTATATTTCAAAAATTATTTTGCTCAAAAATAGTCTTGAAATCAGTACGTTATAGAAAAACGGGATGGGTGTGCCACTTTTGTGATGAACGGGAAAGCTATTTAAAGTCAGCTTTTGAAAAAGATCTAGAAACGGGAATACTTGTAGCAACGTTATCTAGTTGTATTGTGAGTGATCTGGCATTACCATCAATAGATGAGATATGTTGTGTGTTGACAAGGTAAGAGCGATGACAACGTTTTATTTGAGAAAAATTTTCTAATTGTATTTCAAGCTGTTTTAAAGAAAGTCTAATTAGTTTATGCCTAAGCGTATTATCGTTCAAATAATATATCGTTATATAATTCCCTTCTGATTGTGCGTATACAAACTCCGTTAATTGCATTACAATAGGTGATTCTTTTACACTTTCTTCTTGTATTTGAACTGTAATGGTCTCTTCTACCGCTGGGGGCGGTAACTGATTAGAAAGTAATCGTGCTCTCTCGATATTGCGTTTTGAAAGTGTGCGCTCTTTAAAAAAGATTAAACCTATGATAGGGAAAATCCCTATAGAAATAGTGATTTTAAGAAAAATAAAAAAGTTTTGATATAAATCAATATCGCGCCACCAATTGTAATTGTGCAAGGAATTAAAAGCACTTATGATCAAGATGCAACCAAATTGTAATAGAATTTCCTTTGCTATGGTCCATTTTTCCGGGTTAAAAAACTCCCGAAATAGTTTAGGAAGAATAAAATAAGTAGTAGCCACACCAAGAAAAACTGAAACCCCAAAACCCGCCAAGAATACATATTTGTAAGATATTAACTGTCCTGCGCCAAAAGGTTCAAAAACAATCAAAAACACAAAAACAAAAAGGCCTGATAATAAAGCAAACAACCACTTGTATCTAGCGTTTTGTAATAAAGGATATGGTGTATTGAGCCACTGAATAGGAACTACTGCCTTTTTGCCTAATTTCAATTTGTATTTTATTTGAGATTGTTTTTTTTGCTTGTTGCCAACGTCTTGTGTATATGATTAGTGGCTTGTAAATAGTCACATACCTTTGCTAGTTTGCTTATACTTTTTAAATATACTAAAATTATCGGTGTAGCCCTGAATTAAGCCATTAATTATATACGCTGTTGTACGTAGTTTTTTCTCAGAGTACTTTATTTATTAGAATTTCAAAAAATGACCTTTTATTCCATTTTTCAAGATTTGATTTCTTTTCAGCTTTCAAACTTTTATTTTGGTGTTTTTTTATCATTTTT
>Ga0307939_1001454_pt1 | contig 12095 bp, 11 predicted proteins | sample OrgLakmetagen122_FD_201844 | JGI IMG/M metagenome (GOLD analysis project Ga0307939, IMG submission 201844) | Saline water microbial communities from Organic Lake, Antarctica - #122 | ecosystem: Environmental > Aquatic > Non-marine Saline and Alkaline > Saline | place: Antarctica: Organic Lake... | reverse complement strand
CTCTGAAAAGCATGAATCCACAACAGGCTGCAAATGCTATCGCAGAAACCGAAAGCGACACATCGGAACGACCAGGAAACCATGAGAATTGTTTGCATTTCCGATACCCACAGCATGCACCATTCGCCCTGGCTGAGCTCGCCCAGTGAAATGCCCTACAAGGCAGAAAGGCGCTCCACACCCAAAACGCCAGATACAGGTAGTAAAGTGGGCCTCTGGATCAAGACAGTCGTATGGGCTATGGGAAGCGGCAGGGGAATACAGATGAGCGGAGCAAAATCGCGCAAAACTCATAGCCCGGAATCGAAGGCGAAGGTAGGACTCGAGAGCCAAAGCCTCTCGCCGAGCACAAGGAGCATGAGCGGCCATGGCGAACAGTAAAATACGGAAATGTCTATCTGAAGGGTTATGACAGCATGAGAGGCCGACGTCACCGGTGCCTCTGGCGAGGCTTTGATTGTCGATAGGTCTACCAAAACACGGCAGCGCTGTTCAGCTACATATGGAGAGACATTAATAGGTCAAACTGTGAAAGATTCTGTCTTGACCATGAGGTCTGCTTTACATAATGGTTCCGGTCAAAAAATGGAGTTATTTATGCACCAGGAAAAATCTTGGCACAGCCAATCTGCTGACTCGGCGGCCATGGAACTCAATACCGATATTACCGTCGGATTAACCAGCGACGAAGTCGTCAAGCGACAACAAAAATTTGGTTTGAATAAACTCACCGAGCATAAAGGGGCGGGACCGCTTAAGCGCTTTCTAATGCAATTTCATCAACCGCTGGTTTATATCCTTCTGGCGGCTGTCTTCGTGACGATGGCGCTTCAGCAGTGGGTAGACTCAGCGGTGATTTTTGCGGTGGTTTTGCTCAATGCGATTGTTGGTTTTGTGCAGGAGTCGAAAGCACTACAGGCCATAAGTGCCTTGTCAGGCAGTTTGAAATCGACTACCACAATTATTAGGAACGGTAAGCGCGATACTGTCGACGCTCAAGAACTCGTCCCTGGTGATCTGGTTGTGTTGCAAGCAGGTGATAAAGTCTCTGCGGATGTGCGGCTCGTTAAAATTCGTGATCTGCAAATCGATGAAGCCGCGCTAACGGGCGAATCGGTGCCAACAGAGAAAGCTACAGCAGAACTGCCAGATAAAAATCAACTGGGTGATCGTCACAATATGGCTTTTTCCTCAACACTGGTGACCTATGGCAGCGGCATTGGGATCGTTACTGGCACCGGTGATGATACTGAAATCGGCAAAATTTCAACGTTAATTGCCACTACGGAAACCCTGGATACGCCGTTAACAAAACGCATCAAACACTTTAGTCATCTCTTGCTGTACGCCATCGTTGCGCTCGCTGTTTTGACTGTCTTTATCGGCTGGCTCCATGGCCAACCTTTATTAGACTCGTTTATGGCCGCAGTGGCACTGGCGGTGGGTGCAATCCCGGAGGGCCTGCCAGCAGCAGTGACCATCATGCTTGCCATTGGTGTTTCGCGTATGGCCAAACGTCGGGCCGTGATTCGAAATCTACCCGCAGTAGAAACCCTGGGCAGCACGACCGTCGTTTGTTCTGACAAAACGGGCACACTCACTAAAAATGAAATGACCGTTGAAGAACTGTGGAGCGGTGGTCAACGCTTTAAGGTCACTGGCAATGGATACGATCCTCAGGGAGAGATTCACCTCAATGGCAACGCTGTCGACGTACCTTCCCATGTGGCCGTATTGGCAATATTGGAAGCAGGGTTACTGTGTAATGATGCCGATTTACATGCGCCTGCTGGCGATCAACAACAATGGCGCATTACTGGCGACCCTACCGAGGCAGCCTTGCTGGTCGCGGCCAGAAAAGCAAAGCTCGACACTCAGTCCGTCGTTTCTGAGCGGCTCGATAGCATTCCGTTTCAATCAGAATATCAATATATGGCAACGCTACATCAGCGCTCAGATGAACGCTTTATCTACCTGAAAGGATCCATAGAGAGCGTATTACCCAAATGCATCTGCATGCTAAATGAACGCGGAGAACAACAGCCAGTCGATGCTGATGTCGTCAAAAAGCACGTTGAAGAAATGGCGGGACGTGGACTCCGTGTTCTGGCCTTTGCTCGTAAATTAGTCGACAGCACACTTGAAACCATTGACCACGAGCGTGTCGCCGACGGTCTCGAGTTTCTGGGGCTACAGGCAATGATAGACCCACCTCGCCCAGAGGCCATCCGTGCAGTGGCAGCTTGTCACCAGGCGGGTATCGACGTGAAGATGATCACAGGAGACCATGCGCTGACAGCAACTAGCATTGCGAGGAAATTAGGTATTATTACTGACAGTGACACCAATGGTGCCATTACCGGTTACGATCTCGCAGAACATCAGCAGTCTGAGTTTGCCGAGATAGCCAACAACAATAAAGTCTTTGCACGAGTCAATCCCGATAACAAGTTACAACTGGTGAAGGCGCTCCAGCGGCTGGGCCATGTCGTTGCAATGACGGGGGACGGCGTGAACGATGCTCCCGCCTTGCGTCGCGCTGATATAGGTGTTGCCATGGCACTTAATGGTACTGCGGTCGCTCGCGAAGCCGCTGATATGATGCTCACTGACGATAACTTTGCTACCGTTGTAGCCGCGGTCGAAGAGGGGCGCGGTGTGTTTGATAACTTGAAAAAGTTTATCGTGTGGACATTGCCCACTAACGGCGGCGAGGGCTTGGTTATTTTATTGGCAGTTATTCTCGGTGTATCGCTGCCATTACTACCAGTACATATTCTGTGGGTGAACATGACAACCGCTATTTTTCTTGGGCTGATGTTGGCGTTCGAGCCAAAAGAGGCTGGTGTTATGCAGCGCCCACCGAATAAACCTGATGCACCTATCTTAGATTCAGTCCTATTGTGGCGCATTGTGTTAGTGTCCGCCTCGTTGTGTGTAACGGCATTCGGTCTTTACAAGCTTGAGCTTTTATGGGGCGCAAGTGAAGCCGAGGCACGAACGGTAGCAGTAGCAATGTTTGTGGTTGGTGAGGCCTTTTACCTGCTGAACTGCCGCTCGCTTGAACGCTCAGTATTCTCTGTCGGCTTATTCAGCAACATTTGGATCTGGGCTGGCATAACAGTCATGGCCATATTACAACTCCTGTTCACCTACTTACCCATTATGAATCAGTGGTTTGATACCGCGCCCATAAGCGCTGGGGCTTGGCTAAGGGTATTCGTTTGTGGCTTGCTGATATCAATGATTGTCGGTCTTGAGAAACGCTGGCGGTATCAGAGTAAAGCACAACCACTACGGCAAACATCGCTGGCTGTAGAATAAGCATGGCAGTTCCCAAGGACAGAAACACTACGCAAACTCATAGACCCATGGGGTATAGAACAATGGGTTTGCGTTTTATGGCAAGCTTAAAACCTCTGCTCTTTTTTGCGGGTCTGTGGTGGCTGCTGACCAAAGGTGAAGTATCTTCCTGGGTGATTGGCATCATTGTCGTACCTTTTTCCGTCTGGCTTAGCATCATCTTGTTTAAAGACACTCGCTTAGGTAAAGATCGTCCAGCGCACTCAGTCGACCAAATGCAAAGCATCCGTGTACTGCGACTGTTTTATTTTTTACCCTTCTTTTTACTAAAATCAATACTTGGCGGCTGGCAAACTGCAAAGTTAGCTATCCGTCCAAGCATGCCGGTAAACCCCGGTTTTTTCCGATATGACCTAAGATTGCAGGGTAGCTCTGCTCGCCTGTTTTTTATGCATCTTGTCAGCCTACTACCGGGCACCGTCAGCGCCAAACTAGAAGACGATCAACTGTTGATACACGCCTTAGATATGTCATCGCAGAATGACAACGATATAAACCAATGCGAACAACAGGTTGCCAAACTATTTAGTGGTGAATCGATTCAATTATCCGCTTGCGCCAATAATTTAGGAGATTTACCATGATCGAGTATCTATCTGCCATCGTGGGCATGCTAATATTGGTGCTGTTGGTGGGCCTGGGACGAATACTATTGGGGCCGAGCACGGCAGACAGAATGCTTGCCTCCCAATTATTTAGCACGGCAGGTGTATCCATACTCATTTTATTAGCCATTATTCAAAATCAATCTGCGCTGATCAATGTTGCCCTTGTGTTGGCGCTGCTAGCGCCACTTACATTGATCACCTTTATTCGCTTGCGGAAAAAGCCTCTATGAGTCTATTGGATGTTTTCACCGTTATTATGACGGCAAGCGGGTTGTTTTTCTTTTTTGCTGGCAGTATCGGACTCTTACGCTTCCCTGATGTTTTCTGTCGCCTACATGCGTTAACCAAGGCGGACAACTTGGGTTTAGGCCTAATTGTGTTCGGTGCATTACCGCAGGCCGCATCCATTTTCGATGCCTTACAAATAATTTTTATTTGGCTGTTGATCATGGTGGCTAGCGCCGTGAGTTGCTACTTGGTTGCCAATCAGGCTGTAGAGGATTTATCAAAAGACGCAGCCGATCAATCAAATAAGCTTAATGATCTATCTATGAGGCGAACAACGAAACCAACAATTAACTCATCAACAGGCAGTACCACTAATGGGTTTTAGTGTTTTTATCGACGGCTGCCTTGTTATCGGGATATTAACTCTCGCATGCCTGTGTCTGGCAACCAAAACTTTATTTACTGCCATTGTCTTGTTTGTCAGCTTAGGCTTACTGGTCGCTATCGCCTGGGTGCGATTAGACGCACCGGACCTGGCGATTGCCGAAGCTGCCATTGGCGCAGGATTAACGGGTGCCTTGTTGCTCGCAACCTGGAGACATCTGAATACTGAACCAGCTAATAATGACGCAGACACGCCCAATAAAAGTGGAGACAAAAATGTTCCACACCCCTGACTTAAAAGAACATAATCATGCAAACGAACTCTCTGTTGTTACCAGAATACTGTGTGCAATCGCCATTGGAACTTTGAGTCTCAGCCTGATTATTGTGCTGATATTGACAGATAACCCCTCATCCTCGCTGCCGGCCTTAGTTCAGCACCAGCTCACACAGAGTGGTGTCCAAAATCCTGTAACAGCGGTATTACTTAACTTTCGAAGTTACGACACCTTACTGGAAATTGGCGTGTTGCTTATCGTCGCTGTTGCGATGCTACCGAACTCAAATTTTAACTCCGATATTAATCCTGATATTCCTAGTGATAATCTATCGGGTGGTCGCTTGGTATCAGTTGTTACTAACGCCCAGGTCAACCCAACACTCGAGGCGGTATTGCGCTGGCTGGTACCGATGATCGTTGTTATGGCAGGCTACATGCTCTGGACTGGTGCCTCTTTACCAGGAGGGGCGTTTCAGTCAGGAGCATTGCTTGCCGGTGCGGGTGTGCTTGTTCAATTGTCAGGGCGACTCCAGTTTTGTTTTACATCGACCATAGCAAAATTACTCATCACTATCGGTCTCATTACCTTCATGATAGTAGCCGTTGGTGTGGCCACTACTACAGGGGTTATTTTGCAATATCCAACGGAATTAGCCGGGCCACTCATTTTATTAATCGAAATCGCCGCCACACTCTCAATCGCCACTATTTTACTATTGCTATACAACAGTCTGGCGACTCAGATATTCGAGATGTCGCCTGAGCCTTCAGCGTTTAATAAGCAACCCTCAGCGCAAGAGTAAAGGCCATGAGTCAAGATCTACTCTACATCATAGCGAGCATCGGACTGTTTGGTATTGGTTTATATGGGCTCATTGTCGCACCCCATATTATCCGGAAGATACTGGCTATTAACATAATGAGCATAGGTGTCTTCATGTTGCTAGTGGCAAGCGCCAGCACTGTTAACGGCACCCCGGACCCCGTGCTTCACGCAATGGTGTTAACCGGTATTGTTGTTGCTATCGCCGGGACTGCACTGGCCTTATTTTTAGCGGGTAAAATTCACACATTAGGGCAAGCCTCCGATAAGGACGGCCATTGATGGATTCTTTGCTCAATGTGGACATTCTGCTACCAATGCTGGTGGGCTTGCCGCTGATTGCGGCGATTCTGACAACGCTGGCAAAAGGTCACGGCTTGCGTGCCTCTATCAGTATTGCCGTGGCACTAATACAACTCATTATTGTTGTCGCATTATTATCGTGGTTGTCCAACGGTGGCACGAGTTTAGAAGCCCAACATCAGCGTTATTCTTTAGGGGGTTGGGGCGCGCCCCTAGGCATTGATCTGACCATCGATGGCTTTTCGGCTCTGATGCTTGCTCTGACTGCGACCCTCACCTTAGTACTCACTGTTTATAGTCGATATTACTTCTTTGAACCACACGCTCAATTAGACAAGACGGCTCGCTTCTGGCCATTGTGGTGGTTACTGATCGTGGGTATAAATGGTCTGTTTTTATCAGGCGATATTTTCAACATCTATGTCACACTGGAAATTATCGGCCTGGCAGCAGTAGCCCTGGTTGCGTTGGACGGAAGTCGTGCCGCACTCACAGCCGCACTCCGTTACCTCTTGGTTGGGCTATTAGGTTCTTTGTGTTATCTACTCGCCGTCGCTTTATTATATCGCACCTACGGTACTCTCGATCTTGCCCAACTGAGTGTAATAGCAGAGCCTACAGCTATCACTTGGGCGGCACTGGCACTAATAACCACAGGGTTGTTACTAAAGACCGCTTTAGTGCCCCTGCATTTCTGGTTACCCCTGGCCCATGGCAGCGCCCCAGCCCCTGTCAGTGCCATCCTGTCTGCGCTAGTGGTGAAAACCTCATTTTACCTATTAGCGCGATTTTGGTTGGACGCTCTCGCGCCTGCGTCCACAGATTATGGTTTGATTATGCTTGGAATATTGGGCGCGGCGGCAATCTTTTGGGGCTCGATTCAAGCACTACGAGCAACGCGCTTAAAATTAATGGTGGCCTACTCCACAGTTGCTCAATTGGGCTATTTGTTTTTACTTTTCCCCCTCGTCTTGTCTACCGGAGACACTCGTGATGCTGGTTTAACCGGGCCAGCAGTCAGCGCAATCGCCTATTTTATTGTGGCTCATGCCTGTGCCAAAGCCGCCATGTTCCTAGTCGCTGGTAATATTATGCGTACGTTTGGCCACGACGATATTGCCCGACTTCATGGCTTGGCCAAGTATATGCCGTTGAGTTTATTTACCTTTGCGATTGCAGGCGCCAGCTTAATTGGCTTACCACCCAGCGCCGGATTTATTTCAAAATGGTTACTGCTCAATGTTGCTATTGATGCCGCTCAATGGTGGTGGGTAATCATCATTTTAAGTGGTGGATTGATGGCCGCCATGTATGTTTTCCGAGTGCTTAATATTGCCTTTATCAGCGTCGACGAAAAGGCACAGATCGAGCCAAAACACCTGCCGACCAACAAACTACCCACGATTATGCCTTTATGTGCATTTTTTTTGGCCATGCTCACTATTGCCTTAGGATTTAATGCCGAGTTGATTCTCGATCTTGTCACTATTGGGGATGATGTATGACGTGGCAAAATACCCTGCCCTTGTTGATTGTGTTGAGCGCATTAGTTCCAGGATTAATTATTTTTGGAATCGATGAGCATCGTCGAGGCCTGCGCACCTTGTTTAATCTTGTGGCGGCACTTTCTTGTGTGATTTTGATCGGCGTGATGGTTTTTGGTGTATCTCAAGGTGTCGTTTTCGAGACACGTTTACCGTTGCTGCCGAATATGGAATTGGTATTACACGCCGACGCACTATCGCTGTTATTCGTCAGCCTATCCGGTGTGCTCTGGCTGCTGACCACTATCTATGCCATTGGTTATCTCGAGAAGTCCCCTAATCGCAGCCGTTTTTTCGGTTTTTTCAGTCTCTGTGTCAGCGCAACCATCGGGGTTGCACTGGCTGGCAATCTAATCACCTTCTTAATTTTTTATGAATTACTGACGCTGACAACCTACCCACTGGTCGTGCATAAGGGCAATACTGCATCACTCAAGGCTGGGCGAACTTACCTGATCTACACCATGGTTGGCGGCGCACTGTTACTGGCCGGTGTTGCGTGGTTGACCGCCATGGCGGGACCACTGGACTTTAGGGCGACCGGTGTACTGAAGAATCTGCCCGGCTTAGATCCACTGCATCTACAAATCATCTTTGGTCTACTCATTGCCGGTCTTGGTGTCAAAGCTGCCCTGGTTCCTCTGCACGGTTGGCTACCGGTGGCTATGGCCGCACCTGCACCGGTCAGTGCCCTGCTGCATGCGGTTGCCGTGGTGAAAGCGGGAGCATTTGGCATTGTGCGTGTCGTTTATGATGTTTACGGCATTGAGTTTGCGAGAGACTTGGGGCTAACCATGGCATTGGCAGGCTTAGCGTCATTTACGATTGTTTATGGATCGACCAGGGCTTTATTCCAGGATGATTTGAAAAAACGGCTCGCCTATTCGACGGTCAGTCAGGTGTCTTATATTGCCTTAGGTACTGCTATTGCAGGTCCTGTCGCCACCATTGGGGGTATCGTTCACCTAGTGCATCAGGGGCTGATGAAAATTACCATGTTCTTTTGCGCAGGCAATCTCGCAGAGACTCTGGGTATTCATAAAGTCAGCCAAATGAACGGTGCCGGTAAACGTATGCCATTGACGATGGCTGCCTTCAGCCTGGCTGCGTTGGGCATGATAGGGATACCACCCGCAGCCGGGTTTGTGTCGAAATGGTATCTGGGTGTTGGTGCTTTGGAGGTGGGGGCCTACTGGATTATTGGCGTGTTGGCGATCAGCAGCCTTTTAAACGCGCTCTATTTTTTACCCATTCTCTACGCTGCCTGGTTTAAACCTCAAGAAGGCCCCTGGCCTGCAGAGCGACCCAAAGGCTGGATAGACACACATTGGATGCTGCTGCTGCCACCGGTTATTACCGCGTTTTTGGCGCTTTTAGTAGGCTTGTTCGCCGGATCCACTATCAGCCCGCTGAATTGGGTTAAGTTGATTTCTGCTCGGGAATATGGCGTTGAAGCCGTGCAAGAACTTCGAAACAGCAGCCTGCTAGCACCGATGTTGTGGTGGGTTATTGTTATTCCACTGATCTCAGCCTTATTGCTATTGTCAAAACGCCTGCGAGGATTGGGTCTATGGTTGGTTCCACTCGCTGCGGTACCCGCTTTGGTGGCGGCGGTCGTGTTTCCTCAGGGTGAGAACGTCTTGCCCTGGTTATTTTTCGGTAGCGTAATCAGTCTGGATAATACTGGGCAGGTTTTTCTGTTGTTAGCAGCCGTACTGTGGATGGTCGCTGGCCTCTATGCCGTAGATTATCTTCGAAATGATCCACATAAGACCCGCTTCACGTTATTTATGTTACTGGCCATGAGCGGAAACTTCGGTTTGATTCTAGCCCAGGACATGTTTGGTTTTATTACCTTTTTCACGCTGATGAGTCTGGCGGCTTATGGTTTAGTGATTCACTCCGGTACTGACGAAGCACGGCGGGCCGGTAAAACTTATATGCAATGGGCCATTATTGGCGAGGTTTTACTGTTCGCCGGCATGACCGGTCTGGCCATCAGTGATGAATATCAAAGCCTAGGTAAACTCGATATTACGTCGCAGCCTAGTTGGGTCGCCTGCCTATTGCTGGCCGGATTCGGCGTGAAGGCAGGCGTATTTTCTCTGCATGTATGGTTGCCGCGCGCGCACCCCGTCGCGCCTATACCTGCCAGTGCATTGCTCAGTGGCATTATGGTGAAAGCGGGCCTGCTGGGGTGGATCAAGTTTCTGCCCCTGGGTGAAGTCGCCTTCGTAAACTTTGGCATTATCTTCATCGCGCTGGGCTTAGCGGGGGCCTTTCTCGCTATTATCGCCGGTGTTGTGCAAAACAATCCAAAAACACTGCTGGCTTACTCAACACTCAGTCAGATGGGTATTATCACTGCGGGCATAGGCGCAGGCTTGATGGCGCCCCATCTTTGGTCACTACTTTTACCCGCAATCGTGTTGTATGCCGTTCATCATGGCCTGGCTAAAGCCGCTCTGTTTTTAAGCGTAGGATTTAGCCACCACCTGTCTCATCGGCGTTATGGCCCGTTTATCTGGCTCGGTATTTTACTACCAGCCCTCGCGCTGGCTGGACTTCCCCTCACTAGCGGGGCTTTGGCAAAATCGGCACTCAAGGTATCGGTTACCGATATCAGTTGGCTGGCGAGTGCATTGCCGATTACGGCAATAGGCACTACGTGGTTGATGCTGCGGTTTATGAGCTTAATGCGCGATGCCAGCGCAACGGCGGGGAAAGGCTCTGCGCTTAGCTGGTCAGCCGGCGCAGCTTATACGCTATTACTGCTGTCATCGCTTGGTGTCTTATACTCGCTACCGCAAGCACAAGGTTTCTTGCCCGCACTGTTTACAGAAAGTGTGCTTTGGGGTGCGCTGTGGCCATTTATGGTAGGGCTGGCGTTGTACTTTAGCTTCCACCGCTATGTGGCACGCCTAAAACCTATACCTGCGGGAGACCTGGTGGTTATTTTTGAATTACTTGCAGACTACGGGAAACGATTTTTCTCTCATGCTGGTCAAGTACTAAGCAGCCGCTACTACGCCGTAAATGATTATTTACAGGCTCACCAAGTTCACCCGCTGTGGCCGAAAAAATTGCTTTTATCTGGCGGATTAACCAACGCGTCTCATCCCGGCATTATCTTTATCGCGATTTTATTGATTACGACGTGCCTATTGATATTTAGTTAACACGTTAAAATATAGTCGTTATGGTCAACGATCATTTGCAACCCGGTTGTTCAAACAACTGCACTCAAGCAGTGCACGCTCAAGGGAACTAATCCGGCTGTGTTCAGTCAAAATGAGATGGATTATTTTGCCATCCAGCTCAACACACGGCCCGGAAAGCGGTTAGGCTTCAAGCCACCGCTGGAAGTGTTTATGGATCTGATCAAACGTACCCAAGAAACGCCATCAGGCGTTCATCAAACCGAGTGTTGCACTTGGAGTTGGAGACCGCCCTTTGTCATTCACTGAGAAACTGAGAGAAATAAATGAAACCATATCAAGCAACCATTTTTAACTCCGCCGTTTTGGTGGTATTCGGCCTTTGGGCGTATCTGAATGTGGCCGCAGAATCGCGCTCTATGACGATATTGATCCCCGTGATTTTTGGCGTCGTTCTCGCATTGTTGGTTCCATTTTTTAAAGAGGACAATAAAGTTGTTGCTCACGCGGTTGCCGGGTTGACCCTACTGATTTCGATAGCGCTAATCATGCCACTAATAGGCTCTATCGGACGGGACGATATGGTTGCCGTGTTTCGAGTCGGGGTTATGATGGCCGCCAGTCTGTTCGCCCTGGTTGTTTACATTAGGAGCTTTATTGCAGTGCGCCGCGCGCGGCAGATTGAGACATAGCCAAGCCGCGCCACAGACCACATTTTAATGCTGGATTGCCAACTATTAGGACAACCTGCCACACCATTCAAAAACCTATAGGGCCTTATAACGCCCGCAGCACGCGCGGCTTTGTAGTGAAAGCGAAGCCGCAACGTAAAAGCCGTCGCTGTGCCTGCGATTGTTAGGGCTCCTCTATAAAATCTGCATTTGAGTGACCTAGAAATCCACTCAAAGGATGACTTAATAGGCCCTCATTACCAAATTCCCTTACCAACCCTCCATTCAACCACTTAATGAATTCTTCAAGATCAGCTATGCAATTTTTTGCATTATTTTCTGAGAGGATCTTTTCGAAGCTACTTGGTATAGCTGTAGGATTTTCGCCAGCTTTGTGCTTTACAGTTACTTCAAACGGATCAGGCTTACCGTGAGCCACAGAATCCCGAAGCTTTTGAAGCATTTTGATACTCTGGTAAGGCAACCATACAAAGCCCAAAGGCGGTCCACGCCCAAAACGCCGGATAAAGGTAACAAATGAATGATGCCTACGAGTACCAGCAAGCCAGTGATAACTTTATCCATGTTCGCCTTCTCTTCCTGAAGATTAACGCCCGGCTCAATTTCAGCCTGCCAGGCTTTTGGTGACTCACCGATCAACTTGGCGATGGCCTCGTCCTTAATTTTCTGAAGATTAATAGGGATTGTTTTTAAAATGTTGAAACATACAAAC
>Ga0307939_1001452_pt1 | contig 12114 bp, 11 predicted proteins | sample OrgLakmetagen122_FD_201844 | JGI IMG/M metagenome (GOLD analysis project Ga0307939, IMG submission 201844) | Saline water microbial communities from Organic Lake, Antarctica - #122 | ecosystem: Environmental > Aquatic > Non-marine Saline and Alkaline > Saline | place: Antarctica: Organic Lake... | reverse complement strand
AAGACTAAGCACACATGGATTCGCCGCCGTCGTGGCAAACGGAACAGCAACGACATGATGCCGACCTGAACGCGGATCAGCGCGTGGTGGTGGACCACCGCGGCCGCCCGCTCTTGGTGTTCGCCGCGGCAGGCACCGGAAAGACGCAGGCGCTCACGGCGCGTATAGCGGACCTGGTGCGACGTGATGACGTCCCTCCGGAGCGCGTCCTGGCGCTCACGTTCACACGCAAGGCCGCGGCGGAGATGCGGAAGCGCGCCGCCGCGAGGTGCGGCTGCCCCGAACACCGGCTTCGCAACATCGGCACCTTTCACTCCGTCTGCATGCACCTCCTGCGCCTGTTGGCGGACGATGAGCTCGGAGGTTGCCCCGTGAGCGGGCGCTTCAGCGTCCTGGCGCCGCCTGAGGCGCTCAAGCTCCTCAACGAAGAAGTCCTCCCACAGGCCAGGGCCGTTTGCGGCGTTCGCTCCAACGATTCTACGACCACAGCAGACAACGTGATGCGCGCGATCGACGTATGGCGCAACCAGGGCCTCGAACCGGAGCAGGCGGCCCGCGAAATGTCGCGACAATCGTCTTCTGATACGTCTGACGTGCAACGCGTGGCAGCGGCCGCGTACCGTCCGTACAGGGACGCGTGTGCGCGCCAGGATGTCGTCGACTTCAGCGACATGATCCTCCACGTCGTGGCCATGCTCGAGCGCTCGACCCGGCTGCGCGCCTATTGCCAGGCGCGCCTGTTCGCGCACCTGTTGGTCGACGAGTTTCAGGACACTAACCCCGCCCAGATGCGACTGGTCGAGCTCCTGTGCGGCCACAACTCCGCCATCGACGGACACGTCGCAGAAACCGCCTCGACCATAGACGATGACCTGAAAGAGGTGGAAGAAGTAGAGAAGGAAGAGGAAGAGGGAACAACAACAACCGCCGGAGATGGAGGAGAGGCGGTAATAGTAAAGGAAGAAGAGGCCGTGACGGGGGTAGATGATGATGAGGAGGAGGACGAAGACTTCGGTAGTCTGTTGAGCGGAGATGATGAGGCCATGATGATGTGCGGCGACGGAGATGATGATGATGACGATGATGGAGCGGAAATGGAAATCGACGGCAAGTACATCGTAGCGCGAGGAGGGCGACTCGGGGAGGATCGCCTCATGGTGGTGGGAGACGATTATCAGGCTATCCACGAATGGAGAGGCGCGACCGTCAGCAACATCATGGAGTTCACCTCCACGTTTCCGCAGGCGCAGGTCGTGCATCTGGAGCTCAACTACCGGTCGCGGCCTTTCATCCTGGAGGCGGCCGGTAAACTGATCGCCCGCAACGTCGAGCAGCACCACAAGCGCCTGACGGCCACTCGGGGGGGTGGCGGTGGCGCGCAGGCAGATGCAGGTGTGGACGTCGAATATGATGGCGTCGACGACGTGTGCAACCACGCCGACGCCTTGCACGAAGAGGAGGAAAAAAGGAAGAGGCGGAACAAAGGACGCCGGGATGTGGCCTCGACCATCCGCGTGCAAGCCTGCGAGGACGCCTGGGAGGAGGCGGACTTCATCGCGGACGTCATCCGGCGCACTATCGCTTCTTCCTCGTCCGGAATCGATACCGGTACCTCGATCGCAATCAAAAAGGCAGGAGACTTTGCCGTGCTCTACCGTGTCAACGCCCAGAGCCAACCCATCGAACAAGCGCTCAAAGCCGCCGGCGTGTCATACGTCATCAAGGGCGCTTCATCTTTCTTCGCGCGCGCCGAGGTCAAAGACTGCATGGCGTACGCGCGGTTCCTGGTGAACCCTAAATCCGACGCGGATTTTACGCGTGTCATAAAGTCTCCGGCGCGAGGAATCGGAAAGGCAGTGCTCGAGCGCTTGTCTGGATCCGGAAACGGTCGTAGCATGTGGGAGGCGGCGCTCGAGCAGGTCGCACCTTTTTTTGCGGCGGATGATGACGATTCAAAAAAGAAAACGGGAAATACAGGTAGGGCGGTCAAGGCGGTCCAACTGCCGAAGTGGCGCGGGGCGCGCCAGCTGGCAGAGTTCGTACGACAGATGCAGGCCTGCCAGGCTTCGGCGCGTGCCACGCGGTCTTCTGAGGAAGCGCTGCGCGCCTGCCTCGAGCGCTCGACGTACCTCCAGGACCTTCGCGATAGAGCCTCGGGGAACCAACAGCAGCAAGAAAAGGTCGGCGACAGTCGCACCAGGAGGGCGGATGCCGAGGCGCGCCTATCGAACGTCAACGCCTTTCTGAATCTCGCGGCACGCTTCGACGATCAACAACGAGAAGATCAACAGAAGAGAGGAGGTGACGACTCCGCATCTCTGCGATTGTTCGTGGACAGGTGCGCTCTGGACATGACGGATGACGACGCGCGCGAGCGCGCAGACAGCGATAAGAACAACAACGATGGAGGAGGCGTTACCAAAGACGATAGTGTAACGCTGATGACGCTACACGCCTCCAAGGGCCTAGAGTTCCCTGTGGTGTTCATGGCGGGCGTTTGCGAGGACGTGCTTCCTTACTACCGATCTGTCCGCGAAAATCACGTTCCCGAGGAGCGGCGGTTGTGTTACGTGGGGGTCACGCGAGCGCGCGACGACCTGATCATAACGTATCCCCTTAAACGCACCCTGTTCGGGCGGATCATCAGCAGCGAGCGCAGTCGATTCATAGACGAGCTCGTGGAATAATAGTAGTAAGTTTTGTTGCATCCGCCAATGAAAGTTCACCCGACCATGTCTATTTCGGTGAAATAATTAACCCAAGGTAATTCGTCGTTTCTAAATTATATGGACGGACTGTATAACGAGTACCGTTCATACGACACTATGATACGTCTCGTAGTGCACGACAAATAGTAGCGAGCAGCAAGCACTTAAAAATACGACAAATAGTAATAACGCAAAGCCGGCTTGGTAAATTATATTCGAGAACACGTCAAAACGATGACGGAAACTGCTTATCTAATCGTGCAAAAAATGAAAGACATTGTCGTACCTGTCAGTCAATCCTTGATTAACGATTTTGATACGGCGATAACAACGTTCGAGCGCCTGGTCGTGGAATTTGAAAAACACTCTCGAGAGTTACCGCACTTACGGCCCGTGCTGTTTAAAATGAATGGCCTGGAGGAAGTCGACACACGCGATATCGTTCAGAAGATATGCGACGGCGTGGAAGCGGGAAATAAGAAGGCTTACGAGATCGCTGGGCGCGTAGAACAGGAACTGCAGGAGCTTTCGGAAGTCAATCGAAAGTACGTCATCGACAGAGTGTCACGCTTGTCTGCGCGCACGGGACGGAGTCACCATTCCTCGTCACAAATTGCCTCGGGAGGACAGGGGCTGCTGTAAGATTGTGGGGACGTATAACGGCGGAGCTGACTTCGCATGAATTATCGAAGTTGAATTGAATTCTGTTAGCGTTCGGTTCCAGTTTGGTTTGCCCAAGTGTACAGTGCACCTAAGAAGAGGGGGGTGATCTCCCATTGATTTGAGGAAAAATGATCATCAGAGCGTCGCTCACCATTTTGTCCGTGTAATTCATTGGGGATACCACTAAACATGGCGGAGTTCCTACAAGTATGTATAAAATCCGCGTCTCCCATGAAAAATGAAAAAACGCATTTCAGACGCACTCCATTTCTGAGTGCGAGCGGCTTGAATTCTGTCGAAACGCATTATTTCTAACACTAGGGTTGGTGGTTTCATTTCACTTGCTTCGTCGTAGGGGAAACGGTCTAATATTATTATATTAGGTGACTCACTAAATAATGAACCAACTGTATACCATCAACACGATGTTCAAACGGAGCCATTAGTCGATCGAAAAGAGAGCTTGTAGTGTTTCATTTCAACACTACACCCTTAGGTGCGGCTGTTCCGAGAGTATAATCGACGTGTTAGGTTGCTCTGTGGTAGATTTTGTCTCGCTTGGCATGGATAAAGACTGTAAATACGACATTTATCTATATTCTTTCTCCATGCCAAGCGAGACAAAATCTTCCACAGAGCAACCTAACACCCATGAAAAACACAATGCAAAATCAATAAATGCAAGAGATTTCAAATTGAAATTTTCAATCAGTACTTCAGGTATCCAAAATGGCAATTTTATTTTTTTTGCTACCTTTCAAGCGCTTCATCACCAAATATAATTTGCGCGCTACGCCGTCTATTTTGCCCAGAGGGGGACTATCCAGGCGTGACAGGCGCGGCGAGAGGAGCATGTCGTTGCACCTCACATTCGTCACGTACAACGCGCGCTTTCGATTGCCCAAGGGCTCGGCGGTAAACTTCGACGTCTGTTTGCGCGTGATACACGAGCTGGGCGTGGCGTATGACTCCCCGAAATTAAATTAATTTCAAATTGATTTCTGAATGGACGGACTGTATCATGGTATCCAACCGAACGTGTTCTCTCCGCTGTAGGTCATGTACAGGAAGCCGTCTTCATCTCGGTGATCATCGTAAATCATAGAAATAGTTGAAGACGTAGGAGGTAGCGCGTTCCTCACGAATATGAAGATGGCCTCCTCCGGGCGGAGCTTGATGCGCTTGCGTATGACGTACACAAACTGCCCGATCGTGAGATCGTGCGGCACCAAGAACTTCTTCTTGTCGATATCTGGCACGTCGGCGCCACTTTGGCCGATGGACTTCTCGACGATAATGGGGATGCGGTCCGGGTACTTGGAGCGTATCTTGGCGGACTCCGCCAGGCGAAAGTTCAGTGACTTTTCGCACTTGAAGCGAAACTGTTGGGGGCGTTTTTCCGATGACGTCACGGAGGGATACGTCGAAGAAGACAGAAAGCCCGACACTTTGCGGTGAATATCCTTTGACAGGGAGGTCGCCGCCGCTGCTGCTCCGTCGCTGTTGTACATTGCGATCAGTAATCGTTATCGTTCGATTCGATATTATATTTCGCGATCGCAGATGATCTCATTTTTATGTGTTAATTCGATATTGTTCTCTTCGTCGGCTATTTGCTCCTCATCTATCTGATCAAAATGGACTTCGAATCAAAGTTCAAAGTCATAAGCCTCCTCTTGTCATCGCCAAAGACCTGTAATTTTTTCAGACGACCTCCGCAGTGCCGCCTTTTTCCCCACTGATGAGAGCACCGATGATATCATCACTGCTTCGGCATATCCTCTTACTCGGCATGTCATTGAGTGACAGCCATGTCGGGTTAAAATATATAATGGCTCAGTCTCTTTAAGTACTTATCAAGCTCCTGAAAAAAATCTGGGACGCACGGACCCCTCTTTGTAGCCCCATGTGGAAAAGGGGTGTTGCAAAATATTCTAACTCGGTTGTAGCGACGCCGGGGTTACGACGCCGTTCGCGCCCGCCAGGACCTTGCCCAGCTCGAGCGTGGAGCCCCCGGTTCCGCCCGAGCTAACGCCTTCAGGTATATACATCGTGGCGAAGACCTGGCTGGCGTCCGTGTCGATATTGAGCTGTGATGGCAACAAACCATCACGATCATATCCTCGGATATACACACACCCCACCAGACACCTCATAAGAGCGTCTGTCATCTGATTAGCTGGACCCGTTGCATTCATTCCCTCGTAATTATAGCATAAGTTTACTGAACAAGTCGGTAGGAAATAGGGTGACTGTCTTCAATTTGGTCCCCGATGCGCCTATCATACACGACTCATACAAGACGGCGTCGCTGCGATCATCTTCCTTTCCTGTCCCTCCTTTTTTCCGTTTCCCTGAATCGGCTGCTGTAGGCGGAGTGACGATGAGGCCAGGCGAAGGGGGAGGGAGATCGATGGCGGTCAGGGTGAATGGGTTGCGCAGCGTTCGAGTGGCGGCGGCGGAGGTGGCCGTATATCGGAGAGCCAAGTTATAAGACCGGGCCCACAACACGCTCTTTTGCACCGCGTTCAGGCCGTATAACGGACCCACCTGCTCGATGCTACTCACCGATGGATTCACGGTAGATGACACGGCTCGCAGAAGACGCGACGTCATTAACGGCTGCACGGCGCGGGAAACGTCTTCGATCCTCACGGAAACCTTGTGGACCATGCTGTTCGACACCGCCCGGCTTTCCGCGTGCAATTTACGGTTCGGTCCCGAGAGCTCCTCGAACAGGGACAGTAGCGAAGCGTGCTCGCTGGTCTTGTGCAGCCGCTCCTGCATGCCCTTCAGGACCACGTGAGCTTTCGTCTCATCGTACCACAGCATAGAGGCGTCTCCACTGGTCTCTTCCAACAGACTCGCCAGGGTCACCATGTTCGCCATATGGCGAGGAAGGCGGCGGTGGTGGCGATGGTGATCGTGGTCTTGGCCGTGTCGCTCGTGTCGACCACCTCCTCCTCCTCTTCCACCCTCACTCGTTATTTTTTCGTGAACGTCGTCTCCTCCCCTGAACAGGAAGCCGGCCACCACCAGCAGCGCGTTCCACAAGCCCAACTTGCACCGCCGCATCACCTCCAACAGCACCTCTCCCAAGGGCGTGACGCGCCCTCCGAAACGTTGGCCGATGCCTTCCACCCCCCCCGGCGAAGCGGCCATGGATCGGAAATCTATATCGTGGAAGTGAAGAGGAGGACAGGCGGTCCCAGTTCCTCCCGCCCGTTGACCTCGGCCGGTCTTCTTCACTGTTTTTGGTTGTTCTTTTTTCTGGTTCTCGAGGGGATAGACGGTCATCAGGCGGTAGAACGCCAGCACGGAAGCGGCGGACGCGATCTGTGGGGCGGTCGGAGGGGTGATGAATCGCGCGTAGTCGAGACAGGCTTTTCCGAAATCGCCCTGATCTCGGCTGGTCGTCAACACATCGTCAGTGAGGTCCATGGTCACGATCGAGGGCGCCGGGTACAAGGGCTGCGCCAGCATCTGGCGCTCGGTGTACAGATGGTAGCAGGTGCCCGGGCGCGTGCGGCCCACGCGGCCCTTGCGCTGCTCCATCTGCGCGCGCGTGCTCATGACCTTCATCATGCGCGTGGCGCGCGCCTCCGGCACCCACGTGCTCTCCAGCTCCATCCCCGAGTCTATGACGGTGGCCAGAGACGGGAGTGTCAGCGAAGACTCCGCGATGTTGGTGGCGAAAATGACCCTGCGATCGAACGGCAACGCCACGGTCTGGCTTTTCGCTTCGTCTTGTCGGTCCTTGGACAACTTGGCGTACAGAGGCGTGCACTGCATGCGCTCGCAGTCTTGCGGTGACGAGGTGAGCAGCCCCTTCCCGCACGCGGCCTTGACCTCCTGGCAGCCTCGATCCGCGTCCCGGGATGTAGGTACGAAGAATAATATGTTGTCCCCGGCGGGAGTCGTCTCCATGGCGGCCCGCAACGCGCGCATCCCGGGGCCCTTGATGTAATCGTTCGATTTCTGTTGTTGCGGTTGTGTCGCGACTGCCCCGTCTGCCCTGACTGCCGAGACAGGAACGTCGGAAGGAGACGATTCCGGGAGGAATACGGAGCGTACCGGTTTGTTGGTCGTACCTGACACCTCGACGAGAGACGTGTTCACGCCCTCCATCTCGAAGTAGCCGGTAAATAACGATGTGTCGATGGTGGCACTCATGATGATCACGCGCAACTCGCCGCGGGCAGGAGGAATCACGGAGCCCGGAGTGAAGGACGCGTTCGCGCGAGCGCGTCGCCGCATCTGCACCGCACGGCGCAGCATGAACAACAAGACGTCGATATACACCGTTCGCTCGTGCGCCTCGTCCACGATGATAACGTCATATTTACTGAAGCTCGGATCATTACGGTTGTGGGCCACCAGGTACCCGTCCGTCGTGAACAGGAGACGCGTGGACGCGTCGTGACTGTCTTCTCCGGATCCCCGGTACGCGTAGCCGACTTCTTTACCGAGTTCTACGTCGAGCGTTTTCGCGGCAAATTCGGCGTTGTAGAGAGATATGCTGCTTTTCGGGTTGGTGACAGCGACGAGACCTCCGCCTCCGTCTCTCTCTCTTCCACTGACGGTTCCACCGTCTCCTTCTCCTAGGAAGGTATTGATGAGGGCGTCCGTTTCTGCCGCCACGACGTGCTTCAGGGCGAGTTTGGGGACGATGACCGTCTTGCCGCTTCCCGTCCCGGAGACTACGACCAGGGCCTCCTTGTCTCGAATGGACTGAACTATGTTCAACAGCTTGGGCTTGTCTTGGTACAAGGGCAGCACGCTCCATTTGGCGGACATCTCGCGGTACTGCGTTGTGAGAGGACGACCGGTTAGCCAGTTCAGGGCGCCCGGAGCGGCGCGAGCCTCGAGAACGTCAGCTTCGGCTTCTGAGAAAGTGTCCGAATCGACCACATCCACTTTTTCCTCTACGGCTTCTTTCTTAGTCTTTCGTACTGGCATGCGTCCCCCTTCTTCGCTGTCTTAGATTTTGCTTAGATTTTTATCAGCGTCACCAGATGATGACCAAGGTAACCACCAACTTTTAACGCCTGCGCCTCCCCCCTCAGTGGCCGATGACGACGAGAAAAACGTACCGGACGCCGAGGACGCCTTGGCGTGTAACTTGCACACCGCGAACATCGTCACAGCCACCAGGTTTATCGCGAACACGCCCCAGAGCGTGTCCATAACGATGATGTCAAAATCGTATCCTGATAACGTCGACGCGTTCGTCAGGTTGTAGATCCCGTAGATAGCCAGGGCGAGCAGGGTGGCACGAGAAATGACGGCGTACAGGTCGAAACTTCGGGCGTCCGGGTGCGCGTCGCAATTCAAACGTACGATGTCATACACGAGAAAATACCAAACGACACTAAACAGAACTATGTACGATAGGACTCCGTAAGGCCACATGCGAAAAGATACGTCTTTGGTCGAAACGTTCTGCACCCGGGCAAAGTTCTTCTTGTATCGTGCCAACGTTCCCGGGCGTGTGAAGTACACGAACTCGACTATTGCGTACAGTATGCAGAACAGCGCGAAGAGCGACAGGTACTTCCACGCGGGAGAATCGATTTGATGGTATTCCGTCATCCTATTGCTGCTTACCTAAACCGAACAGAAAAAATGCGTCTTATCGCGCAGCTCTCGTGGCATTATCGCGTATAACAGTTCGTACAAAGTGCTTGGCCTTGTGCTCCACCCTCCGGGACAGGTATTCGACGACAGAAAGTGGGTCGTTCACCGGCTGCGACAGTAAAGGAAACGGGGAGGACACTACATCGTAAAGATAACCGTCGTCGTCTTTCCGGCGCAGGATGGCCGCCATGATGAATAGGGAATCGGCTTCGCAGGCATTACGTTTCAAATATTCTTCGTAGGAAGAAGCAGACGCGGCGATGGATGGAACGACTACGAACCGCACGGCTTCCACGACCAAGCTTTGATCTATGGGCATGGTCCCCAAAGTCAGAGACACGATGGGGGAATGTTTGTTCACCTCTACGACGAAAATGTGATCAAGCTTTAATTGTTTTTGCAACTCGCTCGTCCCCAGGAATGCGATCGTGTCATAGGCTTTTGACTTTTCGCGACATTGATAGAACTGGACGTCTCGTTTGGAGATGTAGCGCCTGAGAGGCACGTCCCAGCGTGGATCATTCCTCAAAAGACTCGTCTGTCTTTCCGCGAATGCTAGCTTGATAATCGCACTCCGGAGGGGCATGGCGGGCGGTAGCTCATGAGCGTTCACGCGCTGCATCGAAGTTGGACGGAGCGATTCCTCACATGCGGCCACCCATTCCTTCTCGATCGGGGTGCTCCGTTTTACGCGGAAGATGTTGATGTTCTTCAGGCCGATGTCGCCGGATAATCCTTTCGCTAAATTGACGCACGTAATAGTGGCACTGTCCTTCTTCTCCTTGACGAATAAATAATCGTTGCGCGATGCGTCGTCCTTGATGTGCGAGACACAACACACGTACCCCACGAAGCGATCCAATTGTTGTTCTGATATGTACTCGTACACTTCGACCTCCTCGAGCAAAGGACGTTGCAAGGCAGGTTCAATTCGATTGACGATGGAGCTATAATGTACGTGAAGGTCATCGAAAACGTCGCTGAAATGACGTCTGAACTGCTTTGAATCGTAGGCGTACACCTTGCTCGCATCGAAATCGTATATGAGGATGTCGGTGTAGATGTCGACGATATCATCTTCGAATTCGCTCGAGTCAGAAAACATGTTTTGATAGGTGGCGGCAACGATAGAAGCGGGCGCATTCGAGGGAAGCAGGAGCCGCTTGATGCACAGGCATACCATCAGATACACGTCCGCCAACAGGTGTATCTGCTTCCCCTCGATGTAGTCGGACATATACTTCGATACTTTGGAAATGTTGGGTGGGTTACTAATCGTCACTTCAGGAAATGAAGGTGGAAACGCCGCGAGTCGTCTGTCTCGGTGGTAAACGGTGTAGCAGCACTCCATCGACTTCTTGGATGATGATGACTTTGATGCGTATCTCGTGTTTCTAATACGAATGACGATGCATAATTTCCGGTTCTCTTCGGAAGGAAACTGCGTCGAAAAGAGGGGCTTCATGATGATCGTATTCAGGCAGGCGATATAGATAGATATGACGGTCGATCAATTTTTTTTACTATGCTCAGATGGGTTCATGCGTCATTTATATATTCATGTTCGGACGAACCTCCAGAAATAGTACGTGACTGCCCCTATGCCGACGTGAAACAACGCGAACGATTGGATGCTTCCAGTTTCGTTCACGTCAGCCGTTCCGTAATTTCCAAAAGCTTCGGCCAAGTCGTGAACGAACGCGCTTATCCACGTGCCGGCCAATATCGCAAGGGTCCACGTCATCAGGGGGTACATCGACAGTAACACGCTCCTACGGGTCGACCTACGGATCACCACGATGAACGATATCAATAGCGCCATTATCACGAGGGCTTTCATGGTGAGCGAAAACACGAGAGCGGAATGCCTCCCGGACCGGGAGGTAGACGCTTTATCATCCCAAAGTCGAATCACGACACGATTATAGTACACGGAATCAGCCGCGGCCAGCGCCGCGGCGACCGCGGAGGGAGGGGCCACCTCAAACAATACCCACACCGACAGTTCTTTCGCTCTTTCGAAGGCCATCACCAACAGTCCCGTTATGAGCGTCACCGCGGTGACGTTTCCTCCATCATTTTCCACGGGGTCTAGTGTCGTACGGGTAGGTGACGACGTCTCGGTTTTATAAACTTGGTCCATCGGCCTGACCCCTTCACAGAGTGCACTCACATTAAATACACTCGGTAGATTATAATTTGAAACTCAAAGGTGTCACAACCCGACATTTCGCTTCCGGTGTTCCACGGTCGAAGGCATTCTCTTCTTTCCTCGCTCTCTTCCAACGTCCTCGTCACGATCGCCTAAACAGATAATTAGTTCACACACGTAAGTCGTCGTTTCATTCTTGATGGACAGACTGTACCACGCCAAAAAAATTGGAGGGTGTTCCATATCTATTATTAACATCATCCTTATTGCACACGTACACGTTCAAACCACGTCATGTCAATGGCGCGGTCGTCATCGACGAGGGAGAGCATCATACCATTATCTAGCATCGAGAGCAAGAGTCATTTTGATCCTGACCACACTGTCCTGATCGGGACAATACACAATCCGAATGACGAATATAACTACGTCGAAGCTCGTTTCGTAGATCCGAGTCTTATGTATGTAGTCCTTCGAATCGACATCGATGATGATGACGCTAAATCGAGACGACGTACAACAAGCAGAGAGAGTATCGTACACGAAGACACATACGCGTGGGTGTGCGGTGCGTTGGATTCATTCGGCACGAAAGTCGCAGAGGGTGACGATCCTGAAAAGATACTAGAAGAACATCTGCAAATCCGAATAATGTCGGCGTCTACACCAAGAGGCAAGGACCTGATGAAGGTGCCATATGGATCATATGCATCCGTCGTGCGAGATGTTTGCACACCTTCGGTCACATATTTGGAAAAGTCCAAGCGAGAAATCGAAACGCATGATGACATTTCTCATCTCGTGCGCTACTTCGAGAAGAAGGGTAAAAAAAGCGTAAGACGGAGGGTGGACCGTCACAGTTAAGGGACGTATTGCCCCTTCTCCTTGACACGACGTATCATATTCTCTCGATCAAATACGAGGTCATGGAGCAGAGTCTGTGACGTTTTATAC
>Ga0307939_1001449_pt1 | contig 12147 bp, 10 predicted proteins | sample OrgLakmetagen122_FD_201844 | JGI IMG/M metagenome (GOLD analysis project Ga0307939, IMG submission 201844) | Saline water microbial communities from Organic Lake, Antarctica - #122 | ecosystem: Environmental > Aquatic > Non-marine Saline and Alkaline > Saline | place: Antarctica: Organic Lake... | reverse complement strand
TCCTTTTATCAACCGCCTTATGATGGGTTTAATTATTCAAGGTCAAAAGGTGAGTGTGATTGGTTTCAATGAAATAAATTCTAATCCTATCCCTATGGTTAAGTACCAAAGTTTGGGCAGTAATCAATCAAAACTCAAGTTTATAAAAACAAGTTTAGGGCTGGCAGTTCGATGGGGTCTACCCAAAAGCTTTTTTCAGGCTATGCTATTTTTAGTCCAAGGCAATCGCAAAGCCTTGCAAAAACAGAATTTAGACTTAGTCCTTAAAAACTTGCAGCCCGATGTTGTGCATGTACAATGGCCAACCTTGTTGCCCTGGTTGGAGCCTTATTTTGAAAATTCAAATTTTAAAATTATTCTAAGCCAAAGAGGCTACCAAACCAATGTTCGACCTTTTGTTAATCAAGATTATTTTAATTACTTACGACAATGGTTTCCTAAATTAAGCGGTTTTCATTCAGTGTCTAAAGCCATCTCAATAGAAGGGGATTTAATTTATAATTCCATTTCTAAGGTTGATCAAGTTGTTTATACAGGTTTAGATTTGACTCGATTTAAATTTAATATCGAAGTTCCAAAAAACAGCGTTTTAAAAATTATATCGGTCGGTCGTCCCCACTGGAAAAAAGGTTATGACCTAGCGATTAAATCCATGACTCAATTGAAAGAACAAAAAATTGATTTTCATTATACTATTATTGGTGGGCAAGGGGATGAAGAAGTTTTATTCTTGATAAATGATTTGGGGTTAGAAAATCATATCAGCCTAACTTATAAAATGCCACAAGAGGAGGTGTTCGAGAAAGTATATCATGCCGATGTTATGCTTTTGCCAAGTATTGAAGAAGGCATTGCCAATGTCGCGGTGGAGGCGATGGCCTTAGGCTGTCCAGTCATCTCCACTAATTGTGGTGGTATGGAGGAGTTGATTACTCATAACAAAGAAGGTTGGATTGTACCCATTCGAGATTCAGAAGCTTTAACTATGCAAATAATCAAATTCATGAATTTAGATGCGGAGCAAATAAAAAATATCACTATTAAAGCACGTCAAAAAGTGGAACAGCAGCATAATGAAGAGAAAATGATTAAAGATATGATGAATTTGTATGCAACAGTCTTGAAATATTGAGACCCTTGAAAACTTTCAATTTTCGGTCAGGGAAGAGAGTATTATTGTCTAAATTCTTATCTTCATTTTTTTATTTTACATGAAAATTACTTTAGTCCTTTCTCAACCCCCTGGGTATTCAGAAACTTTTTTTCGTTCGAAAATTAAAGGTTTAAAGGCTAATGGGCATCAGGTAGTTTTGGTCACAGCAGCTACCAATAAATCCTTTGACTTATGCGCACATATTCAACATCCTAAGGTGTATAAAAATCCCATTAGGCAATTGTTAAGTATGTTGTTAGTGTTTGTAGGCTTATTGGCTTATTGGACTAAAGTGAATCGATACATCAACCTAGAGCGAAAAGAGGGAACGTCCTTTAAGCGTTTGATAGAAAAAATCTACATCAATGCGAGTCTTTTAAAGTTAAATGCCGATTGGATCCACTTTGGTTTTGCCACCATGGCACTCGACCGTGAGACTGTCCCTAAAGCTATTGGAGCAAAACTCGCAGTAAGCTTTCGAGGCTATGATATAGAGGTTTTCCCCTTAAAGAATAGAGATTGCTATCAAAGCTTATGGACGCACGTCGATAAGGTGCATAGCATTTCTAATTATTTATTAGAAAAAGCTTTTGATTTGGGGCTTTCTAAGTCGGTCGATAGTGAAGTGATTTATCCTGCGGTAGATTTTGATTTTATAAAGAAGATTCAATTATCTAATGATATTTTGGGTGTAAAGCTTAAACTTTTAACGATCGCAAGGTTGCATTGGATCAAAGGAATAGATGACTTGATTGAAACAGCTCAACATCTAAAGTCAAAGCAAATTGATTTTGAGTGGAAGGTCATCGGTGAGGGAGATCAGAAACACACCGAGAGGCATGCCTATCATATTTATAAAGCAGGTTTACAAGAGCAAGTTCTTTTATTAGGGAAACTTAGTCATGCCAAGACCTTAAAAGAACTTTCTACAACAGAGCTTTATGTTCAGACGAGTTTAAGTGAAGGCTTTTGTAATGCAGTTTTAGAAGCTCAGGCTTTAGGAAAGCTATGCTTAGCCTACGATGCTGGTGCTTTATCTGAAAACATACAAAACAATATAACGGGGTTTTTATCTCCTAAAGGTCAACCCCACTTGTTAGCCCAAAAGATTATAGAGGTAGAGCAGCTATCTAATCAGCAAAAAGAACAGATAAGTCAAAAGGCTATTCAACGAGTTCATGATCATTTTAGTTTAGAACAACAAGCCAAGTCTTTCTCTGAATTTTATACGACTTAATATGCTTTTTAATTCCTTTACTTTTTTTGTCTTCTTACCAATAGTCTTTGCATTGTATTGGTTTGTGCTGAGAACAAAGCTAAAGGCACAAAATGCTTTAATTCTAGTGGCCAGCTATGTGTTTTACGCTTGGTGGGATTGGCGGTTTTTAAGCCTTATCCTCTTTAGTACATTACTCGATTTTTACTTGGGTAAGGCACTGGGAAAATCTAATTCTAAAAAACGATCTAAGTCTTTGCTTTGGACAAGCTTATTGGTGAATCTAGGCTTCTTGGGTATTTTTAAATACTTCAATTTCTTTATTGATTCTTGGGTAGAGGCTTGGGGAGGCTTAGGTGTAGATTTAGAGTTAAGTACACTTTCCATTATTTTACCGGTTGGAATTTCTTTCTACACCTTCCAAACTCTTAGTTATACCATAGACGTTTACAGAAAAGAACTTCAACCTACCCATAGCTTATTGAACTTCGCCGCCTATGTTGCATTTTTTCCTCAGTTGGTGGCAGGTCCCATAGAAAGAGCTACAAGACTCCTTCCCCAATTTAGACAAGCTAGAACCTTTAGCTATCAAGTGGCGAAATCTGGGGTGTATTTAATTATCTGGGGGCTATTCAAAAAAGTAGTGATTGCCGATAATTGCGCCTTTTTCGTCAACCAAATCTTTGATAATCCCGATAACTTTTCGAGTGCAGAATTAGGACTTGGTGCGGTGCTGTTTGCCTTTCAGATCTATGGAGATTTTTCGGGCTATTCCGATATCGCTATTGGAACCGCTCGACTATTTGGATTTCAATTGATGACCAATTTTGCCTTTCCTTATTTTTCCAGAGATATTGCTGAGTTTTGGAGGCGTTGGCATATTTCACTGTCGACCTGGTTTAGAGATTACCTCTATATTCCATTGGGGGGAAGTCGAGTGAGGCGATCCCTTCAAGTGAGAAATGTGTTAATTATCTTTTTAGTTAGTGGATTTTGGCATGGCGCCAATTGGACCTTTATCATTTGGGGAGCCTTGCACGCGCTTTTCTTTTTGCCATTATTGTTCTTTAAGCTGAACCGGAAATATCTGGAAAATGATGCCCTCCAGTTTCAGCAGATTCTTAAAATTGGATTCACCTTTACCATCGTCTGTTTGGCTTGGATTTTTTTTTAGAGCCAATAGCCTAACTGAAGCCTTTCAGTATATGTATAACATAGCAGAATTTAAATCTGCGAGTTTGATGTATTTTATCAAGTCCTCAAAATTTATTCTATTGAGTGCTATGATACTTTTTAGCGTCTTCATCATGCTTTATTTCGAATTTAAAGCCTTTAGAAAACAGTTGGTCGAAGTTAATCTCAATAGGTTTTCCGCTACTTTTATCATCACTTGCATTGTATTGATGGGAGCGTTCAAAAATCAAGCTGACTTTATTTACTTTCAATTTTGATGAAAATATTTTTAAAACATATCGCTATTTATGGAAGCTTGGTTTTTATCCTGCTTAACCTTCTTGCCTTAGGAAGTTTTTGGAGTTTGAGACAATCTACGTTCTATAAACCTAGTTTTGCGATCAACCAAGATAACTTAGATTTGGATTATATCGTCTTAGGATCGAGCACAGGGCTAACCACTCTAGATACGAAGCAAATCGATAGCTTAACCGGTTGGAAAGGCCTCAACTTAAGTATGGACGATACTGGCTTGCCTTCTCACTACCTTATGCTAAAACATTTTCTAAAGTCTGGAGGCAAGTTAAAACATTGTATTCTTGCAATTACGCCTTGGGATGTCGCCAACGCTCATCCTAAATTGGGCAATAACGATCATCGATTTTTGCCTTTTATATTTAGAGAAGAAGTGAAAGACCATTTTAAAGACTTACCCACTGACGACTTGTCTCCAGTTTACGGGAGTACTTTTGTTCCCTTATATGGTTTGAGCTATTATAACACCGAGCTTTTTTACCCTTCATTGATTGCCCTGGCAAAGCCAGACTATCGCAATCGTTTTGATGCGAAGGGAAATTATGTTTATCCTAATTTAGGCAGTGCACTTGAGATCAAAACGATAAAACGAACAGAATACAAGTTTAATAACCCCTATCTAGAAAAAATTCAATTACTTTGTGAAGCTAATGGTATAGTGCTCATCCTATACCAATCACCACTTTTAAATCTGCAGCAGATCACACCAAAAGCCTATACCATGATCAATCATTCTACATTACTAGCTCAAGATATAGCTTTGTTTTATGATGCTATTCATGTCAATAAGAGGGGGAGAGTTTTGGCTACTCAATCCTTTGTAAATGCTATTCTAAAATGAATATAATTATTCATGGTCCAGGGCGCTCAGGAACCACCTTATTTAATAAGATGTTTTCATACCATCCAGAATTTACATGGATTTCTTCCTGGCTAAATAGATTCCCTAATCAAGCTTGGTTGAGTAATCTCAATGCGATCTATCAAGACCAATACTTTGGTATCAATTGGACATCAACTAAATATATTCCAAAGCCGTCGGAGGCTTATGGGTTTTGGACGTTCTATTTTAAGTCTTTTTCATCAAAGGCTAATTTAGAGGATTTAGGGAATGCCAAAAAAGTAGGTGAATTGATTGAGTCTATAAAAAAGAAAACTTCTAAGCCACACTTTGTCACTAAGCTTACTGGAGAGGCAAGAAAAGAAATTCTAGATGAAGTTTTTGAAAAGGATTACTTAGTACTTTGGATTGAAAGGGATCCCCGTGTAGTGGTAAGCTCTTACATGAAGCAAAAGTGGTTTTATAAAAACAAGCCCGAAGAGTATGAAAAGCTTTCAATGACTGAAAAAATTGAATTTTACTCTAAATTTTATAAAGATAACTTTTACGGTGCTAAAACTCTAAATAGAAAAGTTTTGAAATACGAAGACCTATGCCATAATCCTTTGGGCTTTTTTGAAAAGCTATTTCAGGATTTAAATGTAGGTTTTCATGAAAAGCATAAGCAAATCATAAAAAGTTGGGACGTGAAAACGGTAAATTGGGAAAACTATGCCAAGAAGTATACCAATAAGGAAATAGAGTTGTTTAATACCTTACTGAAAGATGAACTTTTAGAATTAGATTATAACGTCTAACTATGCCTTTTAAATTCCTCACCTATCTACAGCCAACTCATTATTTCCGTCTCTTTAAAATAGACCAACACAGCATGTTTCCAAAGGTAGAGGAACTTCCTGAATCGGTTTTAAATCATCTTTCCAAAGACGGCTCTTACCGCTCTCAACTAGCAAAAGATTATGATCTGTCTTGGCAAGCGATTCAAAAGGGCTATATCGGGGAGGCAGACACCTACATCAATTTTGAAAAATTACCCCTTGGTGATGAATACCGTTTTATCCGTAAAAACTTTCATCAAGCTTGGGTGCTTTACACGCTTTTAATACGTTTGCTATCCTTTAAAAATCCAATTAAGGAGCTGGGTGCTTTTTTTAAAACTAGACAGACCCAACGTCAATTTTTATCACAAGAGTATATTCCTTACCCAAGTTATTCCAATTATGAGTCCAGGCTGGTCGCCTCCAAGCCTTTGGTAAGCATTGTTATTCCAACCTTAAACCGCTATCCCTATTTAAAAGATGTGCTCCTCGATCTAGAACAACAGGATTATAAACACTTTGAAGTGATTGTCGTAGACCAGTCAGAGCCTTTTCAAAAGGATTTTTATAAAGACTTTAAACTCGACTTAAAGCTGATTCATCAAGAAGAAAAAGCCCTTTGGTTGGCAAGAAATACCGCAATTAAAAATGCTAAAGGGTCAATAATTTTGTTGTCTGAAGACGATGTGAGGATAAATGATGATTGGATTGTTCAGCATTTAAAATGCTTAGATTTTTTTGACGCGAAGGTTTCAGCAGGTGTTTTTTATCCACAGGGTATGAATATACCTAAAGATAGCAATTATTTTAAACTAGCGTCACAATTCGCAACGGGAAATGCAGCTTTATACAAATCGGTTTTCCAAGACGTTGGTTTGTTTGATCGTCAATTTGAAAAGCAAAGGATGGGAGATGGTGAGTTTGGAATGCGCGCTTATTTAAAAGGAATTAAAAGTATTTCAAACCCTTTAGCTTCATGTATAGATGTAAAAGCGGGAGAAGGAGGCTTACGCGAAATGGGAAGTTGGGACGGGTTTCGACCTAAAAAATGGCTGGATCCGCGACCTATACCTAGTGTGGTCTACCTCTTCCGAAAGTACCATGGCAATACTGCGGCTAGGTGGGCTTTGCTAAAGACGGTTCCAAGTTCAATTATGCCTTATCGCTATAAGCGCAATTCTTATATGATGCTTCTAGGAATGTTAATCAGTATTTTAATTTCACCGCTTGTCTTATTTCAGGTCTATAAGTCTTGGTCATTAGCTAGTAAAAAGCTTGAAGAGGGTGCTAAAATTGAAAAGTTGATGTAGTTGGGAGTCTGATAGCCGGAGGTCTGTAGTTGTATAGTCGTATAATGGAATAATCGTGTAGTCGGCAGGGTTAATATACCGTTACACGAAACAATGAATAGACGTATAATCGTATAATTGTATAGTAGAATAGTTGGAAAAAAGTATTAACTATATCTCGATACAATTTTTATTTAGCTATAAAAAAGCAAAATAAAAACCACTCGATATGACAAATACACGAAACAACGAATACACCATTAGAGACAAAGTCTCGCCGAATACTCGAATACTCGAATAAACGAATAGTCGTATAATCGTATAGTAGGAAAAAGTATTAACTATATCTCGATACAATTTTTATTTAGCTTTAAAAGAGCAAAATAAAAACCACTCGATATGACAAGTATACGAAACAACGAATAGTCGTATAATAGAATAGTTGGAAAAAAGTATTAACTATATCTCGATACACTTTTTATTTAGCTTTAAAAAGGCAAAATAAAAACCACTCGATATGACAAGTATACCAAAGAACGAATACACCATTAGAGACAAAGTCTCGCCGAATACACGAATAAACGAATACACGAATACACGAATAAACGAATACACGAATACACGAATACACGAATACACGAATACACGAATAAACGAATACACGAATACACGAAACAATGAATAGTGGTATAATAGTATAATTGTATAGTTGGAAAAAAGTATTAACTATATCTCGATACAATTTTTAATTAGCTTCAAAAAAGCAAGGTAAAAATCACTCGATATGACAAGTACATCTAAGAGCGAATAGTCGTTTTAGTAGTATAATCGTATAGTAGGAAAAAAATAACTGAGTAACCGAATAAACAAATCCCCGAATACACTAATATACCAATACACGAAACAACGATAAACGGAAAACGCATTGAAAACCATCTTACTCATTACCTCCGAATTTCCTCCGCAACCTGGGGGAATTGGCAACCATGCTTACCATTTGGCACAGCAATTGTCATTGCACTATAAAGTAAAAGTGCTGGCCGATCAACGGTCTCAAGATGGTATAGAGGAAAAGGAATTTGATCAACTTCAAAAATTTTCAAGTCATCGCGTTCAACGCTATCCCTTTATTTTATGGACTTATCTTTTAAGACTGGTTTCAGCGCTTCAGTCTGCTAAACAGTCTGATTTGATTCTGGTTTCTGGTAAATTTTCACTTTGGACTGGAGGACTCTTATCTTTATTTTATTCAAAACCTTATGTGGTGATTATTCATGGGAGTGAAGTACAATTATCCAACTCTTTAGCCAGAGGATTTACCAATTGGTCTTTGCAACGGTTCGATGATGTGATTGGGGTGTCCAACTTTACCTTAAATCTTGTGTCTCATTTGAATATAAAACAAAAATCTGTGATCCCAAATGGCTTTGACTTGTCTCAGCTTAATGAGGTGCATAAAAAACCTGAGTATAAAGAGAAGACAAAGAGTGACCATCTCCACTTAATCACCGTTGGAAACCTTACCCAGCGCAAAGGGCAACATAATGTGCTTAAAGCTTTGCCTTTACTTATAAAAACCTACCCGAATCTTATCTATCATATCGTAGGTCTCCCCACAGATCAGGAACGCTTAGAAAACTTAGCCAGCAAGCTTGGGATCGAAGAGCATATTCGCTATCATGGGAGATTGTCGGAAAAGGAAAAAATAAATCTATTACTAACTTCGGATGTTTTTATGATGCTGAGTGAACAGACCTCGACAGGAGATGTAGAAGGTTTCGGGATTGCCATTTTAGAAGCCAATGCTCTAGGACTCCCAGCGGTGGGAAGTCTCAATTGTGGTATTGAAGATGCGATTAAGGCTGATTATTCAGGTCAGCTGGTCGATCCTCATGATCATCAGGCCATTTTAGAGGCCGTAGCTAAAATTACATCTCAGCAGGAAACCTATGCAAAGCGTGCAAAGCAATGGAGCACTAAGTTTACTTGGGATAAAATAGGTCAGCTTTATGTAGAAAAAATTGAAGAACATCTGTAAATAAATTTTAATTTCGAATGGAAAGAACGTATAATCGTTTAGTGGTATAGTCGTATAATGGTATAATAGGAAAAAAAACAACTGAGTAACCGAATAGTCGTATAATCGTATAATAGAGTAATAGTGAAAAAAATGGCGAATACACTAATACCCGAATATACCATTAGAGACGAAGTCTCGCCGAATACACGAATACACGAAATAACGAATACACCATTAGAGACAAAGTCTCGCCGTATACACGAATACACGAATAAAACATGAACCATAAAGAATTAGATGTTTGGAAGGTATCTATGGAGTTAGTCACTCTTGTGTATAAGCTTACAGAAGCCTTTCCCAAATCTGAGAACTTTGGACTGACGAGCCAGATTAGAAGATCTGCTGTTTCAATTCCCTCTAATATTGCTGAAGGGAGTGGTAGAAATAGTTGGAAAGAGCTACATCAATTTGTAGGTTATTCTATTGGTTCCGCCGCTGAACTAGATACCCAAATTATAATCGCAAAAAATCTGAATTATTTAGATGACAAGTCAATTGAAGAAGTATTTGAAATGCTTGAGAAAACTAGAAAATTACTTTCAGGCTATAAAAAATATGTCAAAACCAAATATTAGATTTAAATCACGAAACAATTATTAGTCGTATAATAGTGTAGTCGTATAATCGAATAGTAGTTTAATCGGTATCTCGATACAATTTTTATTTAGCTATAAAAAAGCAAAATAAAAACCACTCGATATGACAAGTATACCAATAAACGAATACACGAAACAATGAATAGTCGTATAATCGTGTAGTAGAATAATTGGAAATAGTAAAAACAAAAGAGCGAATACTCGAATACGCTAATAAACGAACAACAGAAAACGAAAAGCCTACATCCGATATCCTTAACTCACAACTATCGACTCACAACTCACCACTCACGTCTCACGACCGACTCAATACACGAAAAAAAAATGACCCTTTGCATTATCTCTCATACCGAACATTACTTGGATGCCAGGGGAACTCTTTTGGCATGGGGTTCTACAGTGATGGAGATCAATCATTTGCTGGACATCGCCGATCATATTATTCATATAGCTCCTTTGCATAAAGGCAATCCTCCCCCAAGTAGCCTAGCCTATGCAAATACAACTCAAATTGAATTTATACCTTTAACACCTTCAGGAGGAAAAGGGGTAAAGAAACTCAGTATTGCTTGGTCAGCTTTATCTAACTTAAGGCGAATCCATAAGGCCCTTAAACGAGCAGATATCATTCAATTTCGAGCTCCAACAGGAATGGGGTTGTATGTTTTGCCGTATTTGAAATGGGTGAATACCAAACCGTATTGGGTGAAATATGCGGGTAATTGGGTAGATCCTCAGATGCCCTTAGGTAATCAACTCCAAAAAAAGTGGTTACTTAAGCACCTAGAGCCTATGACTCAAGTGACTTATAACGGAAACTGGGAAGACAGGCCGCAATTCCTACCTTTCGATAACCCTTGCTTTACCAAAGAGAATTATGTTGAAGCCAAGTCAGCGCTAACTATAAAACCAGATCCGAAAGAGGAGGGGTGGACACTGTGTTTCGTCGGAGCTTTAAACGCCCATAAAGGAGTGCCTCTTATTTTAGAAACTTTAAGTCTACTGGAAGCCTCTATTCCTATTAAAATCCTTCATTTTATAGGAGATGGCCCCGATCGGAAAGCCTATGAACAGATGGCTTCAGAGATAGAGACACCGATTCAATTTCATGGGTTTTTACCCAAACCAAAAGTACATCAGCTTTTAAGTGAATCTCACGCGCTTTTACTGCCTTCTAAATCGGAGGGATTTCCGAAAGTGGTGGGCGAAGCCATGGCTTACGGATGCGTGCCTATCGTCTCTAAAGTGTCTTGTTTGGAAGACTATATTACCGATGGGGAGAACGGCTATTTATTAGATAAGTTGACTTCTGATGCGTTAGTGGATAGTTTACAGCGCTTATACCAATTAACAGCTTTGGAACTCAAAAGCCTTAGACTTAAAAATTATACCTTTGCTCAGCGTTTTACTTACGAGTATTATACCCAAGCGATAAACGAAAAAATCATTCATGTTCGGCTTAGATAAAGACACCACTTTATATCTTCAGCGCTTACTCCTTCACGTGGGGATAGGCATCTTGGTGAGTAAATTCCGAGTTTTAGCTCAGGTTTATTTACTAGCAATCGTGGTGTATTTTGTTTTTCAAATCATAAAACGGACCGATAAAACCTATTATGCTTTAGGTGCTGCAGCCTATATCGCAGCCGCTGAAGTTTTTTTAAGAATGTCTAAAGCGATGCCGTTTTGGGAACTGGGCAAATACTTAGTCATCTTCTTCATGCTTTTAGGGATGTTTTTCGAGGGCTTTAAATTGAAAGCTTGGCCTGTGCTAGCTTTTTTGTTCTTGCTATTACCTGGTGTCGTGGTTGGATACCTCAATTTTGATTATTTTGATGAGAGCTTTCGAAAAACTGTCTTATTTAATCTTTCCGGCCCCTTGTCCTTATTCGCGACAGCCCTTTTTTGTTACCAGCGGGAAATCAAATTCAAAACCTTGCTAAAGGTGGTTGATGTTATGATGCTCCCAGTGTTAAGCATGGTGGTGTATATTATTTTATATGCGCCTGCTTTAGAGAATATCGTGTTTACCACCGAGTCCAACCAAGCAGCTTCAGGAGGATATAGTGGAAACCAAGTGGCCACGATTCTAGGCTTAGGAATGTTTCTAGCCTACATCCGGTTTCTGATCCCCTATAAAAATTATCTATTAAATTTAATCAATATCGGTCTTTTAGGCCTGTTGACTTATCGCTGCTTGCTCACTTTTTCCCGTGGTGGTTTTATAACCGCCATCGTGATGATGGTTCTTTTTACGGTACTTTATCTTAATTGGGCGCCTTTAGCTAAAAAAGCAAAGGCCACAGTGAAGCTAGTAGGACTGGGTATTGGGGGCTTCTTCCTTTGGGGAACCGTGATGGCAGTAACTGGAGGATTAATTTATAACCGCTATTCTGGTCAAAATGCTAGAGGAGAAGATAAAGACATCACCACTGGTAGAGTAGAAATCATTAGTGAAGAGCTAATGGCTTTTTTTGAAGATCCCTTTTTAGGAGCAGGAGTTGGGATGGGAAAATTCTTTAGATTTGAGCTAGATGGAGAACTTGCTGCAACTCATAACGAAGTTTCCAGAATGTTGGCTGAGCACGGCTTGCTGGGGGTGTTGGCCTTACTTATTCTACTGCTGATTCCGCTTGGATTTCTCTTATCAAAAAACAGAAACCTTT